>Ga0209211_10002293_pt1 | contig 33406 bp, 26 predicted proteins | sample RifGroA2_FD_183992 | JGI IMG/M metagenome (GOLD analysis project Ga0209211, IMG submission 183992) | Groundwater microbial communities from Rifle, Colorado, USA - Groundwater A2 (SPAdes) (version 2) | ecosystem: Environmental > Aquatic > Deep subsurface > Groundwater | place: Rifle, Colorado... | reverse complement strand
AGCCGCTCTTAATGCTTTCTTCCCGGCCCGAACACCAAAAAACCCTTTTTTACGACATTTTAAACAAAGATATAAAAATGAGGGAGGCGGAGCTGATTGCCAGGCGCATCGCGGTTGAGCGGGCCAGAAAACGGGACGACTTGCCGGATGAGGAAGGCCGGCAGATTGAGCAGAAGCTGGGCGAGGTTTTGGGCGCCAGAGTTGCCATTACCAGAAAAAGACAGGGCGGCGTTATTGCCATCGCTTTTTTTTCGGAAGATGAACTGCGTCAGATTCTTGAAAGAATGATAAAAGAAAAAGAAATAGCCGAGCCGTCGGTTGCCGCCTCTGAAGAGGCGCCCGCTTCGCCGAATCGAGGCGAGAGCCTCGTCCCGGAGGGACGGGAATCGCCTCCGGCTGAATTCCTGCCAGCCGAGCCGGAACCTCCCCAAGAACCCGACCTCAAAATTTCCATTATTTAATAATTTATTAATTAATTTTTAATTAAAATTATGCAAAAACTTCACCCTAGAGCCGTTTGGCTTTTCTTTATCACTTATCTAATAAGGTGGATTTTCTTTTTGTTGATTCTTGGGCTTTTTGTTTGGATGCCTTCTCGTCTTGCCAAAGATGTTGATGGTTTGCCCTTCGCAGAGTTTCCGTATTTTTTTCAGCCCGCAGTTATTATTCCAGTTTTGCTGGCGGGCGCTTATATCTGGGCTCGGCTTAGTTATTATTTTTACAAATATGAGTTAACCGAAGCTGGTTTTAAAAAGGAAATGGGAGTTATTTGGAAAAAATATGTAACTATCCCTTATAACCGCATTCAGAATGTTGATATTTTCCGCGGAGTTTGGGCGCGAATTTTGGGGCTTTCCGACATCCAGATTCATACGGCAGGTGTAGGCGGTATCAGTGTAGGCGAAGGCAGATTGCCCGGCCTTTCCAAAGAAGACGCCGAAAGACTGCGCGAAGAATTAATAAGGCGGATTGATTTAAGTAAAAATCAAGGATTGTAAAGTTAATTAAATAACTGGAAACTATGGAAAAAATAATGGCAAAAATAGTGATTGGCGCAGCGGTTGGGGTTGGTATGTTGTTAATTTATCAAAACTATCTTATTCCGAAAAAAGAATCAACCCCAATCAGTCAAACAGAAAATTCGACAGATACTTCTCAAACTAATATCGCTGTAGAAAGAGATGAAAAAAGAATGGAGGATTTGGAGAAGATCAGAGATTATTTGAATCTTTATTACTTAAATATTAGTAAAGGAAAATTTCCTCAGGATTTAAATCAATTACTAGAAATAAATCAAAAGTTTCCAGATTTGATTAAAGTTATTCCCAAAGATCCTAAAACCAACGAACTATACAAATATACAAATCTTGCTGATGGACAAGATTTTCAACTCTGCGCTCATTTAGAAGAAATTAAAGAAGAAAAATGCTTAAGTTCTAATTTAGGTTCGGAGACGCAAAAGCAAGAACTATTACAGGAGGCGGAAAAATCCACAGAGAAAGATGGGATTAGAGAACGCGATGCTCAACGAATTATTGATTTGAATTTACTTAGAACAGCTCTTGAGATGTATTACAGCGATTTTAATAGTTATCCAAAAAATCTATCTGTTCTGAATCCAAAATATATTAAAGCAATACCTTTAGATCCCTTAACTAATAAGCCTTATTTTTATTACGCTGCTTGTCCTGATGGAAGATATCATTTAGGTACTGAATTAGAAGATGAAAATAATTCTAATCTTAAACAAGACCGAGATGTTGAAAAATGTGATTCGGCTGATTTTTCAGGCAAGGATCCAATTTACGATTTAAAATAAAATTATTAAATAAATACGATCGTAGATAAATGCTAATTTCAGTAATTCACTTTTAATTTAACCAAAAAATCCTCTCTTTCGCAAAGCCGAGCGAATGTGGCTTCTAGCCAGCCGAGTTTTGGCGTGATTGAGCCATTCCAAATTGGGTTTTTGGTTTTTGCTGGTTAAAATTTCCACAATGTCTCCGGAAACGAGCGGCCGGGAAAAAGAAATTATCTTTCCGTTGGCTTTGGCGCCAGTCATATGCTTTCCAAGTTCCGAATGAATATGATAGGCAAAATCAACCGCGGTGGCGCCTTCGGGCAAGTCTATCACGTCTCCTTTGGGAGTCAAAACAAAAATCCGGTCTTTAAACAAATCCAATTTGAGTGATTCCAGAAATTCCGCCGGCGACTGCTTTTCTCTTCCGCCTTTGGCGGAGAATTTTTTCTGCCAGCCCATCAGTTGTTTTACCCACTCAAAATTTTTCGGCCTGATTTTTTTTCCGGCCTTGCCTGCCCGCTTCGCAGCGAGGCGAGCCGGCAGGTGGGCTTTTTCTTTTTTACCAACTTCTTCATAAGCCCAATGAGCGGCAATGCCGCGCTCGGCCGCCTCATGGATTTCTGGCGTCCTGATTTGAAACTCGGTTATTTTTCCTTCCTCGCAAAAAACCGTGGTGTGAAGCGACTGATAGCCGTTGGGTTTTGGCAAAGAAATATAATCTTTTATTTTTCCGGGCAAAGGCTTCCATAATTTATGGAGCACGCCCAGCGCCTTGTAGCAGTTCTCGATATTATCAACAATAATCCTTAAAGCCACCAGGTCGGTGATTTGTTCCCAATCCATCTCTCGGCTCTTTAATTTTTTCCACAAGCTGTAATAGTGCTTTTCCCGCGAATGGACATCAATAATTTTGATTTTTTCTTTTTCCAGCTCTTTTTGAATCAAGGGTTTTATCTTTTCCAGATATTTTTGCCGTTCCGGCATTCTTTTTTGAGTTTCTCGGATAATATATTGATATTCTTCCGGCCAAACATATTTGAAAGCCGCGTCTTCCAGTTCGGCTTTCATTTCTCCCATTCCCAGGCGGTTAGCCACCGGCGAGTAAATTTCCAGGGTTTCCAGAGCTTTTCTTTTTCTTTTTTCTTCCGGAAAAACATCCAAGGTTTTTAAATTTTCCAGCCGGTCAATGAATTTTATGAAAACCACTCTGATGTCTTTGGCCACGGCCAGAAACATTTTTCTGATGGCTTCAGTTGTTTCTTCAACTCCATGGTATTTGACTTCGTCAATTTCGGTAACGCTTTTTACCAAAAAAGCGATGTTTTCTCCGAAGGCTTTTTTGATTTCCGCCAGCTCCAGTTTTTTGTCTTCAACCGAGTCGTGCAGCAAACCGGCCGCCACTGTTTCGGCGTCAAGTTTAAGCAAGACGGCTTTTTTGGCGACTTTAGTCAAATGGCTCAAACAGGATTCGCCGGTCAGCCGCCGGTCGTCTTGATAGACTTCTTTGGTTTTCTCAAAGGCCTTTTTAACCAAAGCTAAATCTTCCGGAGAATACCCGGTTTTCATCTTTTTTTCAAAATCCTCCCAGTCCCAATTCATATTCTTGTAATTATAACTAAATTCACTATGCTTTAGTCTAGGGTTTCTAGGTTTTGACGCGAAGACTCGGTTTTGTTATGATTGTGTTATGTCAGCAAAAACAAAACTTCATAAAACAGGTTTAACTCAATATGCCGGTAAATGGGTGGCTGTTAAAGACGGAAAAGTTATTGCTTCTGGTAGAACTATTAACGATATTAGAAAATATATCACCAGAAAAAAAGGAGACAAGACTCCTTTAAGGAAGTTGCCGGCGGCTTTTAAAGTTCCTCGAAAAGACGAAGGCCCCTATGTGTTGATTCTTTATGGAATTTCCCTATCAAAAAAGCGGTGATAATTATTATCCGGTTGTTAAATTAGCCGTATTTTTTGGTAACGAAAAAGCGGTTTTAGAAGCATTGATTGATTCAGGGGCTAATATCTCAATTTTTGGCGAGGAAATAGCTCAATTACTCGGTATAGAAATTGAGAGGGGACGAAAGATTTATCTCGGAGGAGTGGGCGGAAGAATTATGGGGTACATCCATAAATTAAAGATGGAGACCGCCGGCAAAACATTTAATTGCAAGGCAGTTTTTTCCAGAGAATATAAGATAAGTTTTAATTTAATCGGCCGAGAGGATTTTTTTGAAAAGTTCGTTGTCAGTTTTGATGAAAAAAATAAAAAGGTGATTCTAAAATAATCAAACGTCGAACCAGCAGAAGTTATTAGTTAATTGTTAATTACTGGCGCTGGGTTTCTGCCAAGTGGCGTAGTCGCAATCGGGATATTTTGAGCAGCCGAAGAAAATTCTTCCGGTTTTGGTGCGGCGTTCGACAATTTCTCCCTCGCTACATTTCGGACAGGGGATGTTTAGAGAAACCGGCGGGATTTTTTTGGCGTTTTTGCATTCCGGAAAACCCGAGCAGGCCAGAAATCGGCCGAACCGGCCGTGTTTGAACACCATCGGCTGGCCGCATTTTTCGCAAATTTCTTCGCTCGGTTCGGTCAGGTCTTGTTTTTTTACGGTTTGGTATTTTTCTTCCAAGTTTTTTTCAAACGGCTCGTAAAAATTTCTTATCACCGGCGTCCATTGTTTTTTCCCTTCGGCGATTTCATCCAAGTCTTCCTCCATTTTGCTCGTGAATTCAACATCAACTATTTCCGGAAAATTTTCCACTAAAAGAACGTTGACTTTTTCGCCGATCTCGGTCGGCGCAAATCGTTTTTGTTCGTTTTTTTGAACATAGCCGCGTTCTTGGATAACTGAAATAATCGGCGCGTAGGTGGAGGGACGGCCGATGCCGAATTTTTCCAGAGTTTTAACCAAAGAAGCTTCATTGTATCTGGCCGGCGGCTGGGTTTGATGCTCTTCGGATTTAATTTCTTTGGCTTTCAGCTCTTGGCCTTTTTTTAGTTCCGGCAAAAGCGCGTCCTCTTGTTTCATAGGATAAATTTTAAGAAAGCCGTCAAATTTTAAGACCGAACCTTTGGCTTGGAATGTGTATTTTGGGGAAATTTCGGAAGTCCGACTTCCCGCGGGAAGTCGGACTTCCGATTCCGCAGAAACAAGGACGGAGGTACTTTCAAAAATTGCGTTTGGCATTTGGCTGGCGACAAATCTCCGCCAGATTAAATCGTAAAGCCTGAACTGGTCAGCGGTTAATTTAGTTTTTATTTTTTCCGGAGCGTTCGCGGCATCGGTCGGCCTAACGGCTTCGTGGGCTTCCTGGGCTAATTTTGATTTTGTTTTGAATTTGCGGGGTTTTGGCAAAACGTATTTCGGCTCGAAGTTTTCTTTAAGAAAAGACTGGGTTTGCGCCAGGGCTTCTTCCGAAATATTTAAAGAGTCGGTTCTCATATAAGTGATAAGTCCGTTTTCATAAAGATTTTGGGCCAGCATCATTGTTTTTTTGGCGGAAAATCTTAAGCGCTGCCAGCCGGTTTGCTGAAGGGTGCTGGTGGTAAAAGGCGGATAAGGAGAACGTTCCAGCGCTTTTTTCTCCAGAGCGATAATTTCCCATTGACTGTTTTTTAAATTTTCTAAAATTTCATCAACCTCTTTTTTCTCGCGCAGCCCGGGCTTAGGGATTGACTGGTTGCTGATTTTTATTAGAATCGCTTCAAAGGCCTGCGGACCTCCGACCTCCACGTGGAGGTCGGAGGTCCTTAATCCTGCGACAATCGTCCAATAAGTTTCCGATTTGAAATCCCGGATTTCATTTTCTTTATCAACAATCAACCGAAGAGTCACTGATTGAACCCGGCCGGCCGAAAGCCCTCTCATAAGTTTTCTCCACAAAAAAGGCGAAAGTTTGTAGCCGACCAAGCGGTCAAGAATTCTTCGCGCCTGCTGGCTGTCAACCAGATTCATATCAATGTTTCTGGGGTTTAAGAGCGCCTGTTCAATGGCTTTTTTGGTGATTTCGTGAAAAACAATTCGTTTAACCCTTGGTAATTTCGAATTTCGAATTTCGAATTTCGAATTTCCCAAGCCCAAAGCTTGGGTAAGGTGCCAGGCAATAGCTTCTCCTTCGCGGTCTTCGTCAGTGGCTAAAATTATAGTCTCGGTTTTTTGAGCCAGTTTTTTAAGTTCTCCAACCTTTTTTTTTGATTTGGCGGGAATCACATACTGGGGTTCGAAATTATGTTCTATGTCTATGCCTAGCTTTGACTTGGGCAAATCCCGGATATGGCCAAAGCTTGACTCCACTTTAAAATCAGCCGATAAAAATCGGGAGATGGTTTTAGCTTTGGTCGGCGACTCTACTATTATTAGTTTCATATTTTGTATATTTCTCCTCTATTGTTTTTAATCAGGCCGTAAATTTCAAGCAGGCTTAAAATTGAATTGATTTCCTCGGTTTTAAGGGCGGTTCTGGCGATGATCTCGTCCACCGGCATCGGTTCGTTTAAAGCTTCCAAAACAATTTTTTCTTTGGCCGAAAGGGAAATATTTTTTTCCGAAGAAGGAATTTCAAATCCGTATTCTTTTAAAATGTCTTTGGCTTCAGTTACGGCTTTGGCTCCGGCTTTGATAAGATTATTGGCGCCGGCCGAGTTTTTTGAAAAAATCGGGCCGGGCACGGCAAAAATGTCGCGATTGTAGTCTAAAGCCAGATAGGCGGTAATCAGCGCTCCGCTTTTTTCCGGCGCTTCCACCACCAGAGTGCCGGTTGTCAGGCCGGCCACGATTCTGTTTCTTTGAGGAAAACTGAAGCGGGTGGCCAGCATTCGGTAGGGGTATTCCGAGACTAAAGCCCCGTTGCCTTGCGCGATTATTTGGGCCAGTTTTTTGTTTTCCGGAGGATAAAGCGCCTTTTCCCAGAGCCCGGAACCCAAAACAGCTATGGTTTTAGCTTTGTTTTCAATGGCGGTTTTATGACTAAGGCCGTCAATGCCCGAGGCCAAACCGCTGACAATCACCAAGCCGGCTTGGGACAAATCTCTCACTATTTTTTTACAGGCTTCTTGGCCGTAAGTTGAAATGTTTCTTGTTCCCACCACCGCCAGATGCAGCGCGCTTGGCTCGGGTAGCTCGCCTTTTACATAAAGGATGGCCGGCGGATAAGGAGTTTCTAAAAGTTTTTGAGGATAGTTTTCATCCTCGGGCATTATAACTTTAATATTTTCTTTTTCCAGTATGGCCCATTCTTTTTCCGGGTCAATATTTTTTCTTAAATCATTAAAATCTTTCAGTCCGGTTATTTTTTCAATTTCCTGTTTTGACGCGCCCCAGGCGTTTTCAAAACCGCCCAAATAATTTTTTAGAAGAATCAGGCGCTTGGGCCCCAGTTCATAAATTTGATTCAGGGCGTTGGCAAAAATTTTCTCTCGCATTATTGAATACTATATTAAATTGGTGTATAATTAAAGTTTATGAAAAATCTTTCCAAGAATCTTTTTGTCGGGCTTTTGATTTTTATGATTTTGGCCGGGGCTTATTCTTTTTTTGCCGGAAAAGTCAAAAAAACCGAAGAAATTTCCCTTTCCCGGCTGGTGGAAGAAATTAAACAAGGAACGGTGAAAAAAATCACGGTCAAAGGAGAAGCGCTGGAAATAGAATTGAAAAGCGGAGCTTTTCAGAGTTCAAAAAAAGAGTCCGAATCAGCCATCTCCCAAACTTTTGCCAATTACGGATTATCTTCCGAAATCATGGCTGGCATTGTTTTGGAGGTTAAAGAACAGTCGGGCGCTTTGTTTTGGTTGGGCGCGGTTTTGCCTTTTTTGCTTCCGGTGCTTTTCATTTTTTTCTTTTTTTGGCTGGCTTCGCGCCAGGTTAAATCCTCTCAGTTTCAGGCCTTTAGTTTTGGCCAGTCGCGGGCCAAAGTGGTCAGCCCCGAAGACAGCAAAAACCGGGTGCTTTTTAAGAATGTGGCCGGGGTGGAAGAAGCCAAAGAAGAATTAAAGGAAATTGTTGATTTTTTGAAAAATCCCAAGAAATTTCTGGATATCGGCGCCAAAATTCCCAAAGGGGTTTTGATGATGGGTCCGCCCGGCAGCGGCAAAACTCTTTTAGCTCGGGCCGTGGCCGGCGAAGCCGGCGTGCCGTTTTTCCATATTTCCGGCTCGGAATTTGTGGAGATGTTTGTGGGCGTCGGAGCTTCGCGCGTCAGGTCGTTGTTTAAGGAGGCAAAAAAAGCCGCGCCCTCCATTATTTTTATTGACGAGATTGACGCGGTGGGAAGGCATAGGGGAGCCGGATTGGGCGGAGGGCATGACGAAAGAGAGCAGACTTTAAATCAGATTTTAGTGGAAATGGACGGGTTTGAGCCGCACGACCAGGTGGTCTTGATGGCCGCCACCAACCGGCCGGATGTGCTTGACCCGGCGCTTTTGCGTCCGGGCCGGTTTGACCGCCGGGTGGTGCTTGACTTGCCGGATTTGAAAGCCAGAGAAGAAATCTTAAAAATCCATTCTCAAAAAAAGCCGTTGGTAAAAGACATTGATTTAAGACAAGTGGCCGAGCGCACTCCGGGATTTTCCGGGGCCGATTTGGAAAATTTGATGAACGAAGGAGCGATTTTGGCCGCCCGTCAGGAAAGAAAGGAAATCACTCAATCGGATTTGCTTATTTCTATTGAAAAAGTTCTTTTGGGCCCGGAAAGAAAAAGTCATCTTTTAACCCAAGAAGAAAAAAAAATTTCCGCCTATCACGAAGCCGGCCATGCTTTGGTGGCGGCGGTTCTTCCGGGCACCGACCCGATTCACAAGGTTTCCATTGTCTCGCGAGGCCGGGCCGCCGGCTACACTCTTAAACTTCCAATCGAAGACCGGCATTTGTATTCAAAATCCCATTTCTTAAAGGAACTGGCGGTTTCTCTTGGCGGCTATGCTTCTGAGCAGTTGATATTTGAGGATATTACCACTGGCGCGGCTGATGATTTGCGAAGAGCTACTGACGTGGCCCGGGCCTTGGCGACCAAATACGGGATGTCGGAAAAATTGGGGCCGATTACTTTCGGCGACACCGAAGAGCTGATATTTTTGGGCAAAGAAATTGCCACGGAAAAAAATTATTCCGAGTCGGTGGCCACTTTGATTGACCAGGAAGTAAGCAAATTTATGAAGAACGCTTTTAAAACCGCCAAGCAGATTTTAACCCAACACAGAAATATTCTGGAAGCCATTGCCGGACGTTTGATGGAAAAAGAAACCATTGAAAAAGAGGAGTTCCAAAAACTTGTCGTTTCTTTCGGCTTAAAATACCAAACGCATGCCTGAAAAATATATCGGTCTTGATATCGGGGCTTCTAAAATTAACGGAGTTGTTTTTGACGGCGAAATCCGGAAACAGGCGACGCAGGCCGTTTTAGCCAGAGACGATAAAGAAAAAATTTTAAAACAAATTAAAGAAATTATCCAAGAACTTTTAGTTTCTTATCCGGAAATAAAAGGAATCGGCCTTGGTCTGCCGGGCCCTTTGGACATCAAAAAAAATATTGTTTCCAATCCTCCCAATTTAACCGGGCTGGCCAATGTTGATTTAGCCGGAGAATTGGAAAAAGAATTTCACCTGAAAACCCTGGTGGAAAACGACGCCAACTGCGCGGCTTTGGCTGAAAGTTTGTTGGGCGCGGGTAAGGGTTGGAAAAAGGGGATTTTAATTATGCTTACTTTGGGAAGCGGCGTGGGCGGAGGAATAGTGATAAATAATAAAATATACCGCGGCTCTCGGGGAAGCGCCGGAGAGATAGGGCATATGGTGATAAATACGGATGGGCCGGAATGCGGCTGTGGGCTTAAAGGATGTTTGGAAGCCTACGCCTCGGAGAAGTTTATTAAGCGCCATTCCGATTTGTCCCCGCTGGAGTTGGAAAAAAGGGCCGGAGCGGGAGACAAAGAAGCCATAAAAATTTACGCGGATTTGGGAAGATGGCTGGGCGTGGGGCTTGGGAATTTGGCTAATATTTTTGACCCTGACATTATTGTGCTTGGGGGAGGAATAAGTCACGCCGGAGATTTGATTTTAAAAACCGCTCAAGAAAAAATGCGGGAGATGATTTTATCTCTCTTAACCAGAGAAAACATTAAAATCAGTCAGTCAAAGTTGGGCCGGGACGCCGGCGCCCTAGGCGCCGCCTCTTTGTTTTCGCAATAAAGTTTTTACAATAAATCTACATTAAAAAAATCACAAAAAATCCGTTGCGATATTTTCACGATCGTATGAATTTCGAAACGGCAACAATTCTGTTGTGGATAACTCGTCCTTTTAGACTTTCGATTTATTTTCTATAATATCACTATGCTCACAAAAAGGCAAAAACAAGCCCTCGATTTCATAACCGATTATCAGGAACGGAAAGGATACGCCCCCACACTTCACGAAATACGGAAGAAATTAAAACTCTCGTCAGTTTCCACGGCTCATTTTCATGTTTCCAAGCTCCGCGATTCGGGATATTTATCAAAAGAAGACAACAAGGCGCGCTCAATCAGTATTTCCTCAAAAGAACCTCTGGTAAAAATTCCGCTTTTGGGGACTATTGCCGCCGGTCAGCCGATTGAAGCAATCCAAGACAAAGAAATGATTGCCGTTCCAAAAAGCAAAATTCCTTCCTCGTCGGAAGTTTACGCTCTCCGTGTAACTGGTAGTAGTATGATTGATGAAAATATAAATGACGGGGATGTTGTTTTGGTCCGTCAGCAAGAGACAGCCGAAAACGGACAAAGGGTAGTGGCTCTCATTGACAATCACGAAGCCACCTTAAAGAAATTTTATAAAGAGAGGGGGTATATCCGTCTACAACCGGCCAATAAAAAAATGAAACCGCTTATTTTTAGAAATGGACGTGATATTTCGATACAAGGAATAGTACTCGATGTTATTCGCGAAGAAGCAAGATCGCCAATACATTTTCCCGAATATAAAGAAATTAAAAAATATACAGAAGTGCCACTAAATAAAATTATATGTGGCGATGCCATAGAGGTTATGCAAGCAATGCCCTCCGATTGCGTAGACCTTGTAGTTACCTCTCCTCCATATGACAATTTGAGAAGCTATAATGGATACTCATTCAACTTTGAAGGTATGGCAAAAGGTTTGTTCAGAGTTATGAAAAAGAGTGGAGTTGTTGTATGGGTTGTTGGAGACCAAACGATTAAAGGCGAAGAAACAGGAACATCTTTTAGACAAGCTCTATATTTCAAGCAAGTAGGTTTTAATCTTTTTGATACAATGATATACCTCAAAACTCCTCGTGGTGCGGTTGGTAATAATAAGACATACTGGCAGGCTTTTGAGTATATGTTTATACTGAGTAAAGGCGCACCAAAGACAATAAACCTCCTAAAAGACAGAGAAAATAAAGATGAGCGAGATGGTGATAGCGGAACAAAACGACTGCCTGATGGTACATTATTAAAGCTAAAAAGAGCCGGGTATTCTAAATATGGTAGACGAACGAATGTTTGGGAATATCTCATAGGGAGGGGGCATTCTGCAAGTGATGATATTGCTTATAAACATCCCGCTATATTCCCAGAAAAGTTGGCGCAAGACCATATCACAAGTTGGTCAAATCCTGGTGATGTGGTATTTGACCCAATGTGTGGCAGTGGAACTACGTGTAAAATGGCTAAACTTAATAAAAGAGACTTCATCGGAATAGATATCTCTTCTGAGTATTGTAAAATAGCTGAAGAAAGATTAAGGCAAAAACCTCTATTTTAAAGTACCCTGCAGCCATTTTATAGCTCGTTTCAGTATACTCACATTATCCTCCATCATTCCCATACTGTTATTGCACATTCTACAAATCCAGCCCCTTATCTCGCCAGTATCGTGGAAGTGGTCTAATACAACATCGTTTTTATATTGCCTGATTATTGTTTTATCACAAATAGGGCAATGAAAAGATTTACCTATAGGTGGCTGTGGGTTTGTTTTTTCAAATTCCTCTCTTGCTTTCTTGGGTAAAGGTCGTTTCCACTTACGACACTCTCTGCATTCACCCCTTCTTGATACTTTACCCCTAATACTTTTCTGATTCTTTTCAAATTCAAAAATACTTTTCCGTTGTTGACACCTACGGCATATTTTTGTTTCATTGAAACAAGAGTCGCAAAAATCTCCCCGAGTCGTCTTATTACGGCTACATTCAATACAATATTTCATATTATTTCAAAAAGTGAAATTCTAATGGGCATGCCAGGACTCGAACCTGGAACCGGTCGCTTATAAGACGACTGCTCTGCCGTTGAGCTACATGCCCTTCGGCCGTAGGCCTACAGGCGAGGCCTTTTTTTATAATTGAATCTTACAGAAAAATGATATAAATTACAAACAATGTCTTATCCTGATTTTCATATCGGCCGGGCTTCGGATTTGGAGGGAAGCGACCGCCGGCTTTATCGATTTTTTGAGATTCTGCCCGGGGCTTTGGCTTGGCTGACCATCGGCCTAGTCGTGCTTTTTTCCTGGCTTAAACCCCACTGGATAGCTTTTTTCATTATCGCTTTTGACTTTTATTGGATAGTTAAAACCGCTTTTTTGTCGGCTCATTTGCGGGTCAATTGGAAAAAAATGAAGCAGAATTTAAAAACTGATTGGGAGGAAAAGCTGAATAATTTAAAATGGGAACATATTTGGCAGATGGTGGTTCTTCCTTTTTATAAAGAAGATTACGAAGTGGTGAAATCAACCGTCGAGGCGCTGGCCTCGGCCGATTATCCCAAAGACAAAATGATTGTTGTTTTGGGCGCGGAAGAAAGAGCGGGCGAGTCGGCTTTGGCCGTGGCCGAAAGAATAAAAAACGAATATGCCGGCCGCTTTGCCCATTTTTTCATTGCCAAACATCCGCAAAATTTAGCCGGCGAAATGCCGGGTAAAGGCTCAAATTCTTCCTGGGCCGCTCAAAAAGCCAAGGAAGAAATTTTGGACAAAAACAGCATTCCTTACGAAGATGTTTTGGTTTCCTCCTTTGACATAGACACCCGGGTTTATCCCAAATATTTTCTCTGTTTAACTTACAATTTTTTAACTTGCGAGCATCCTTTCCGCTCTTCTTTTCAGCCGGTGCCTCTTTACAATAATAATATCTGGGAGGCGCCGGCGCTCTCAAGAGTAGTCGGAACTTCCGGCACTTTCTGGCAGATGATGCAGCAGGAAAGGCCCGAACGGCTGGTCAGTTTTTCTTCCCACGCGATGAATTTCAAAACTCTTGACGAAATCGGCTATTGGCAAAAGAATATGGTGTCCGAAGACTCGCGGATTTTTTGGAACGCTTTTATGCATTTTAACGGCGATTACCGCGTCGTTCCCCTGGCTTATCCGGTTTCCATGGACGCCAATCTGGCGCCCAAACTTGCCCAGACGGCCAAAAATGTCTACAAACAGCAAAGGCGCTGGACCTGGGGAGTGGAAAATATCGCCTATATGCTTTTCGGATTTCATAAAAAGAAAAAAGAAATTCCTTTAAGAAAACGCCTTCATTTCAATTTTGTCCAACTGGAAGGATTTTGGTCTTTATCAACCAATGCTTTGATGATTTTTATTTTGGGCTGGCTGCCTTTGTGGATAGGCGGACAAGCCTTTAACGACACCTTGCTTTCGTATAATCTGCCGCGCATCACCAGAACCCTAATGACCATTGCCATGCTGGGGCTGATTGTCTCGGCCATTATCTCCACCACTTTGCTCCCGCCCAAACCGGCCCAATACAAAAAAAAGAAATATGTTTCAATGATTATTCAATGGCTTTTGATTCCTTTTACCATTATTGTTTTTAGTTCCTTTCCGGGTTTGGAAACTCAAACCCGCTTGATGCTGGGCAAATATATGGGTTTTTGGGTCACGCCCAAATATTCAAAAAAATAATTTATGACCGACATCGGTTTTGACAAAAAAGGATTTTCCTTCGCTCTAAAATTTTTCGGTTTTTTGGTTTTTCTTATTTTCTTCGCCAAATTTTCAACTCCTTTGGTTTTCAACTCTTTTTTTAAAGAAGAACCCAATCTCCAAGTACTTAATAAAATTGAAAAAGATTCGCCTATTACTCCTATTAAGCAATTTGTCGCTCCGCGGCTAATCAACAACCATTATTCTTTTGAGAATATTGCCGCCAGTCGCGGCAAAGCCATCGGTATTGACTTGGTTTCTATGAAACTGACTCTTTATCAAGACGGCCAAGCTCTTAAAACTTATCCGATTCTTACCAAAGGCAGAGAGGGTTCTCTTTGGGAAACGCCAAGCGGCGCTTATTCAATTTTACTGAAAGAAGATAATCATTTTTCTTCAATCGGCGAAGTCTGGATGCCTTATAGCATGCAATTTTACGGGAATTTTTTCATTCACGGCTGGCCTTATTATCCCGGCGGCGCGCCGGTTCCTCAAGGGTATTCAGGCGGTTGTATTCGGCTTGCCACAAAAGACGCCGAAGAAATTTATCAATTTGCCGAAATCGGCGCTCCGGTATTTATTTACGAAGAAAATGAATCTCTTCGGAGTTTGGCAAGCGAATCTATAGAACTGCAAAACATTAAGTCGCCGGAAGTTAAAGCGAAATCCTTTTTGGTTGCGGATCTTGAAAGCGGTCTTGTTTTTTTGGAAAAAGACGCTTCCAGCGCTTTTCCGGTCGCTTCCTTAACAAAGCTGATGACGGCGGTAACGGCTCACGAAGCAATGTATCTTGGCCGCTTTACCACCATTAATCAATCCGTTCTTGAAACTTATGGCGATGCCGGCAACTTAAAGTTGGGAGAAACTTTTAAACTTTACGACCTTATTTTTCCTCTTTTAATGGAATCAAGCAATGACGCGGCTAAGGCTCTGGCTTTGGCTGTTTACGGAGAAGAAAAATTTGTTTCTTTAATGAACGAAAAAGCTTCGGCGCTTGGAATGAAAAACGCTTTTTTTGTTGACCCGAGCGGGATAGGTTCGAGCAATGTTTCAACCGCAGAAGATTTGTTTCGTTTGGCTCGCTATATTTCGGACAAACGTTCTTTTTTGTTTGAAATAACGAAAACTCCGTCAAAGGAAATTTTTTCCGAAGACGGCAACCGGCACATTTTTCAAAATTATAATATTTTTGACGCTGGCGCGGAATTTATCGGCGGGAAAACCGGTTACACCAAAGATGCCTTGGGCACAAGAATTTCGATTTTTTCTTTGCCGGTGGGCAACATTGAACGCGATATCGCTATTATAGTTTTAGGTTCGGAAGAAAGGGAGAAAGACACCAAGGCACTGCTGGAATGGTTCAAACAGGTTTCAGTCAGCGGAGAAAGCGCGGAAGCGAAAATCGCTTTTGTGGGAGATGTGATGCTGGCGCGGGGAGTGCGGAGCGTGATAGAAAATTATGGACGCGGCGATTTTCGTTTTCCGTTTTTAAAAATCGGCGGGAATCTTCAAAATTATGATTTGCTTTTCGGCAATTTAGAAGGAGCAATTTCCGACCAGGGAGAAAATCTTGGCTCGGCTTATTCTTTTAGAATGGAGCCAAAAGCGATTGACGGTTTGAAATACGCGGGCTTTGATGTTTTGTCGGTTGCCAACAACCATATTGGAGATTGGGGAGCGGATGCGATGAAAGACACTTTTAAAAGATTAAGCGAAGCGGGCATTTTTTATGTCGGCGGAGGGTTTGATAAAGAAGAGCCGTATGAGCCGAGAATTATAGAAGTTAATGGAATGAAAATAGCTTTTCTGGGATTCAGCCAGTTCGGAAAGAATTATCTTGAATCTGGCGGCATTAATAAATCCGGAATAGCGGTGATTGACGAGGAGAAAATTGGAACAGCCGTTAAAAAAGCCAGAGCCGAGGCGGATATTGTTGTTGTGTCTTTCCATTGGGGAGAAGAATATCAGGCTGAACCGAACGAATACCAAAAAAGAATAGGGCATTTGGCAATTGACGCCGGAGCGGATTTGGTTATCGGCCATCATCCTCATGTGATTCAGCCGATTGAAAAATATAAAGATTCATACATCGCTTACAGCTTGGGCAATTTTGTTTTTGACCAGAATTTTTCCGAAGAAACAACGAAGGGTCTGCTTTTGGAGGCAGTTATTTCAGGCGGAAAAATTGCCAGCCTCAACCCGCTGGAAATAAAAATCTCCGAAAACTTCCAGCCGTTTTTGAAATAGTAGGCTTTCGCATAGCCAAGGTGGCTATGCGAAAGCCAAGGTACATGTGGATAAACTTGCTTTTTTTTTAAGATATGCTTTACTGGAAATAAGGGTTTAGTCAGCCCGGATTTGTCTTTATTTTTTATAATTTCACAATTTTTATGAAAAAACTTATATTTTCAATAGTTTTTATCGGTTTGGTCGCTGTTCCGTTTGCCGTGAAGGCGGATATGGTCAGCGATTTACAAGCCCAGATTAATACTCTGCTCCAGCAGATTCAATCATTACAGAGCCAGCTTAATACTTTGCAAGGGCAAACTCAACCGCCAATTACCACACCTCCAATTCCACCACTTCCAACAATTCCAACCTCTTGTCTCAATTTCACCTACAATCTTTATTTGGGCTCCACGGATTCTCAAACCAACGGAGAAGTAAGTGCGCTTCAGAAATTTTTGGCGCAGGATTCTTCAATTTATCCGGAAGGACTGATTACTGGCTATTTTGGCCCGGCAACGGAAAAAGCGGTTCAAAGATGGCAAGCCAAAAACAACATAGTTTCTTCCGGCTCGCCTGACACCACCGGCTACGGCGTGGTCGGCTCGAAAACCCGAGCGGCGATTAGGAAGAGTTGCGGGACAACTTCAATAAGTCCCTCCATTACCGTGCTTTCCCCCAATGGCGGGGAGAGCTGGACTATAGAATTAGGACCTTATACTATCGCATGGCAACAATCTCAAAATACGCAGGTAGATATATGGCTTCAAAATAAAAAATTGTCACCACGACCAGATACAGATGCAGCTTATTATATAAAAACAATTTTAGGAGAGTTTAAAGGTCAAATTGGGAAAAATGTATATGGTTGGACAGTTAGTAGTGATACCCTGCCTGCTTCTGGTTATGAAATTTGCGTGGGTGGTTATTTTAATGTAGGTTTTGAGAGGCCCGCTCTGAATGAAAATTGTAGCGATGCGCCGTTTAGCATTGTTTCAACAACCACTAACCAACCCCCGGTTATTGACAGCGTTAGCGGGCCGTCAACTTTGAATGTGGGCCAAGTCGGCACTTGGACTATTAAAGCTTATGACCCGGAAAACAGCCAGATGAGTTATTTCGTAATCTGGGGAGACGAGGAAGATAGTTCTCTCCTCCGCGCTCTGGATAATTTGCGAAGTGTTTCAACGCCTTTCACTCAAACAGCAACCCTTACTCATTCTTATTCAAAGGCAAGCATTTATAACCCGAGTTTCACCATCACTGACAGCGCCGGCCAATCAGCCAAAACCTCAATCAGCGTGAATGTGGGCGCTGTTCCAACGCCCGCATCTGCTCTTAAAGTTGAGTCGGGAACTCAGCCATTTACAAGTTTATTTCCGTTAAAAGCGGCCAGAATGCCTTTTACGGTAATTAAATTGACCGCTCCGGCAGATCAAGACGTGAAAGTTAATTCTTTAACTGTTGAAAGAATAGGTTTGTCTTCTGATGCGCTGTTTTCTGGAATTGTCTTGCTTGATGAAAACGGAATCCAGATTGGCGCAGAGAAAAATTTAAATTCGTCTCATCAAGCTACTCTAAGCGAGCCATTTACCGTTGCTAAGGGTGCGACCAAGACAATGACTATCGCCGGAAACCGAGCTGATGTCAGCGGTTATGCTGGCCAGGTCGTTTATCTTTCTTTGGTCGGAGTGAACTCCGGAGCAATCCCGATTAACGGCAGCTTGCCGATTACCGGCGCCGGTCATACAGCGAATGATTCGCTTTCAATCGGTTCGATGGTCGTTTCTAGAGGAGCGACCGATCCGGGGATAAACCAGACTAAAGTGGTCGGGACCGCCGGCTATACATTTTCATCTGTTACGGTAACCGCCGGTTCTATAGAGAGAGTTCGCTTGCAGTCAATTCGCTGGTATCAGTCCGGCTCAATGCCTCAAAGTTATTTTGCCAATGTTAAGACTTATGTTGATGGTGTTGCTTACAGCACCTATGTTAGCAACGACGGTCATTACTATACTTCAAACTTTGATAACGGAATCGTTATTGAGAAGGCCTACTCTAAAGAAATTTCTCTTAAAGCCGATATTATTGACGGAAAGGGAGAAACTGCTGATTTTGATATCTTGAATAGAGCCGATCTTTATGTAAAAGGCGAGGTTTATGGATATGGAATTATGCCTCCGAACGGCACTGACACCTTTGGTAGCGATGACGGCTCTTTCCATCAAAGTACTCTTCCTTGGTATGATGCTTTTCAGGTGAATGTGGGCGGAGTCGCAGTCCTCGCTCCGGCTTTGACAGCTTCCGTATCTTCGCTTCTTCCAAGCCAGAATGTTGGAGCCGGGCAGGTGAATTTCACTTTTGCCTATTTCATTCTTGACGCTACCAATTCCGGAGAAAATGTGAGCGTAAGGAGCATACCTCTGGCTTACGCGGCTGTCGGCGGGGACATTGAGAATTTAACCAATTGCAAGTTATATGATGGAACCACGCTTCTGACCAGCGGGGCAAATGTTGTAAATCCTTCGTATGGTACAGGTGTTGTTTTTAATCTTGATAACCCTCTAATTGTTGCAAAAGCAACATCAAAACAAATTACTTTAAAATGTGATGTTTCAGGCAGCGCTCCTCAAAACTCCATTTACAAATGGGGGCTTAAAACATTTACCGCCACAGGATTTTCCAGTGGCACCGGCTTCGTCGTGAATATTACTGGTGATACTTGGGGTCCAACAATGACCGTTAAAACAGGAGCTTATTCAGTTTCTCTTGATGTCCAAAGCCCGGCTTACAGGATTGTGGCGGCCGGTTCAACTAATGTGGAGTTGGCGCGTATCAAATTTTCGGCATTAGTTTCGGGCGAGGATATTGAATTAAAACAAGTGGCTCTGCAGTTGTCTGATACCAACTTGAATACTCCGATAGATTTGGTGGGCAGAAAAGTGACCTTGTGGGACGGCTCAACTCAAATTGGGGAAGCCACGTTCCCAACCGGCGACAATGCCATTTCAAGCGCTATTTCCAACTTTGTAATTCCCAGAGGCAGTTCCAAATCAATGATTATAAAAGGGAACATTGCCGATATCAGTCCTGCTGGCCCCTTAACTCAAAGCGGAGACTTACTCAAAGTTGATTATGACGGCAATAATAATGGCAGATTCGGCAATTACGGAGTGGGCAGAATTTCCGGCGCAACTATTTCCCCTTCATCCCCGGATACCCAATCAGCCGGAGTGCTTATTACTACAACCTCAATTCCTTCCATCACCGTGCTTTCGCCCAACGGAGGGGAGAGTTGGACAGTGGGTGAGACAAAGAGAATATCGTGGACAGCCGGTAATGTAAATTATGTCAGGATTTATATAGAAGATCCCACTATTATTTTCGGTTCTGGTTCCACGCAATATGTTTATGACGGTGTTCTGCCGGCATCGCAAGGTTATTATGACTGGACAATCATACAAAATCGATTGCCTGGCTTAACTTTCCCAAGGAACTATAAAATAAGAATTGACGGAGTTAATAACACTGCTCTAGGATCAGAGGTGATTACTCGAGATTCCAGCGATGCATTATTCAGCATTGCGGCGGCAACTACAGCCGTCCTTTCCGCCAACTCCCAGAAACTGGATTACAATAACGATGGTAAATTAGATCAAACCGACGCTAATCTTCTATCTAGTATCTGGACAAGCGGAGCAGCTTGTCCAGGCGGTTATGTCTGTGATGTTAATAGAAGCGGAGTTTTCACGGTAGCCGATGTTGTGACTTTGACTAATATAACTTTGGGAACAGGCTCTGCGCCGGACTATAAAACCAGTCTTTTGGAAGCCAACCCTCAAAAAATTGACTATAACAACGACGGCAAATTAGACACGGCTGATTACAATATTCTTACGAATGTTTTTCTCGGCAGCCAGGCTTGCCCGGCCGGCAAAATTTGCGATGTCAATCAGGACGGCCAATCCGCCACCATCGGCGATGTCGTAAAAATGACCAACATTATTAACGGTTCCGTTCCGGTGCCGGATTACAGCGCAACACCCCTGGGCAACGCGCCTTCCTTAAACCAAATGGCTGGCGTTCTGGAAGGAATGAAGGGAATTTTGGAGCAGTTGGGAGGATTGTTGAAATAGAATTTGGCAGTCGCGGTAGGCTTCAGTAGGCTTTCGCATAGCCACCTTGGCTATCCGAAAGCCTAGTATTATTCAAAATGGGCTCCGCTCAAAGCGGAGCTTATTTTGATTTTGGCCGAAAGTAAGGGATAGTTTTTAAGTTCCGGGTCTTTTTCCAAAATAACTTGAGCTTCTTCCCGGGCCGCTTCCACCATTTTTAAGTTTTTTAACGCTTCCATTCCCATATCGGAGATGCCCCATTGTTTTTTGCCGGAAAGTTCTCCGGGTCCCCGAAATTTCAAATCATATTCCGCCAATTCAAAGCCATTTTTGGCGGTCAACAAGGCATTAAGCCGAGCCAGTGTTCTTTTAGAGCTTGATTCCGTGAAGATAAAACAATAGGGCTGGTGCTCGCTTCTTAAAACCCGGCCTCTTAACTGGTGAAGCTGGGCCAGACCGAATCTTTCGGCTCCTTCAATCAAAATTGATGTGGCGTTGGGCACATCCACCCCCACTTCTATGACCGAGGTGGCCACCAAAAGATTTATTTTTCCTTCCCGGAATTCGTTCATTGTTTTTTCTTTTTCTTTGGGAAGCATTTTTCCGTGAAGCATCCCCACTTTGAATTCCGGAAAAATCTTTTTGGAAAGTTTTTCGTATTCTTCTTTCACCGCTTTAATTTCATACAACGCGGATAATCGCAGATTACCGGCGGATTCACGCAGATTCTCTCCGCGATTATCCATATTAGATCCGCGTGAATCAGCGTTTATGCGGGGGCAGACCACATAAGCCTGCCTTCCTTGATTAATTTCATAACGCATCTGTTCATACGCTCGCTCTCTCTGGGAAGGTGGGACAATAATTGTTTCGATTTTTTTTCGGCCCGGAGGCATTTCATCAAGCAGAGTTAAATCCAGGTCGCCGTAAATTGTCAAAGCCAAAGTTCTGGGAATGGGGGTGGCGGTCATACTTAACAAATGGGGTTTCACCTCCGCGTTAATCTGCGTGTCGGTCTGCGTTAATCCGCGCCCAACGAGCTTGGCTCGTTGTTTTACCCCGAAGCGATGCTGTTCGTCGATAATGGCAAAAGCGAGATTTTTAAATTTAATTTTGTCTTGTATTAAGGCATGAGTGCCGATTAAAATTGGAGTTTCGCCGGATGCCACCCACTTTAAAAGTTGGGAACGCGCAATATGGGTTGGCGTTTCTTGTTTTTCGGCCCCTTTTATTTTTGAGGGAAATTTTAGACACTCGGCCGAAGTAATAAGTCCGATTTTAATTTTAAAAGGAGAGAAATAATTGCTGAAAGATTTGAAATGCTGGCGGGCCAGGACTTCAGTCGGCGCCATATAACCGACTTGATAGCCGTTTTTGACGGCGGCAAAGGCAGCGGCGGCCGCCACCGCGGTTTTTCCCGAGCCGACATCTCCTTCCAAAAGCCGGGCCATTGGCGAGGGCTTTTTAAAATCGGTTAAAATATGAGCCAGAGCTTTTTTTTGGCTCTGGGTTAGGGAAAAATTAAAAGTACTTACAAATTCTCCCAGCTCTTTCTCGGCGATTTTTACGGGAAAGCCGGATTGTTTTTGATATCTTATTTTTTCTTTTAGCCGGCTTAATTGAATCAAAAAAATTTCCTCAAAGGCAAATCTTTTTTTGGCGGCGTTGGCGTCGCTTAATTTTTTGGGGGAATGAATGGCAGCCAGAGAAAATTTTAAAGAGGGGAGATGATATTTTTTAAAAATTTCTTCCGGCAGAGGGTCTTTTAATTTTTCAAAATCAATTCGGCTTAAAACCTTTTTAACGGCCGTCTGGAACCATAGCGAGGAAATTCCTCGAGTTTCCGGATAAATTCCCAGGTAGTTATCGGCTTTCGGAAAGCCACTAGGCTTTCCGAAAGCCGAGTTTAAAAATGTCAATTCTGAGGAGAAAAGCGGATTAGCCAGATAAAGCCCGTTTTTGTCGTTTTGAATTTTTCCGGAAAGACATATGTTTGACTCCGGGCTTAACATCTTTGCCATATAAGGCTGATTGAACCAAACCACTCTTAATGAGCCTGAGCCGTCGCTGATTACTCCCTTGGCAACGGGCATTTTTTTCCGCCAGGTTTTTTCCATCTCCAGTTTCAAGATTTTCCCTTCAACACTTACATAATCATTTTTGGAAATATCGGCGATTGCTTTTATTTCTCCAATTTTTTCGTAGCGGAAAGGAAAATGCCGCAGAAGGTCTTTGGCGGTTTTCAGGCCCAGTTTTTCCAGAGCTTTTTTCTGGCTTTCTTTCAGCCGGAAAATTTCCGTTAAAGGAGTTGATAAATTCATTTTGCCCTCGAGAGGAATCGAACCTCTATTTGAAGCTCCGCAAGCTTCCGTCCTATCCGTTGAACGACGAGGGCTAGAGGGAATTAAAATCCCAGATAATGGCCGATATTTTCAATCAGCGATTCTTCGTGTTTTTTTTCCGGCAGGAGTTTTATAAGATAACTTCTGACAAGGTTGGGGTCAAGCTCGGCCAAGGGCAAGATGATATAGGGCATAAAACTTTTTTTGGATTCCAAACTTAATTCTTTTTTAAGAGGCGGGTCGTATTGAATCCAAAATGATTTTAGGTATTCGTAAGGAAAAAGTTTTTTCCCTATTTTTACTCCCCGGCCGGAAATTTCAAAAGAAACGATTCTCGGTTTTTTCGCGCCGTAAAGCATGACGATGAAAGCGGCGATTACCAAAAGCGCGGCAAAAAGAAAATTTTTCATCGCCAAGGACAAGATAAAAAATCCGGCGGCAATCAGCCCGACCAGCCAATACCAATCAGCCGGCTTCTTAATATAAACATATTCCGGCGCTTTCCAGGATATTTTCTCCATTTTTTTATTCTAGCAGATTTAATTGATTTTTCCAGAGTTTAAAGCTAGAATTTTAACAGCGAGGTTTTTTGAAATTTTTGAACTCTAAAACTACGGAGGATTAAAAGATGAGAAAAGTTTGCGCAGGTTTTTCAATTCTGATTTTTACAGCAACTCTTTTGGGAGGGATTTTTCTTCCTGAAATAGGATTTGCCGTTTCCAGGGAGGAGGCCAAGGCTATTTTGGGCGAGAACATAATTGAGCCCGAGCAGGTTATCAATATCCTCGCCGGCAAAAGAGTTTTTGTTTCTTTAAGCCCAGAGGAGAAAGAAAAATTTGGCCGGGTGCCTTTTTCAGAGGAGGCCCTCCGGAAAGCGGCCATTGAAGATTGGTATGGCATGAAAGGTATTCTTTGGTGGGCGCCGCCGGAACGATACAAGATTACTATTTTAGAGCTTCGTCTGATTTTCGGCACAAATTCCGAAAGACAGCCGTTCTTTGAGGACACGCCGAGTCAGGAATGGTGGTTGGGAGAGTCTTTTGCCAAAGAAGTCCTAAAAGGGGGCTGGCATCTGACAACTTTAGGTATGCCCCAGTTTACTTTTGATAAAGCCCGAGGCACGCAGGCAGGAATGCTGGCTGGCGATGAAAAACTTCTTAGCCAGATAGAAACCGTCTACTTGATGCTTGTTTATACCTCGCTCCATCCATTGCAGAATATTATTTGGAGCGGATGGACAACTGCTGGTCAGCCTGCTTTAAGCGGCGAAAGTGTAGTTATCAAGCACTACGGTCGGGCAGGAGTATATTTTAAAGAACATTCTCGGCCCGGCTTTAACATCGGCGCTCTTATCGGTAGAAAGCCGGAATAGCGCTTAAAGGAGGAAAAAGGATGGAGAAAGCAATAGAAGCAATAGGGAAGGTCATTCTATTTGTGGTTCTCTTCGTGTTATTTTGCGCGGTCATCGCCCAGTTTTTTACAGGGTCGGTGAACTCGGGAAAAAACGGCGAGAAGAAAAGTTAATAGAGATCTCCAAAGGGTCGGCCTAGTCCGACCCTTTTTTCAATAAAAATTCAAAGTAATCTTTTCCCCATCCTAAAATAAATCCGCTCGGTTTTAAAAATTTTTGTGCTTTCTCTTTGAACTTTTTATAATCATCAAGAAATCTTTGGTCAATTTCCGTCCAGATGTCACCAATAACACAATCGTATTTTTCATTTTCCGGTAATTCATAAAAATCAGCAATAATAATTTTTCCATATATCGGTCCAAATTCTTTTATTTTGTCAATTACTTCTTGATATTTTTCAACCGTTGTAACTGATTTTACTTTAGTACTTTCTAATAAATATTTTGTTACAATCCCGAAGCCATATCCAGCAACTAGAACATCTCCGAAAGCTTGATTGGCAATATCTCTTTGAAGTTCTTGTTCCTGCGGAAGATCCCACATCCACAAGTAATCATCTAAAAACAAAAACTTGTGATTTTTTACTTGGACAATTTCGATTTTTGCCATAGTAATCGCATAATAACAATTAAAGCAACAATCGCCCAAAACGCTGAAATTTTTAAAATGCGGAAGCGGGAGGATTCGAACCTCCGATACTCTTGCGAGTATAACAGTTTTCAAGACTGTCCCTTTCAACCACTCAGGCACGCTTCCATTTCCTCAACTATAATTCAAAAAATTGCAGTTTTCAATAGGCTGGATTTTTTATTGGATTTGTGATTTAATTTATTAAGAGTAATTTTTGATTTTTGAAATTTTTAAAAGACCCGGCTATCAAACAATAGAGAATAGGAGGAATAGTGGTGAAAAAAATCGCGGTTTTATTTGTATTTTTTGCCGTTTTTTTGTTGAGCGGCGAAGTTTTTGCGGAAACGGGAAACGATTTTTGCCCGGAAAAAGGAGAGGTTATTCAGATTTTCGACACCCAGCTTTATAAAGAATTAGGAATAGTTTCCATCCCCATACTTTTTTCTCCAAAATCCGTTGTGTTAAAGGAGATAAAAGGCGAGAACGGGGAAAAAACAATTTGTCTTTGGGGTAGATTGTTTTTAATGAACGGATTGATTCTTTCCGAAGAAAGAAAAGAAAGTGAGGTAATCAATGTAAGGTATGAAATTTTGGGCGATCATCGCCGGTTGCAGCTGGAGATTACGCCCGGAATGATAAAAAGTTCCCGAGAGGAAAAAGAAGAGTTTATAACCAAACTCTATCCGCTCGAAAGCGGGGAAAATGAGAGCGGACTCGGTTCTCTTTTGGATTATTTGAGATCCGAGTCTAAAAACAGCCGCCGCGTGCTTTTTCCTTTTGATAGGAATTTGTACGCGGTTGGATTTCGCGGTTTTCCAGAGAAAGAAGGCAACGGCACTCTTTACGTGGCGGTTATGTATCCGTTTAAAACGGATGATTCGAAAGCCGTTGCTAAAGACAATGTAATCAAAAATATCAGAATTAAAGTTGAGAAAGGAGAGATAATACGAATAGAGGGAGAAGTAAAAGGTTTTAGAATCGTGGCAACCAGGGCTTCGGAGTGATTCACTCCGAAGCCCGTTTTGTTTTCTGTTTGGAAAAATAAAAAATATAGATAATTTCCAGAATGGCCAGAGTATTCAGAACCAAGATGGCAATGAACCATTTTTTCTGATTGTTTTTTGAAGCGCGCCATAAAGCTACGCCTTTCCAGGGTAAAACCCAAAGGGCGATAAGAATCAGCACCCACGCGTTTTGTTCCAAAAATTGAGTCATGCGGAGGGGGAGAGATTCGAACTCTCGATACCCTGTTAGAGGTATAACGCCTTAGCAGGGCGCTGCTTTCAGCCACTCAGCCACCCCTCCACTTTGTTTCGGGGCGGCTTCGTGTCTGCCACCTTCGGAAGAAAAGCAAAGCAGTTTGCTTTTCTTCCACTCAGCCACCCCTCCTTATGAGTGTAGTTTATCATTTTTTTTATCATTTTGCCACCACCACCGGAACGACTTTTTTGGCTCCGGATTTTTTTAGGACCCGACCGGCTTCAAAAAGAGTGGCGCCGGTGGTGGCCACGTCATCAACTAAAATGATTGTTTTTTCTTTCAGGAGCCGGGGATGGGAAACTTTAAATGTTCCTTTCAGATTTTTCAGCCGGTTCTCCCGGTTTTTGACTTTCACTTGAGTTTCGGTGTGTTTGATTTTTTCCAAAATATTACAAGCGATTTTAACGGACATTTTTTCCGCCAGAAGATTAGCAATCAGCTCGGCCTGATTAAACCCCCTTTCCCTTAATCTTTTTTTAGAAAGGGGAATCGGGATGATTAAAGTATCCAATACAGACACCGGATGTCTGTATTGGGGAGAAGATGAAAAGATCCGCAGGAAGATTAATTCAGCCAAGGGTTCGGCCAGTTTTTTGGCCCGGCGGTATTTCAAAAGCCAGATGGCTTTTTTAACCACCGGAGATTGGTAGGCCGCGGCGGCCAAGATGCTGGAATTGTCAAAACAAGGGGGAATTTTATTCAGGCATTCTGGGCAGAGGTAGCCGTTGTTTTTTCTTTGGCAGCCCAAGCATTTTTCCGGCAAAGTCAAATTAAGTATTTTATTTAAAAAATCTTTCATAATTCAGGTGTGGATAATTTTTATATATTTTTATTAGACATGCTATAATTTATGTTATAATGGATATGGAAGTTTTAAAAAGGATTTTTTCTCCCGGGAAGTTTGATTTTTTCAAGAAAAAAGACGAGAGTTTCCTGGGCATTGATATTGGCAGTTCTTCCGTTAAGATCGTCCAGTTGAAAAAAAAGAACGAACAGGCGATTTTGGAAACTTACGGCGAGCTTTCCGTGGGGCCTTATGCCGGAGTGGAAACCGGCCAGGCCAGCCATATAGTGGAAGACAAGGCCATAGAAATGCTTAAGGATTTGACAAAAGAAGCCGGAGCCAAAGCCCAAAAAGCCGCCGTGGCTGTTCCTTTAAGAAGCAGTTTTGTGACGGTAATCAGACTGCCGGTATCGCCCGAAAGAAATCTTGACGAAGCCATAAATTTTGAAGCCAGAAGGTATATTCCGGTGCCGATGTCAGAGGTGGTTTTTGACTGGTGGGTTTTGCCGAAAGAGTTTGAAGACGAAGAGGCGCAGACGTTCGCGAAAGAAGAGGGCAAATCGCCGGTCGAACAAAAAATCGGCCAGCCGGGCACTGAAGTTTTAATCACCGCCGTCCACAAAGACATTATTGAAAAGCACAAGAAAGTCGTGGCTGGAGCCGGTTTGGAGGCGGTTTTGTTTGAAATAGAAATTTTCAGCGGCGTCCGTTCGGTTTTGGGAAGCGAAATCGCGCCAGTTTTGGTGATCGATTTAGGCGCTTCTACCACCAAAATGACGGTGGTGGACCACGGCATTGCCAGATTCGCTTATTCGCTTGACCGCGGTTCCCAGGATATAACCATCGCTCTGGCCCATTCTTTGAATATCAGTTTTTCCAGGGCCGAAGAAATGAAACGGGAGATAGGGTTTTCTTCCCGGCCGGAATATAAAGAAGCCGCGGCGGTGATTGAGCCCTTGCTTGATTTGATTTTTATGGAAGCCAGGCGGACTATTGCCGACTACCGGAGAAGAAGAAACCGGGTTATCGACCATGTGATTTTGACCGGCGGCGGAGCGCTGTTAAACGGAGTGGTTGATTTCGCGGTCAATAAAATCGGCATAGAAACGGTTTTGGCCGATCCTTTTTCTAAAGTAGAGCACCCGTCTTTTTTAAGACCGGTTTTAAAAGAAGCCGGGCCGAGCTTTTCCAACGTGCTGGGTTTGGCCCTGCGCGGTTTAAAATAAAAATATGAAGCCTTCTTTAATTCCGAAAACATCGCTGGCCGCCAAATCAATTTATCGGCCGCGAAAAACCAGTTTTCTCGCGGTTTTTAGCGTTGGTGCTTTCTTTATATCGGCCGGGATTTTGGCCGGAGGATATTTTTATAAGAGTTTTTTAGGAACAAGAATAAAAGAGCTGAACGACACTTTAAAAAGGACGGAATCCGAGTTCGAGCCCGCTTCCATGAAGGAGTTGACCAGAACGTCAGACCTGATAAAAAATTCCAAAATCATTCTGGCCGAGCATAAAGCTCCTTCCAAAGTTTTTCTTCTGGTTGAAAATTTGACTTTGCCGTCCGTCGGATTTTCCTCTTTTTCCTTCGGAGAGAAAGAGGGCCAGTACTCGGTAGTCATGAACGGCGAAGCCAGAAGTTATACCGCCATTGCCCAGCAGGCGGCGGTTTTTTCCAAAAGCGATCTGGTGGAAAAAGCCAATTTTTCCAATTTCGTTTTAAAAAACGAAGGCAATGTCAGTTTTAACGTTTCTTTGGTTATTAATCCTGATTTATTAAAATTTTAATATGGTAAAAGTCATTATAGTTTTTGTTTTTTTGCTGGCCGCCATTTTGATTTTCGGCTTGTGGACTGTACCTCTGGTCGGAAAAATCAAGGATTTGAGAAACCAGAAAAGCGAAGTTGAGAATGTGCTTGTCAATTCGCGCCAGATCAGAAATCTGCGCGACGACTTGATTGGAAAATACAATAATATCGCATCTCTTGACCTGGAGCGACTGAAAAAGCTTTTGCCGACCAAAACCAACGACGGCGGATTGATTGTGCAGTTTGACAATTTAACAAGAAGCCGCGGCCTTATTTTAAAATCTCTGGCTGTCACCGAAAAAGAAAGTCCCCAGAACAAAGCGCCGGCTTTTGCGCTTTCGGAAACATCCCCAAAAGAGAAGCAGGAAACGGGATACCAGGAAGCGGAGCTTAATTTTAAAGTCGCCGGCTCTTACGAGAATTTACTGGCTTTTTTGGGAGATTTGGAAAAGAGCTTGAGAATGATAGACATTGATTCCATTGTTTTTTCCGCCGGAAACAAGGATATTTATGAGTTCAATATTAAAGCCAGAACGTACGTTCTGGCGCCGGCTGAAAAATCCGGAGTAGAAGCCACGGATTTACTGACTATTTTTGGCCTTTTGAGGAAAACGGAAATAGACGAGTTGTTTTTTCAGAATTCCGTTCTTTCGTCTTTGCAGGATTTTTCCAGCGAATTGAAGATAGCCGAGATTCAAACCGGCCGGCCCAATCCTTTCTCTCCCATTTAAAATGATTGACAGCAGGGTTACGGATATTTTGCTGAAGAAGAATCTCATTTCCAAAAATGAGCTGGCTTTGGTTTACGAAGAGGCCAAAACCGGAGAAAAAGAAACGGAGATTTTATTTGAAGAGCGCGGGGTTTCTCCGGTCGATCTTCTGGCGGCGAAAAGCGAGGCGCTCGGCGTTCCCTCAAAAACAATTGACGAGAGGAAGATACCTTACGGCGTTTTAAAAAACATTCCGGAAGAAACCGCCCGGCATTACAAAATCGCGCCGCTTGATTTGAAAGACGGAGTTTTGGAAGTGGGAATGGTTGACCCGGACAACATTGAAGCTCGGGAGGCCCTTCAATTCATCACCTACAAAAGCAGTTTGGCTTTTAAAATTTTCGTGATTTCTCTTTCTGATTTAAATAAGATTTTGGAAGGTTATAAGGGATTAGGAGGAGAAGTTTCCAAGGCTCTGGGCGAATTGGAATCGGCTTTCGAAACTTCTCCAGAAATAGAAAAGCAGGTGCTTAAAGGAGAGGTGGCTTTAACCGAAGAAGCGCCTGTTACCAAGATGGTGGCGGTGATTATCCGGCATGCCATTGAAGGCAACGCCTCGGATATTCACATTGAGCCGATGGCCGACAAATTAAGGGTCCGTTTTCGGGTTGACGGCATCCTTTACACCAGTCTTATTCTTCCTCTTCATGTTCACGAAGCGGTTCTTTCCAGAATCAAGATTTTGACCAATATGCAGCTTGACGAAAAACGCAAGCCCCAGGACGGCCGGTTCAGCGCCCGGATAGAAAACCGAAGCGTTGATTTCAGGGTTTCCACCTTTCCGACTTATTTCGGGGAAAAAGCGGCCATCCGCATTCTTGATCCTCAACAAAAAATAGGCGCGCTTTCCGATCTAGGGCTTAGCGGCCGCAATTTGGCCATGGTGGAAGAGGCTCTAAAAAAGCCCTATGGCCTTATTTTTCTGGTTGGTCCGACCGGCTCGGGCAAAACCAGCACTCTTTACTCAATGCTTCAAATTTTAAACCAGGAACGTTTTAATATTGTCAGTTTGGAAGACCCGATTGAATACAATATTGAGGGAGTGAATCAATCGCAGGTCAAGCCGGAAATTGGCTACACTTTTGCCAACGGTCTTCGTTCTATTCTGCGCCAGGACCCGGATACGATTATGGTGGGCGAGGTGCGGGATAAAGAAACGGCCCAATTGGCGGTTCATGCGGCTTTGACCGGCCATTTGGTGCTTTCCACTTTGCACACCAATTCCGCGGTGGGAGCGGTTCCGCGCTTGGTGGATATGGGAGTTGACCCTTATCTTATAGCGCCCACTCTGATTATGGCGGTGGGCCAGCGGCTGGTCCGGACGCTTTGCGATGATTCAAAAAAAGAACTTGAGGTCAAAGGCAGTCTTAAGACCCGTCTGGAGGAGGAGCTGGCCAATGTTCCTCCATCCATCAAAGAAAAAATAAAAATGCCGGCTAAAATTTATCAAGCCATGCCCTCCTCGACTTGCCTTAAAGGCACGCGCGGAAGAATTGGAGTTTTTGAGGTTTTGCTTATGAATAAAGAAATTGAAAATATTATTTTAACCAATCCGGCGGAAGAAGCTATTTTGAAGGCCGGCCGCAAAGAAGGGATGGTTACTATGAGGGAAGACGGAGTTTTAAAAGTTTTGGAGGGACGAGTGGGGTTGGAAGAATTGGAGGAAGTGATATAATAAAAATATGAGTGAGCAAAAATACAAAATTCTTATAGTTGACGATGATGAATTTTTGCTTGAAATGTATTCTTTGAAGTTCAGGACTGCCGGTTATCAGGTTGAGGTGGCTAAAAGCGGCGAGGAGGCGCTGGAAAAAATTCGGGGAGGATTGGAAACGGATGCAATGCTTTTGGACGTGGTAATGCCCGGCCTCGACGGCTTCGAAACTATGAAAATTATCAGAAAAGAAAAGCTTTTGCCTAAAGCCGTTTTTGTTTTTTTAACCAATCTTGGCCAGAAAGAGGAAGTGGAAAAAGGAATGAGGCTGGGCGCGGACGATTATATTATCAAAGCTTATTTCACGCCGACCGAAGCCATGAAAAAAGTTGAGGAGGCCTTGAAAAAGAAAAATGGATAATTATCAGAAAGAATTAAACGATTTGCTGTTGACCGTGGCCAGAGAAGGAGCTTCGGACCTTCATCTTTCCGTGGCTCGTCACCCGACTTTAAGGATTTCGGGTGCCCTGGCTCCGCTCGTCAAAAAGCCGGTTTTAACGCCAAAAGATTTAGAAGGGCTTGTTTTTTCCATGTTTTCCGAAGAACGGAAAAGGCGTTTTTTGGAAGAAAAGGAGCTTGATTTTTCTTTTGTTCTGGAAGATAAAATCCGTCTTCGCTGCAACATTTTTTTTCAGCGGGGTTTTGTGGGCGCGGCTTTCCGGCTGATTCCGATAAAAATAAAAACTTTGGAAGAATTAAGCCTGCCTCCGACGCTGGCCGATTTTGTCAGGAAAAAACAGGGATTTTTTTTGGTGGTCGGGCCGACCGGACACGGCAAATCAACCACTCTGGCCAGTCTGGTTGACCTTATCAATCACGAAAGAGAAGACCATATCGTAACCATTGAGGATCCGATTGAATATATGTTTTTGCAGGACAAATCCATTATTGACCAAAGAGAAGTCGGGCAGGACACCCGAAGCTTTCATGATGCCTTAAGGTCTATGTTTCGGGAAGATGTTAATGTGGCGATGGTGGGAGAGATGCGCGACCCGGAAACGATTTCCACCGCTGTTACGGCCGCCGAAACCGGCCATCTGGTTTTGTCTTCTTTGCATACCAACAGCGCCGCCCAGACCATTGACCGGATTATTGATTCTTTTCCGGCTGAACAGCAAAATCAGATTCGCTCCCAGCTGGCCTCCACTCTTTTGGGAATATTTTCCCAGCGCCTGTTGCCCAGGATTTCGGGCGGATTAGTTCCGGCTTACGAGCTTTTGATTGCCAACTCGGCGGTGCGCAATTTGATTCGGGAAGGAAGAATCCACGAAGTTGACAATGTGATAGAAACCGGCTCGGAATTGGGAATGGTCAGCTTAAATCGTTCGCTGGCTAATCTTATCCAAAAAGGGGAGATAACAATGGAAACGGCTTTAAGATATTCGCTTCAGCCCTCGGCTTTGGAAATATTATTAAGATAATTTTAGCGGGAAAACCGGCATGCTTTATAAATACGAAGCCACGACTTCGGAAGGCGAAAAAAAATCCGGCTCAATTGAAGCAGCCAGTTTGGATTTGGCCGTAGCCAGTTTACAGCGCCAGAATTTAATAGTTATCCACATAGAGTCTGCGGAAAAACCGTCAATTTTAAGTCGGGGACTTGGTTTTGTCGGCGGAGTTAAGAAACGGGATGTTGTTTTTTTTACCCGCCAGCTCGCCACTTTATTTGAGGCCAAAGTTCCTGTGGTTGACGCTTTTAAACTTTTATCCGGCGAAGCTTCCCGGCCGGCCATGCGAATAATTTTGGAGGATGTTTTATCCGGCATTCAGGGCGGGCTTTCCATTTCCCAGAGTTTGGCCCGCCATCCGGACGCGTTTTCGTCTTTTTTCGTCAATATGGTAAGGGCCGGCGAAGAAACCGGCAAACTGGAAGAAGCTTTTGTAAATTTGGCCAATCATTTGGAGTATTCTTACGATGTTTCCACTAAAGTCAGGAACGCCCTTTTGTATCCGGCTTTTGTGCTTTCCACTTTCGCGGCCGTGATGATTTTGATGCTGGTGTTTATTATGCCGAAGCTCAACGATATTTTAACCGAATCCAACGCCGTTATCCCTTGGTACACCAAAGTTATTATCGGCTCGGGAGATTTTTTGATAAAATACGGAGTTTTTATTCTGATAGCCGCTGGTTTCGGCGTGTTTTTCGCTATTAAATATTTCAGAACCTCAAGAGGCAAATTTTCTTTGGATAGATTCAGACTGGATGTGCCGCTTTTCGGCAATATTTTTAAAAAATTTTATTTGGCCCGGCTGACGGACAATCTCTACACAATGCTTTCCAGCGGCATTCCTGTGGTCAGAGCTTTTGAAACAACGGCCGATGTGGTGGATAATGCCGTGTTCTCGGCCATTCTCAAGGAATCGGCCGACCTTATTAAAGGCGGAAGCTCCATTTCCGACGCTTTTGCCAGGTACGAAGATATTCCTTCTTTGGTTTCCCAGATGGCTAGGGTGGGCGAAGAAGCCGGGGAGCTGGGAACCGCTCTGAAAAATTTATCCGGTTTTTACAAAAAAGAAGCTGAAGCCGCTTTAGCCAGTCTGGTGGGAATGATTGAGCCGATTATGATTATAGTTTTGGGTTTGGGAGTGGGGATTTTGGTGGCCGGAATTATGGGTCCGATTTACAGCAT
>Ga0209211_10002292_pt1 | contig 33417 bp, 37 predicted proteins | sample RifGroA2_FD_183992 | JGI IMG/M metagenome (GOLD analysis project Ga0209211, IMG submission 183992) | Groundwater microbial communities from Rifle, Colorado, USA - Groundwater A2 (SPAdes) (version 2) | ecosystem: Environmental > Aquatic > Deep subsurface > Groundwater | place: Rifle, Colorado... | reverse complement strand
ACCTGCCCGATTACGACCTGGCGTTAGCCCAGACGCTGACCGCAGGAGTGGATGTGTGGCTCAACACGCCGTTGCCGCCGCTTGAGGCTTCGGGCACCAGCGGCATGAAAGCCGCATTCAACGGCGTGCCCAACCTATCGGTGCTCGATGGCTGGTGGATTGAAGGTTGTATCGAAGGCGTGACCGGCTGGGCGATCGGCGATACGGCGGGCATGGCTGACGGCAACGCACATGCGCTTTACGACAAGCTCGAACAGGTGGTGCTGCCGCTGTATTACGGCCACAGCGACGGCGGGTGGCTCAGGGTGATGAAGGGGGCGATCAGCAAGAATGCCTCGTATTTCAACAGCCACCGCATGATGCGCCGCTATGCGACGGAAGCGTACGCACGATGAACTCCTTGGCCATGTCCTGCTCGAATACCCAAGCGAGTATTTTATATTGCTTGTTGCGATGTATCTGGGCAGTTGGATTTTTCAGGGGAAGAGAATGAAACAGAAAGCTGCATTGCTTGCCGCCATTTTGGCAGTAGTTGTTGCTTCTGCTGCAACCGCATTCGCCGTTGAAGAACAGCAGGCCGATACCAAGGCCGGGCAGGCTGAAGCTGTTAAAGCCGGAAAATCCAAGGCAAAAAAACCGCTAAAGAAGGACAGCCACATTGAAGAAAAAACCACTACGCCGAAGGTGATGCTCTTAAGGGATTGGGAGGAATTGTTCGGACACAAACCCATGGAAGAACATAACCGGATGCCGATGCCCGAGCCGGCATCGGGGGCTGGTCAGCAGGAGACAATGAAGCCCATGCAAAAGCACGACCACATGCAAGAGAAGCATTGAAATAACCTGATTGCGCGGCAAGAGCGTACCGCGCATCAAAACGGTTAGAAGGCTTATAAGGACGAGAGGCTACAGGCTATGACTACCATCCAATTTCTCGGGGCAACCGGAACGGTAACCGGATCAAAATATCTGATTGAGCATGAGTCGCGCCGCATCTTGGTTGATTGCGGGTTATTCCAAGGATACAAGCCATTGCGGCTGAGAAATTGGACGGCGTTCCCATGTGCCCCGGCTTCCGTCGAATGCGTGATCCTTACCCACGCGCACATTGATCATAGCGGCTATTTGCCGTTGCTTGCCAGGAACGGTTTTTCCGGACCGGTTTATTGCGCGGAAGCGACCCGCGATCTTTGCGAGATACTGCTTCCGGACAGCGGTCACTTGCAGGAGGAGGAGGCCAATTACGCGAACCGTCGCGGCTTCTCCAAGCATAAACCGGCCTTGCCGCTCTATACGCGGGAGGATGCCGAACGCTGTTTAAGCTTGTTTCGCCCGCTTGCGTTCGACCGCGAAGTTCATCTCGGCAACGGCCTCACACTCCGTCTGCAGCCGGCTGGGCATATTCTGGGTTCTGCGTTCATTGCCCTGAATACGCCACGAACATCCATTTTGTTTTCCGGCGACATCGGACGACCGCACGATCTGGTGATGCCGGGCCCGTCCCGCATCGAAAAGGTGGACTACCTGGTGGTCGAATCGACCTATGGCGACCGTCGCCATGATGCTGCCGACCCGCTGGCCGCGCTTGCCGGGATCATCAACCGGACGGCCGGCCGGGGGGGGGTGGTGGTGATCCCGACCTTTGCGGTGGGGCGCGCGCAGACTCTGATGTACTACCTGCATTTACTGAAGGCGAGCAAGGCCATCCCCGATTATCCGGTCTATCTGAATAGCCCGATGGCCGTCGATGCGACGCGGATTTTTCATCAGCATCGCGGCGAGCATCGCCTGACTCCGGCGCAATGCGACGCCTTATGCGGCGCGGCAAAAATCGTGAACAGTGTCGAGGAATCGCAGCGGCTCAACCGCTCGCATGGGCCGATGATCATTCTGGCCGCGAGCGGCATGGCGACCGGCGGCCGCGTGATCCATCACCTGAAAGCATTTGCGCCGGATCCGCGCAACACCATTCTGTTTACCGGCTTTCAAGCCGGCGGGACGCGCGGCGCCAGTCTGGTGCAAGGAGCGGAGGCGATCAAGATTCACGGCGAATATGTGCCGGTACGCGCCGAAGTGCGGATACTGGGAAATCTTTCCGCGCATGCCGATGCCGATGAAATTCTCGGCTGGCTCAAGGGATTCACCCGTCCGCCGCGCCGCACCTTCATTACCCATGGCGAACCGGAGGCGGCGGACGCGCTGCGCCGCCGCATTGAAGAAGAATTGCGCTGGTCGTGCACCATACCCGATTATCTCGATCGCGAGACTTTGGACGGAACAGATGATTAACAGACCCCTGAATCCGTGCGATCTTGATGCAACCCATTGTAGGGCCGGATTTATCCGGCCAAGTGCGAATAAATTCGCACCTACGCAAAATCAACCGGCTGCCGATACATCACACGGATTCAGGGGATATTTAAGGAGAAGATATGACAGTTTCAGAACTCGCCAGACGTGCAGGGGTAACTGCGGACACCGTGCGTCACTACACACGCAGCGGCTTGCTTGTCCCAATACGCGATGAAAGCAACGGCTATAACTGCTATAGCAGCGGTGACCTTGCACGCTTGTTGTTTATCCGCAAGGCGCGCCGGTTAGGATTCAGCTTGGGAGATGTCCGCGATATTTTGAGGGAGAGCAGCCATGGTCACTCTCCCTGTCCGCAGGTGCGCAAGATCATGGAGCAACGCCTCCAGGAGACCCGACGCGGGCTGCAGGATTTGGAGGAATTGCAGGCGCGCATGGAGCATGCGGCAGCATTATGGGCGAACATGCCCGACGGCATGCCGGATGGGGAAGTCGTATGCCAACTTATCGAAGCGATAGCAATGGAAGATTGACCTGTGTGCCGCACACAGCTTTTATCGTGAATGGGCCTGGTAAGTGGGCGTAGTAAGCAGGTGCAGCAACAGTAGCACAAGGGAAAGGTGGTAGCGACACACCTTCAGTTAACCAAACGATAGTGATACGAAGGAGATAAACCATGAGCACCAATACCAAGAGCAGCAAAGCCAAAGCCGATACCGGGCTGAACGCGGAACAGCGGCGGCAATATATTGAGGTTGCGGCTTATTACATCGCTGAGAAAGGCGAAGCCGACCGCTGTTGTGATCTGGATAATTGGCTGGCCGCAGAAGCGGAAATCGACCAGTTGCTAGGTGAGGGTAAGCTTTAGCCGCAATTGAATGCTGGCGGGTCGGGTTGGCGGTTTGCCGCTAACCCGACCAAGTTTGATTGGAGCTTCCCCGATCAATTGAGAAAGGAGTTCAGTGAAATGTCAACCTCTTCGGAAATAGCTTTGCCGCCTGCAATGCCCGGCATCGAGCTGGCCAAACGTATCCTGTGTCGACTGTTCCGGGATTTCGACGGAAGTCTCCGCATCTGCCTTTGGGACGGTTCCGAAGTGCAGATGGGCCGCGACCACCCGGCATTTTCGCTGACCTTCCGGTCCGCAAAAGCTTTTCAGGAACTCGTTCTGTCTCGTAATCCATTATGCCTCGCGGAATCATATTTTCAGGGACTCATCGACATTGACGGTGACCTCTACAATGCGCTCAAGCTGCGTCACCATCTAACTTCGTTGCATTTATCCCTGAGGGAGAAGGCCGCACTTGCGACTAAAGCATTGAGGATCAAGCCGGACAAAACCACATCAACCGGCAGCGACACCCCCAAGTGGGCAAAAACCTTAGCGCAAAAACTGGGGATCAGTTCCAGCAAGAAGCTCAATCGCGATGCCATCTCTTTTCATTATGACGTTTCCAACGATTTCTATGCGCTGTGGCTGGACCAACAAATGGTTTATTCCTGCGCTTATTACGAGGATGCAGGACAGAGCCTGGAGCAAGCGCAACGTGACAAGCTGGATCATATTTGCCGCAAATTGCGGCTCAAACCCGGCGAGCGGCTGCTTGATATCGGTTGCGGCTGGGGTGCACTGATTTGCTGGGCTGCGGAACATTACGGCATAACTGCACACGGTATCACGTTAAGCCAAAATCAGTACGAGCATGTTCAACGAACGATCCAGCGCCGCGGGCTGGGACCAAAAGTTTCCGTCGAGCTTCTGGATTACCGCGACCTCCAGGGCGAGGCCAGGTATGACAAGCTGGTGAGCGTAGGCATGTTCGAGCACGTCGGCTTGAAGAACTTGCCGACGTACTTTGCCATTGCACACCGCTTGCTCAAACCCGGCGGACTGTTTCTGAACCACGGCATCACCAGCGATGAAGGCGGCTGGAAGAAAAGCGTTGCGACCGAATTCATCAATCGCTATGTGTTTCCAGACGGTCAAATGGAAACTGTCAGCACGGTGCAGCAGATCATGGAAGATGCAGGCTTCGAGATTCACGATGTCGAAGGTCTCAGGCAGCACTATGCGCTGACATTGCGCGAGTGGGTAAGCCGCCTCGAAGCAAGGCGTGAAGAAGCGCTGGAATATGTTACCGAACCCGTCTACCGCATCTGGCGGCTGTATATGGCGGCTTGCGCCCTGCAATTCGAAGAAGGCTGCGCCGGGATATATCAAGTTCTGATTTCCAAGCGCGCAGCTCTTTCCAGGCCGGTTCCGCTCACGCGGCGCGATCTTTATCAACAGCTACACTGAATCAATCATGTGATCACCCGCAACATAACGTCTTACTAAAGGAGAGATAGCATGGAATGGCTCGCACAAAACTGGATCTGGATCATACTTATCATCGGCTTCTTTTTCATGATGCGGCGCGGCGGGTGTGGAGGCGGAATGAACCGGCAAGATCGCCATGACGGAGATACGCAACACAGCGCAGAAGCAGATGAATCTGCTGCCACCGCCATTGACCCGGTTGACAAGGCCACGCTCGACACCGCCATCGCATTGACCTCCGTGTATCGCGGGAAAACCTATTACTTCGCATCGGCGGAGAATAGGGCAATCTTCGAGGCGAAACCAGAACAATACATCGGTTCCGATCAACCTGATCCGCACCAGCATAAAACGCATCGGCATGGCTGCTGTTAATCAGCGTGCAAAACTTACCAGATTCCGGAGCGCTCCCCGGTAGAACGCGCTGGGTTGATCCCGCCCGGCATGAAAGGAACTAAGCACGATGTGTTTTTCAGCAACAGCAAGTTTTATCGCCGGAGTTTCATTGTCAGTACTCGGTGTGGCAACAGTGAAACAGGCGGAACGAAAGGCAGAGATTCCGTTTGCGATGATTCCGCTGTTGTTCGGGGTTCAGCAAATCATCGAGGGAATGCTATGGCTGTCGTTCCGCTTCGACGCGCCGCTGCTCAATGTGACCATGACCTATGCGTTCACGCTGTTCTCGCATGTGCTATGGCCAATGTATGTGCCGTTTGCGATCGGCCTGGTGGAAAACGTGGCTTGGCGCAAAAAGGCGATATCGGCATTCCGGATCATCGGCATCACGGTCGGCCTGTACCTGCTTTACGTGGTCGTTCGATTTCCCGTCACGTCCAAAGTTGAGGAACACATTGTGTATGTTTCACCGCATTTTTATAAGGTTCAGGTGATGGCGCTCTATCTTGCGGCTACATGTGTCGGCTGCTTCTTTTCGAGCCACAAGCTAATCAATCTGTTCGGCGTTCTGGCATTGTTGCTTTTTATGGTGGCGTACTGGTTCTACGCCGTCGCCTTTTTTTCCATATGGTGTTTTTTTGCCGCGATACTAAGCGTTGTCATTTATCTGCACTTCAAGTTCGGACATGTGAGTATGCCTGACATGAAGCAACCGCAGCCCTAGGATCCGGATGAGCGCGAATATCATTATCAAGCAACTGCTCCGGCCTGCAATGGACCGGCAAGAGTACGAAATGTGCGAACACAAAGGCATTGGTCATCCTGACACACTCACCGATGCCATGTGCGAAGCGGCGAGTCGAGAGCTTTCGCTGGCCTACTTGAGGGAATTCGGTCGGATCATGCATCATAACCTCGACAAAGGGCTGTTAATCGCCGGTGCAAGCGTGCCGCGGTTCGGGGGCGGCACCGTCACACAACCCATAAAGGTTGTGATCTGCGGCCGCGCAACCGAATTCAAAAATCATGTGGACGTTCGCGAGATTGCCGTGACGGCGGCACGACATTATTTGCAGCAACACATCCGATGCGACACAAATAACTTCACGATCATGGCCGAGATCAGGGAGGGTAGCAAAAATCTCCAGAATGTAATGCCGGGCCGAGGAGAGGTGGCGTTGTCCAACGATACGTCTTTCGGCGTAGGATTCGCGCCGTATTCGCGTCTCGAACAGACCGTTCTTGATCTCGCCAAGGTTCTGAAATCAGGTGAGTTCAGACAAACTTTCCCCGTTGCCGGCGATGACTTCAAGGTTATGGCCTACCGCACCGCCGTCAATGGCAGCCCAGTCATCACGATTGCTCTCGCCCTGGTTGATCGCTACGTGGAGAGCGTCGAGCATTATTTTTCGTTGAAAAATGCGATTCGTGATTGCCTGCTTTCAAAGCTTCCTGCCGCTGCCGAACTCCGGATAAATATGCTCGACGATGACCATGCAAAGGACGAGCAGGGAATTTACCTCACTGTATCCGGGTTAAGTGCGGAGATGGGTGATGATGGCCAGGTGGGGCGCGGCAACCGTGTCAGTGGTTTGATCACGCCGAACCGCATGATGTCGCTGGAAGCCGCTGCCGGAAAAAATCCTGTATCTCATGTCGGAAAAATATACAACGTGCTGGCAATGCTCATGGCGCGTGACATTTACGAGAAAATCGGGGCAGTGGAAGAAGTCAACGTGCAACTCCTATCCACGATCGGCAGGCCAATTCACCAGCCGCAAGTTACGGTCATCGAGCTCGGGGTCGAGAAGGATGTTACTGGCGCGTTAAGCGCGCAGGTAAGAACGATCGTTAGCAACTGGTTAATGAACATCGACAAGGTCACCGATCGTATATTGAGCCAGCAAGTGGCCATTTTCTAGCGCGTAAAGCTCCTAAAGGATTGATTTTAACGAGGAGGTGGATCATGTATTACGGTGAGTGGGGATTCTGGGGAATGCACGTTTTCTGGTGGCTGTTCTGGATTGCAGTAATCGTGGCGTTGGTTTCACCGCTCACGCCAGTTTCGCGCCGCCGACGGCGTGAGACGCCGCTCGAGGTATTGCAGCGACGCTATGCCGCGGGTGAGGTCTCGACGGAGGAGTACGAGGAGCGCAAGGCCAAACTGATCGAGTAGCAGGCGCAGGTATCGAGGTTGTACTGCGGAAGAGTTTATAGCGGCTCCGGATCGGTTGCCCCCGGAGCCGACAGCACCCAAGAGCGCGGCAACCATTGGCATGATGATATGGAGGTGGAATATGGCAATCGATCCGGTATGCAAGATGAGTGTGGAGCCGGGGAAGGCAGCGGCCAAGGCGGAACATGCCGGACAGGTGTATTACTTCTGCTCCGATACCTGCCACAGGGCGTTTGTCGCTGAACCGGAGAAGTACACAAGCGGTGCAGCTCCGGCCGACCACTCGTGCTGCGGTGGGCATAAGTAGATGATGGGAAAGTATGGGAGCAGAAAATGAGTGACGTAATGCGGACTGAACTCATACAGATCGGCGGCGCGGGACCTGCAGGTCTCGCGGCCGCCATCATCTTGGCCAAGGCTGGCCGCCGCGTGCTGGTTCACGAGGCGCAGGGCGAAGTCGGGCATCGTTTCGACGGCGATTTTCAGGGACTGGAGAATTGGAGCGCGCAGCAGGATGCGCTCGACCTGCTGTGTGAGCTAGGCATTACCACGGAGTTCGCCATGTTGCCATGCAGCCGCGGCTATGGTTTCGACGCTTGGGGCGAGCGCTACGATCTGGCGGGCAGCAAGACGCTGTTTTACCTGGTGGAACGCGGGCCGGGCGCGGGGACGCTGGACACCGCCCTGCTGGAGCAGGCGCGTGGGCTGGGGGTCGAGGTACGCTTCAACAGCCGGCTCGATTCCCTAGAAAGCCCCGGGATTCTTGCCGCCGGCCCCAAGGCAGCGGACGCCATCGCCGTTGGCTATCACTTCGAGACCGCCATGCAGGACGGTTTCTGGGTGATTTACGATGATGAACTCGCCCCGCAGGGCTACGCTTATCTGTTGATCATGAACGGGCGCGGTACCGTCAAAAGTTGCATGTTCTCCGGCTTCAAGCAGGAACAGTTGTATGTCGAGCGCACCGTGGCCGCTTTTCAGCGGCTGGTGGGAATGGAGATGGTGAATCCCCGTCCCCACGGCGGCGCGGGCAACTTCCGTATCCCGGCGCGCGCCGTCACGGGCATGCATCCGGTGGCGGGAGAGGAAGCCGGCTTCCAGGATTTCCTGTGGGGCTTCGGTATGCGCTACGCGATCCTCTCCGGTGTGCTGGCGGCGCGCAGCCTGCTGGAAGGCAAGGACTATGATGCGCTCTGGCGGCGCGAACTGGAAGCATCGATGTGGAGTTCCATGGTCAACCGGGTGATCTTCGCCATGCTGGGCAATCGCGGCTACCGCTGGATTCTGCGCAGAAACCAGGCGCATCACTGGGACGCGCATCACGTCCTGCACTGGATCTATCAGCCGGGACCAATCAAACACCTGCTCCTGCCCTGGGCGCGCCGCCGTTACCACTCCCAGCGCCGCGATGAGAGCTGCGACCACATCAATTGCGCCTGTGTGTGGTGTCGTCACGGCGGTCATCGCACTGCCGGAACCGACAAGGCTTGCGGTAGCTGACCCGATGCAAGGTGAAATGGAGAAGGAAATGGGCAAATTTGTAAAAGGCACGGTGGTAGGCAAGCGGCGCTGGGCCGAGCGGCTATACTCGCTGCAGGTGGCCGCCGAAGTGGTGCCGTTCCATGCCGGACAGTTCACCAAGCTTGCACTCGACATCAACGGCGAGATGGTCGGACGCGCTTATTCCTTCATCAACGCGCCCGGCGAAACACCCTTGGAATTCTATTTCATCGAGGTGCCGGGTGGATTGCTCACCCCACGTCTGGCTGTGCTCGAGGCGGGTGACGCAGTTTGGGTTGCACCGCAAGCCGCCGGATTTCTAACCCTTTCCGAAGTGCCTGATGCAAAGCACTTGTGGCTGCTCTCGACCAACACCGGTATCGCGCCGTTCCTCTCCATCCTCAAAACCGCAGAGCCGTGGCAGCGCTTCGAGCGCGTAGTGCTGGCGCACGCGGTACGCTACGCCGACGAGCTTGCTTACGGCGAAACCATCCGCAACTTCGCACAACAACACGGAGAACAGTTTCGTTTCGTGCCTTTCGTCAGCCGCGCCGACACCAACTTTGCGTTGCGGGCACGCATCCCGGAAGCCATTATTGATGGCCGGCTTGAAGTCAGGGCCGGTATCACGCTTGCCCCGGAAAGTTCGCAAGTGATGCTGTGCGGCAATCCGGACATGGTGCGCGATACGACCGAAGCATTGCTTGTGCGCGGCTTGAAGAAAAACCGGCGGCACGATCCTGGCCACATTACCGTAGAAAGTTATTGATAAGCGACCGCAAAAAGAGAGAACAAAAAAGGATAGGTTATGAAAACAGCAACGATAGAAATCGGCGGATTACTGTCAGCGCTCAGCGCTCGTGGCGTGGAGAAGCAACTTGCCAGACTCCCGGGTGTACATAAGGCAGAGGTCAACTACGTCGCCGGCAGCGCCACCGTGACCTATGACGAGGCGCTGATCGATCTCAAGGCCATCAAGGCGAGGGTATGCGAGTGTGGCTATCACTGCGCCGGCGTGCTGCAACCGAAGCACGTCTGCGTGCCCGAGGATCCGCCTGCTGAGGCAGCGGCAATTGATATTGCGCCCGCGATCCAGGCTGTCCATGTGCACGAAGGTCACGCCGTCCATGCCGAGCATGAGATGCATGCCAAACCCGGCGCGCCGACGAGCATGGCGGCGGCGATGGCGCACGAGATGGGCCATGGCGCCGGCATGGACATGCACGCGATGGCGCGCGATATGCGCAATCGCTTCTGGATTGCGCTGGTGTTCACAGCGCCGGTTTTCATCTACTCGCCGATGGGCGGTATGTTCGCGCCGCCCGCGCCGCCTTTCGGTCTGTCGCTCAACCTCTGGTTGTTCCTGCTCGCGAGTATCGCGGTGCTGTACCCGGTCTGGCCGTTCGCTATCGCGGCGTGGCATGCGATCAAGAATGGTGTGCTCAACATGGCGGTGCTGGTGATGCTCTCTGTCGGCACCGGTTATCTGTTCAGCGTGGGGGCGACTTTCTTCTTCGCGGGCGTCCAGTTCTATGAGGCGGTGGCGGTGCTGTTGGTGTTCATCCTGCTCGGCCATTGGCTGGAGATGCGCGCCCGTGCCGGCGCCTCCGAGGCGATCCGCGCGCTGCTCGATCTCGCGCCGCCCATGGCGTCGGTGATGCGTGACGGACGCGAAGTGGAACTGCCCACCGCCGATGTGCTGAAAGACGATGTCGTGGTGATCCGCCCCGGCAACAAGATCCCGGTGGACGGCGAGGTGCTGGAAGGCGAGTCGCAGGTGGATGAGTCCATGCTTACCGGCGAGTCCATGCCAGTCGGCAAGAAACCGGGGGATACCGTGATAGGCGCGACTATTAATAAAAGCGGTACCTTCCGCTACCGCGCCACCAAGGTCGGTGCCGACACCGCGCTGGCGCAGATTGTAAAGCTGGTACAGGAGGCGCAGAACTCCAAGGCTCCGGCGCAACTGCTCGCCGACCGTGCCTCACAGTGGCTGGTGTTGATCGCCATGGTGATCGGACTGGCAACCTTCGCGGTGTGGTTCTGGTGGATCGGCCAGCCGCTGTTGTTCGCACTCACGCTGACGATTACGGTGTTCGTCATTGCCTGCCCGGACGCGCTCGGGCTCGCCACGCCGATGGCGGTCATGGTCGGCACCGGCCTCGGCGCGATGAACGGCATCCTGTTCAAGAACGCCGCCGCGCTCGAGGATGCGACCCGGCTCGATGTCGTCATCTTCGACAAGACCGGCACGCTCACACTGGGCCAGCCCGAGGTGGTGGAAGTGGTCGCGGCAAGCGGTGAAACACAGGATGAGGTACTGGCGCTCGCGGCCGCAGTCGAGCAGGGCTCGGATCATCCGCTGGCACAGGCGATCCTGCGCCGCGCGCAAGCGCTGCCGGTCGAGAAGACCACCGGCTTCGCGGTGATCGAGGGCATGGGTGCGCGCGCCGAGGTAGCGGGCCGCACGCTGTTCCTCGGCAACCGCCGGCTCATGGATGAGCAGCACATCGACCAGGCAGGGTTGGAAGAGAAGGCCAAGCAGCTTCAGGGCGACGGCCGCACCGTGGTGCATGTCGCGCACGGTGGCAAACTCGTGGGACTCATCGCCATCGCCGACGCCATCCGCCCGACCTCGGCCGCGACCATCAAGGCGCTCAAGGCGCGCGGCGTGCAGGTGGCGATGCTCACTGGTGACAATCGCGGCACCGCCGAGCGTATTGCCAGCGCGCTTGGCGTTGACATCGTGCTGGCCGACGTACTGCCGGGACAGAAGGCTGACAAGGTCAAGGAGTTGCAGGCCGGCGGCAAGAAGGTAGGCATGGTGGGCGATGGCATCAACGACGCCCCCGCGCTTACCCAAGCTGACGTGGGCTTCGCGATCGGCGCTGGCACCGACGTCGCCATGGAAGCCGCTGATGTGGTGCTGATGAAGAGCGATCCGTTCGACGTGGTCGGTGCGATCGTGCTGTCACGCGCAACGCTGCGCAAGATGCACCAGAACCTGTGGTGGGCGGTAGGCTACAACGTAGTCGCCTTCCCGCTCGCCGCCGGCGTGTTCTATCCCTTCGTCATCAGTCCCGAAGTCGCTGCGCTCGCCATGTCCGGCAGTTCGGCGCTGGTGGCGGTGAATGCTCTGCTGCTAAAACGCACCCGTCTTGAAGGCATTCATGTGAGCGGCCGGGCGGACGCCTCTGCGGGTGAGGGCGTTGGCGCATGAACGCACGCGCGATCAGCCAACATGGTTCCGTTCAGTGTCCGGCTCTGCCAGTGAGCGGGTCATGAGCATATTGACCATCAACACCGGCAGTTCTTCCGTGCGCCTGGCAGTGTTTACACTGGTGGACAAATCGCTGGCGCTACGGGAGAGCGGTCATTTTTCCGACACCCGGGGCGACCCTGCGGAGGTTCTGCGCGCTTTTCTCAAAGAGTACGGCATCGGAAAGGTAGCGGTGGTGGTGCATCGCATCGTGCACGGCGGATCGCACCTTACCGCGCCCTGCTGGCTGGACGACAAGGTGGAGGCAGAGATTCGTCGGCTCGAACCGCTCGCGCCGTTGCATAACCCGTTGGCGCTCCGTTGGGTCGCGGCCTGCCGCGCCGTGTTCGGCGAAGAGATCGGGCAGATGGCGGTGTTCGATACCGCGTTCTACGCGACGCTGCCGGGAGTCGCCGCAACCTATGCATTACCACCATTGGTCTGCCGAAAACATGACATTCGCCGCTACGGTTTTCATGGACTCGCGCACCAGGCCATGTGGCGGCACTGGCGGGAACGGCAGCCGGAAATTCGCAAGGGCTTGCGCGTGATCTCGTTGCAGCTCGGCGCAGGCTGTTCGATTACCGCCGCCCGTGACGGTCAGGCCGTGGATACGTCCATGGGCTTCTCGCCGCTCGAAGGGCTGGTCATGGCTACGCGCAGCGGCGACATCGATCCCGGGCTGCTGCTCTATTTGTTGCGCGCAGGGAAAATGTCCGTGGACGAATTGGATCATCTGCTGAATCAGGAATCCGGGCTGCGCGGCATGGCCGGCGAGAGCGACATGCGCCGGCTACTGGACTCGGACGAAGCGGCGGCGCAGCTCGCGGTGGAACTTTACTGCTATCGTGCGCGCAAGTATATCGGGGCTTATCTCGCGGCGCTGGGAAGCACGGATGCGATTCTGTTCGGCGGCGGGGTCGGCGAGCACGCCCCGGAAATTCGCGAGCGGATACTCGCAGGAATGGAGTGGGCCGGCATCGTACTGGACCGCGAACGCAACCATGCCGCCGTCGGCGCCAAGGCCCGCATCAGCCGCGATGACAGCCCGGTTGCGATCTGGACGATTCCCGTGGACGAAGCGCAACTATTGGCAGAAGCGGCGGCGAGCCTGCTGACGCAACCAATGGGAAATAACAAGGAGGGCCAATCATGAATCAAGCAGCCATGAGTCAAACGGCGAAATTGCCAATTGCGACTGCACCTCTTTCTGAAGAAGAGCTTGCACGGGTTCATGCCTACTGGCGCGCGGCGAACTATCTTTCAGTCGGACAGATTTACCTGCTCGATAATCCCCTGTTGCGCCAGCCGTTGACAATAGAACATGTGAAACCCAGGTTGCTTGGTCATTGGGGAACGACGCCGGGGCTGAATTTTATCTACGCGCATCTCAATCGCATCATCAGGCAACACGATCTCAACGTGCTGTACGTCGCCGGTCCCGGCCACGGCGGCACGGCGCTTGTCGCCAACACCTGGCTCGAAGGTAGTTACAGCGAGCTCTATCCAAACATAACTCGCGATGCCGAGGGAATGCAACAATTGTTTCGGCAGTTTTCCTTCCCTGGCGGCATCGGCAGCCATGCCACCGCCGAGACGCCGGGCTCGATTCACGAAGGCGGCGAACTCGGCTACGCCATATCGCACGCCTACGGCGCTGCGTTCGACAACCCCGATCTGATCGTCGCCTGTGTGGTTGGCGACGGCGAGGCCGAGACCGGGCCGCTTGCCACTGCCTGGCATTCGAACAAGTTTTTGAATCCGGCTTGCGATGGTGCGGTGCTGCCCATCCTGCACCTGAACGGCTACAAAATCGCCAATCCTACGGTGCTCGCGCGTATCCCGCGCGAGGAACTCGAAAGCCTATTTGTCGGTTACGGCTATCGTCCCTATTTTGTCGAGGGCTCAGAACCGAAGGCCATGCATCAGTTAATGGCCGCTACGCTCGATACCGTGTCCGCCGAGATTCGGCTTATCCAGCAACGGGCGCGCGCAGAAGTCAACACCGAGCGGCCGCGCTGGCCGATGATTATTCTGAATAGTCCGAAGGGTTGGACCGGCCCCAGAGAAGTCGATGGCAAGCCAGCCGAAGGCAGTTGGCGTTCGCACCAAGTGCCGTTCGGCGAATTGGCAACCAAACCTGATCATCTCAAACTGCTCGAAGAATGGATGCGCAGCTACCAGCCGGAACAATTGTTCGATGAGTCCGGCGCGCTCAAAGCGGAACTGGCTGCGCTCGCTCCCACCGGCAACCGGCGCATGGGCGCCAACCCGCATGCCAACGGCGGCGCACTGCTCAAGGATTTGCGTTTGCCGGATTTTCGCGATTACGCTGTAACCGTTGCCGAACCGGGCGTGACGGCGGCGGAATCCACGCGCGTCATGGGCAGTTTTCTGCGCGACGTGATGAAACTCAATCGCGAGGCGCGCAACTTTCGCGTGGTCGGGCCGGACGAAACCGCATCCAACCGTCTGGGTGCACTGTTCGAAGTGACCGATCGCGCATGGGTCGCCGAACGTTTGGCTGGGGACGATCATCTTGCACCCGACGGGCGCGTGATGGAAATCCTTTCCGAACATACCTGCCAGGGCTGGCTCGAAGGCTATCTGTTGACCGGTCGCCACGGCCTGTTTTCCTGCTACGAAGCGTTCATCCACATCGTGGACTCGATGTTCAATCAGCATGCAAAATGGCTCAAAGTGAGCAAGGATATCCCGTGGCGCCGGCCGATCGCTTCGCTCAATTACCTGCTCACCTCGCATGTCTGGCGCCAGGATCACAACGGTTTTTCGCACCAGGATCCGGGCTTCATCGACCATGTGATGAACAAGAAGGCAGACACCATTCGCGTCTATCTGCCGCCCGACGCCAACACGTTGCTCCATGTCACCGATCAATGCCTGCGTTCGCGCAACTTCGTCAATGTCATCGTCGCGGGCAAGCAGCCGCAGTTGCAGTGGCTATCCATGGAGGCGGCGATCAAACACTGCGCGTCCGGCATCGGCATCTGGGAATGGGCGAGCAACGACCGGGGAACCGAGCCGGATGTGGTGATGGCGGCGTCCGGCGACGTGCCTACCCTGGAAATGCTGGCCGCGGTCGATCTGCTGCGCCGGCATGCGCCGGAACTCAAAGTGCGCGTGATCAACATCGTCGATCTGATGACCCTGCAGCCTCACGAAGAGCATCCGCATGGGCTTTCCGACCGCGATTTCGACGCGCTGTTTACCGCCGACAAGCCGGTTATTTTTGCCTACCACGGCTATCCGTGGCTGATCCATCGCCTCACTTACCGGCGCACCAACCACAAGAACCTGCATGTGCGCGGCTACAAGGAAGAAGGCACCACCACCACCCCGTTCGACATGGCCGTGCTTAACGATCTCGACCGTTTTCACCTAGCGATGGACGTGGCCGACCGCGTGCCCAAGCTTGGCGACCAGGCCGGTTATTTGAAACAGCATTTGCGCGACAAGCTCACCGAACACCGACAGTACATCACGCAACACGGCCAGGATATGCCGGAGATACTGGAGTGGAAGTGGCCAGTGCCGGCAGGGAGATCGGCATGAGCGCGCTTTATGGCAGCCGGCTGCGCCGCATCGAGGCGCTCGGCCAGAGCCTGTGGCTCGACCACATCGAACGCGCGCTGCTGGCGAATGGCGGACTGGAACGGCTGATCCGTGATGACGGCATCAGCGGCGTCACCTCCAATCCGGCGATTTTCGAGAAGGCGATTGCACAACATGCCGAGTACGATGCGGCGATCGCGCTGCTCGCGCGCCGCGGCCTGGGCGCACGGGAGATTTATGAAACGCTGGCGATCGAGGATGTGTGCCGGGCGGCGGATATGTTGCGCGACGTGTACGAGACAAGCTGCGGGCGCAAATATTGCGGGCGCGATGGCTACGTGAGCCTGGAGGTATCGCCCCACCTCGCATACGATACTGTGGCGACAGTTGATGAGGCGAAACGGCTGTGGAATCGCGTTGATCGCCCCAATTTGATGATTAAGGTGCCGGCGACGCGGGCGGGACTGCCCGCGATCCGGCAACTGATCGCCGCTGGCATCAATGTCAACGCGACGCTGCTATTTGGCGTCGCGCGCTATCGCGAAGTGGCCGAGAGTTATCTTGCCGGCTTGGAAGACCGGCTGGCGGACGGCGGCGCGCTTGACCACGTCGCCTCGGTTGCGAGCTTCTTTTTGAGCCGCATCGACACCCTGGTGGACGGCTTTCTCGATCAGGATAACCGGGATCCGGCGCGGGAATTGCGCGGTCAGACGGCAATTGCCTGCGCGCGCCTGGCCTACCAGGAATATCAGGAGTTGGTGCGTAGCGCACGCTGGCAGGCGCTGGCGGCGCACGGCGCACGTACACAACGGCTGTTATGGGCATCCACTTCCACCAAAGACACGGCTTACAACGATGTAATGTATGTCGAAGCGCTGATTGGGCCGGATACGATCAACACTCTGCCGCCCAGAACTATGGCCGCCTACCGTTACCATGGCAATCCGGCGCTGCGGCTGGAGGAGCATCTGAACGTGGCAAGTGCATTGCCCGGCCAACTTGCCGCGCTCGGGCTGGATATGGATGTGGCGAATGATGAACTGGAACGCCAAGGGGTACTGAAGTTTATAGAACCCTACGAGCGGCTGCTCGTCGCGCTGGCGCGGCGCGCGACCGAACTGACGACCTGATGTTATTTTTCACCCGTCCAAGAGGTTACCTCATGTCTGACGCCATAAGCCCAGCAACCCATAGCGATCCGGTGCGTTATCTCTTCACCCGTTGGCGCGACGATCCCGGCGGCACCTACCAGAGTTGGTTTCTCTGGGAGGAGCGACTGAAGAATTTCCGCTCCATTCGCCGGGGCATTACTGCGGTGGTTGCCGAGATCGAGGCCGGAAACTTCGGAAATATCTACAAGGGCTCCTCGCTGGAGACGGTCGTCGGCTCTATTGCGGAACAGCGGCAAATCTTTAAAGGCGCGGATCACGCCTTCCTGTGGAAGCCCAAACTCCGCATTCCGGATATTTACGAGAACCGAGAGAATCAGCTTGCGTTCGCGCACTTCCTTCAGACCTGCGCTTGTTGCACGGGGGAGGCACAGGTGATCGGCGCGATTCAGGCACTTGACCGCGCAGCGATCAAGGGGCTGGGGCCGGCGGCGGCCAACCTCCTTTATTTTCTGCACCCCACTTTGGTGCCACCGTTCAATACCGCGATCGTCAAGGGGTACAACGCGCTTTGCGGTGCGAAAGTGAAGCTTGGGCGTTGGGACGAATACTTGGCCATGCGCCGGGGTATTTTGGCGTTGAACGAGAAATATCGGGACTTGCTTTCCAACGATTTAGGGGCGATTGCAGGGGTGTTGTTCGACATCGGCACGGGCTGCTACTTGCCACCTCCCGGCGAAGCGGGTCTTGCGGAATGGGAAGCCGACCTGGCGCACATTCGCGAAGAGGCGGACTTGGCGAATAAGGCCATGCGTGCGGCCCGGGAGGAAGACCGCACTCATACCGAGATACAGGGATGGTTGCGCGACCTCGGGCGCGCCCTTGGTTTTGAAGTATGGGTGGCGAGCAATGACCGTAACCGGCCATATGCCGGAGGGCGTCTGGCGGACGGTTGCTGCGATTGCCTCCCAGAAACGCTGAAGAACGCGTCCGCCGTCGAGTCGATCCGCTTGATCGATGTGCTGTGGATCGAAGCTGGGACCGGGCGGGTGGCAGCAGCCTTCGAGGTTGAGCACACCACGTCCATATATTCCGGGATCGTGCGGATGTTGGACTTGGCGCTGGGGTTGCCTGCTCAGCCAGCGCATGCCCTGTTCTTGGTCGCCCCGGACGCAAGGGAGGGCGATGTCCGGGATCAACTGCTGCGCCCGGCCTTCAGCCGTGTCGCAGACATGAACGTGCGGTTTATCGCATACAGCGAATTGGAATCGCATCGCGAAAACATCGCAAGGTTTGGTCAAGGCATGAAGGCCATCGAAGCGATTGCCAAACAGTTGAAATGACGCATTCCGGCGGCAGGGTTTGGCCGTTTACGATGGCTGGAATTTCTGGGGAATGCACAGTCGTAGCCGCAAGGAGGGTACGATGAATCGCGAGATGAATCAATTGCTGAATGTGCGGCGGAAATACTGAGAGGGGGCGACGATGCGCAAGAGTTGGTTGTGGACACTTATTGGAATGATCGGCCTCGCAATTATTTCGTATGCGTTGTTCCTGTGGCTCGCGCCGCCGGCGCTGCCGGAGGGTTTTCTCTACGGCAACGGACGTATCGAAGCGACCGAAGTGACGGTGAGCGCCGAGGTGGGCGGGCGGGTGCTGGAGAGCGCGCTGGTCGAGGGGCGCACGGTGCAGGCGAACGACTTGCTGGTGCGGCTCGACGAGACCGACTTGAATACACGTCTCAAGCAAGCCGAGGCCAACGCCGCTGCCGCACGGCGTGCCCAGGCACAGATTGAACAACAGATAGTTACCGCACGGCACCACTTACAGACGGCGGAAGCCGACTTTGCGCGCTATCGCAAGCTGCGCGAAACTGGCAACGTGTCCTTGCAGATGCTCGACCGCGCCGAAAACCAGCAGCGCGAGGCGCAAGGGCAGGTCGAGTCGCTCGTCGCGCGCAGAGCGCAGGCAGCGGCAAGCCATAATGCGGCGAGCCACGAAGCGGCGCTGTTGAACTCGCAGGCGGGCAAAGCCGTGATTCGCGCGCCGAGCGCCGGCACGATCCTCATCAAAGGTATAGAAGTTGGTGAACTTGCCGCCCCGGGCAGAACGATCGCCGTGCTCGCCGACCTGGCGCGCATCGAATTCAAGATCTACGTGCCCGAGAGCGAGATCGGCAAGATCAAGCTCAACGACCCGGCGCGTGTGCGCGTGGATGCTTTCCCGCAGCGCTATTTCGAAGCGCGTGTGGCGCGCGTCGACCAACGCGCCCAGTTCACACCCAAGGACGTGCACATGCCGGACGAGCGTGCGCGCCTGGTGTTCGGTGTGGTGCTCGCGGTGGACAACCCGGAGGGTTATCTCAAGCCCGGCATGCCGGCCGACGCCTGGGTGCGCTGGAAGCCCGATGCATCGTGGCCTGAAAAACTTACGGTGCCGCGCTAATCATGAATGCACCTGCTGAAGACTGGGTGATTGAGGCCGAGGGGTTGGGCCGGCGCTACGGCCAACGGGCGGTGCTTAGTGGTCTCGACCTTAAGATACGCCGCGGCGAAGTATTCGGGCTGCTCGGCTCGGATGGCGCCGGCAAGACCACGACGCTGCAGATGCTTGCCGGCATCCTCGATCCGAGCGAGGGACACGCGACGGTGCTGGGTTACGATAGTGTGCGCGAGGCAGCGCAAATCACCGCGCGCATCGGCTATATGTCGCAGAACTTCAGCCTCTACGGACGCCTGACGGTGGACGAGAACCTGGATTTCTTCACCGCGCTGCACTGTGTACCGGAAGCTGCGCGCGCCGAACGCAAGGCGCAGTTACTGGCGTTCGCACATCTCGAGCGGCATCGTGACCGGCTGGCGCGCTTTCTCTCCGGCGGTATGCAGAAAAAGCTCGCGCTATGCTGCGCCCTGATCCATGCGCCGCCGCTGCTCGTTCTCGACGAGCCGACTACCGGCGTCGATCCGGTATCGCGGCGCGAGTTCTGGAACATCCTCTACCAGGCGCTCACCGAAGGCACCACCATAGTCGTATCCACGCCTTACATGGACGAGGCCGAGCGTTGCACGCGGGTGGCGCTGCTGCACGATGGGCGACTGATCGCCTGCGATGCACCCGGGTGGTTGCGCGCCGGTCTGCCGGGGAAGATGTACGAGCTCATTGCGCGCCCGCAGCGCCGCGCCCTTGCCGCGCTGCAGCGTGCTCTGCCGCAAGCCGCGCCCTATGTGTTCGGCGAGCGCTTGCACTTGCGGCTGCAGGAGGGTAGTGGCGACGAGGGCGAGTGGCGTGCGGCGCTTGTCCGCGAGGATGTGCAACTCGAAACGGTACGACCGATCGCACCCAGCTTGGAGGACGTGTTCGTCGCGTTGCTGCCGGTTGCGGCGGTCGCGCCGCCGGTTGCGGCCGAAGTTGTGCCGGGCGGCACCGGTCCAGCCATAGAGGTGCAGGAACTTAGCATGCGCTTCGGCAAGTTCACCGCCGTGGATCGCGTGAGCTTCGCGGTGCAGCGCGGCGAGATTTTCGGCCTGCTGGGGCCGAACGGCTCGGGCAAAACCACCACCATCAAGATGCTGTGCGGCCTGCTTGCGCCGAGCACCGGGCGAGCGACGGTTGCCGGAGTTGAGCTCGGCGCCGATCCGCGCGTGCTCAGATCGCGCATCGGCTATATGTCGCAGCGTTTCTCGCTCTATGAAGACATGTCGGTGGGCGAGAACCTCGATTTTTTCGCCGGGGTCTATCAGGTTCCGCGCGCGCAGCTTGCCGCGCGCCGCGACTGGGCATTGCAGCTTGCCGGGCTGCAAGGCGAGGAGGAGCGGCTCACGCGCGCACTCTCGGGCGGGCTCAAGCAGCGCCTGGCGCTCGCTTGCGCCGTGCTGCACGAACCGCAGGTGCTGTTCCTGGATGAGCCCACCGCCGGGGTCGATCCGTTGTCGCGGCGGCGTTTCTGGGAGTTGATCGGCGAAATCGCCGAGCGCGGCGTCAGTGTGTTAATCACCACGCATTACATGGACGAAGCCGAGCACTGCCATACCCTCGGGTTGCTCTATAACGGCCGGTTGATCGCGTTGGGTTCGCCGCAGGAGCTGCGCGCCGGCATGCGCGCAGGCGAAATGATCGAGCTCGAATGTGACCAGCCGATCCCGGCGCTCGCGCTGTTTGGCGACGATCCCGGTGTTCAGGCATCGTTTTTTGGCGACCGCCTGCACCTGCTGGTGGATGACGCCGCAGCCGCGCGTCCGCGCCTGCTCGCGCGCCTTGAGCAGGCCGGCCATCACGTGCGGCGTATCGAGGCGGTTTCGCACAGTATCGAGGATGTGTTTATCACCTTCATCCAGATGGAACAGGCGCGCCTGGATACACGCGCCGCACGGAGTTGAGCCATGGCAACCCACCCAACACTGACGCACAAGTTGAGCCGGCAATGGGATCGACACGCCCCCTCGTACGACCGCATGAGCGAACCCATGGAGCACATGCTGGGTTTTGCGCAGGCACGTGCGCGGTTGTTCACGGGACTGAGCGGGACTATCCTGGAGGTGGGCGTCGGCACTGGCCGCAACCTGCCGCACTATCCGCAAGATGTCCGGATGATTGCCCTGGACTTGAGCCGCGGCATGCTCGAGCGCGCCGCGTACAAGGCACGCGCACTTTCGCGCCATGTTGCCTTCCTCGCCGGCGATGTAGAGGATCTGCCGTTCGCAGACGCCTCGCTGGACGCCGTGGTGGGCAGCGGCGTGTTCTGCTGTGTGCCGGATGCGGCGCGGGGCTTCAGGGAGATCAGGCGCGTGTTGAAGCCCGGCGGGAAAATCGTTCTGTTGGAGCATGTGCGGCCGCAAGGCGTGCTGGGCTTGCTCTTCGATCTGCTCGACCCCCTCGTGAGCCGGTTCATGGGCCCGCACATCAACCGTCGCACTCTCGAGAGCATGCGCGCGGCAGGACTGGTCATCGAGCACGAGGAAAACATGCATTCCAACTGGGTAAAGCTGGTGGTGGCAAGATGAGAAGCCTCATCGGCATCATCGTATGGAAGGAACTGCGCGAGATTCGCCGCGATCCGATCACGATGGCGGTCGCGGTGGTGCTGCCGCTGTTGATGCTCTATCTGTTCGGCTCGGCGCTGTCGCTGGACGTCAAGGACGCGAGCTTTGCGGTCTACGATCAGGATCGCAGCGCGGCAAGCCGCGCATTGATCGAGCGATTCCCGCAATCCGGCTACTTCAAACGCACCCACGATATTCGCGCCGAGGGCGAGATCGCCGAACTGCTCGACCGCGGCCGCGCGCGTTTGGTGCTGATTATTCCGCCGGGCTTCGCGCAGAAGTTGGCGCGCGGCGAAACCGCCGAGGTGCAGGCGCTTGCCGACGGCTCGTACTCCACCACCGCGATGGTGATCCTCGGTTACGCCGAGGCCATAACTCAGAGCTATGCGCTTGAGCAGATGCGCGAGCGCTTGGCCGCACAGGGCAGGGCAGCGCCGCTCGTTCCGGTCCAGGTAGAAAGCCGGGTATGGTTCAATGCTTCGCTCGCAAGCGTGAACTACATCGTACCGGGCCTGCTGGGCGTGATCCTGATGGCGTTTCCGCCGCTGCTCACCGCGCTTGCGGTAGTGCGCGAGAAGGAGGCGGGTTCGGTGCAGCAGATATTCGTCTCGCCGATCCGGCCGTACGAGTTCATCGCCGGCAAAATGATTCCCTACGCCGTGATCGCTTTCTTCGAGATGCTGATGATCCTGGCCGCCGGGCTATGGTGGTTCCATATCCCGTTCCTCGGCAGCTTCCCGCTGTTCCTGGCCGCAACGGCGATCTACGTGTTCTGCACCGTCGGGATCGGACTGCTGATCTCCAGCGTTACACGCAGCCAGCTCGTCGCCATGCTGCTGTCGCTGCTCGCGACGCTGATGCCGTCGTTTTTGTTTTCCGGGTTTCTGTTTCCGATCTACACTATGCCGATGATGTTGCAACTTTATACTTATCTGTTTCCGGCACGCTACTTCATCGAGATTTCGCGCGGCATCGTGATGAAAGACGTCGGGCTCGCGGTATTGTGGCCGCAGTTGCTGGCATTGTTGCTATACACGGCGCTCGTGTTCGTGATGACTACTCGGCTGTTCCGCAAGAAGGTGGCTTGATGGCACGCTACGGCAGGCTCGCGGCGCTGATGCGCAAGGAACTGATCCAGTTCCTGCGCGCACGCGCCATGTTGGCGCTGATCCTGTATCTCTATACCGTCGAGATCATCATGTGCACCTACGCCATGTCGTTCGACGTGCGCAATTTGCCGACAGCGTTCATGGATCGTGCGCGCTCGGCGGAAAGCCGTGCACTGGTGCAGGATTTCGGTAGTTCCGGCTATTTCAAGATCACTCATACCGCCGCCACCGATGCCGAAGTGGCCGCGCTGCTCGACCGCGGCGAAGTGCTGGCGGCGGTGGTGATCCCGCCGGAGTTTTCCCGCCAGCTTGCGCAGGGTGTGCCGACAAGCGTGCAACTGCTGCTTGACGGCTCCAACGCCAACGCCGCGAGCGTCGCTCAGGGCTATGCGCAGCGCATCGTGCAGAACTTCGCGCTGCAACGGGCACCACCGCCATTCATGGCCGATCAGCCGGCGGTTGAGCTGCGCCCGCGCGTCTGGTACAACTCTGAACTGGACTACCGCCACTTCATGGTGTTGTCGATGATGGCGCTGGCCGGCATGATGGTGGGCATGATTACGGCCGCAGCCGGCATCGTGCGCGAGAAGGAATCCGGCACGGTGGAGCAGTTGCTGGTAACGCCGGTGTCGCCGGGCGAGATGATCGCGGCCAAAATGCTGCCGCCGCTGCTGTTCTGCCTGCTGGCTTTGTTCTCGAGCCTGCTGGTGGCGGCCGTATTTGGCGTGCCGCTGCGCGGCAGTCTAGCGCTGTTCATGCTGTTCTCCGCCGTGTTCCTGCTGAGCGGCATGGGCATCGGCATCCTGCTGGGGGTGATCGCGGACACGTTGCAGCAAGCGCTGCTGATCTCGTTCCTGGTGCTGTTCCCGGTGCTGTTCCTGTCCGGCACCATCGTGCCGCTCGAAAGCATGCCGCCCGGTCTGCAATACCTGGCGGAGGCAAGTCCGCTGCGGCACTACATGGACGCGGTGCTTGGCCTGTTCCTGAAAGGCGTGGGACTCGATGTGCTGTGGCCGCGGCTCGCGGCCATGCTGGCAATCGGCGCTGCCTTGCTCGCGCTAAGCGTGTGGCGATTCCGGCGGTATCTTGGTTGACTCATGAAAAAGGAGATGGACGATGGAGAAGGATCCCGTGTGCGGAATGTTGGTGCGATCCGAAGAGGCGGCAGAGCAACGCGTCATCCAGGGCAGGGCTTATTATTTTTGTAGCGCGGCCTGCGTCGCCAAGTTTGATAAGGCACCGCAACTGTATGTGCCGGCGGGTGCGGATAACACGCCAGGTCAGTCGGCACAGGGTCCAAGTTAATGGGTGCCAGGAAAAGCCGGGGTAACTCGAATGAGGTGCGATACGACCGGCGTATTGCTCGCGCGGATTGGAAGAAACAGCGGCACGATCTCGGCCAAATTACCGTAGAGATTGGTAAATATAAGGAAGGCATACGTGAAAGATAATACATGAGCACACTCACGACTGTGATCCGGGAGTCCATCACGAGCCTGGCCCTGCCGCTTGCCGTGGTGTTCGTGCTGTCTCTGGGCTACGGAGTGGTGCTGCCGGTGCTGCCATTCATACTGGCGGACGCACTCGGCGAGGCGGAACGCGCCTCGATCTCTTGGCACACCGGTCTGCTGACCGGTGTGTACATGCTGGCGATGTTCCTGTTCGCACCGGCATGGGGGTACATCTCGGATCGCGTTGGTCGCCGCGCAGTAATTTTGCTTGGACTTGCCGGTTTCAGCGCCGCGATGTTGTGGTTCGCAGTGGCGCGCGATCTCGTGTTCATCTACGGAGCCCGTGTGCTCGCCGGTGTATTCGCGGCGGCTGCGGTGCCGGTAATATTCGCCTGGGTGAGTGATGTGGTAACAACGCGCATGCGCGCGCAAGCGTTCGCATGGCTAAGCGCGGCGAGTGCGTTCGGTTTCCTGTTCGGTCCGGCGTTGAGCGGCTGGCTTGCGTCTGCCGAGATCGTCGATCAGGATATCGCCACGGCATTGCCGTTCTACGCCGCTGCGCTGCTGAGCGGCACGGCGTGGCTCGTGACCTTCCGGTTCCTCCCGGAAAGTACATCGCAGCATACCGAAAGTGAATCTGAATCCAGAGCACCATCCTTGATATGGCTGCTTGCATTGTCATTTCTGGTGATGCTTGGCCTGGGGGGCTACGAGGTAAGCCTGGCGTTGCAAGGCCAGCAGGTACTGAACTTGCAGCCGCGCGAGATTGGTTGGATGTTCGCCGAGTGCAGCCTGGTCATGATCCTGGTACAGGTCTTTGTGCTTGCACCGTTGCTTCAGCGCGCAGGCAGCGGCTTGCTGGCGCCGGCCTTCCTCGCGATGGCTGTCGGTGTTGCGCTGCTGCCATATGTTACGAGTTATCCGGCCATGCTGATCGGTGTGGGACTGATCGCCGCCGCCGCCGGTATGCTGATCCCGGCACTCGTCTATCTGGTATCGCTGGCCGCAGGCTCCGCGCCGGGTGCGGCCATCGGCCAACAGACTGCCGCCGCGAACCTCGGTCAGGCCGTGGGATCGTCCGCCGCCGGCTGGTTGTTCGCCGTGCATATCGAATTGCCATTTTGGGTGATCGCCGGTCTCCTCGGGCTAGGCGCTATTGCCGCGCTTCGCGCTTCGAATACCTTAAAGAGTATCGGCAATACTGGACTCGGATCAAAATCGGAGAAAACTGAATGAATGTAGAAGCAGGCATTTTGGAACGGGCAGATGCCGCATTTGCCGAGGCGTTGGCCGAGGCTCTGGACATTCGTGAGCATGAAACTGGAGCGCATTCAAAACGAGTGGCCTGTCATACCCTGGTGCTGGCTCGCCGTTTTACCGCAGATACCAGTCAGTTGCGGCAAATTTATTGGGGTTCCTTGCTTCACGACATAGGCAAGATCGGGATAGCGGATGCAATTTTGTTGAAGCCGGGAGCGCTCAATGAAGGTGAATGGCTGGAAATGAGAACGCATCCGGAAAAGGGACACCGTATCGTGGCGCAAATTCCGGGCATGGAAGAGGCCGCCGAAATCGTGCTCAGCCATCAAGAGCGTTTCGATGGAAGCGGTTATCCGCGCGGCCTTCGCGGCCAGCAAATTCCGCTCGGTGCGCGCCTGTTCGCGCTGATTGATACCATGGACGCGATGACTTCCGATCGTTCTTATCGCAAGGCGCTGTCGTTCGATCAGGCTCGTGCGGAAATCGTCAGCATGAGCGGCACGCAATTTGATCCGGTAGCCGTGCAGGCATTTTTGGCTGAAGAGGTTACACTGCGCGAAATGGTGGCAGCCAAGTGCATGCAGCCGAACAATTCAGATATTTTCGATGAAACAAAGCACTTGATTCACACACTTGAAAGGAATAAATCATGAGCGCCAGCACTGATCCGGTATGTGGAATGAAGGTCGGCAGCGAATCGCCGCATAGTGCGGAGCATGCGGGTAAGAGCTATTATTTTTGCTCACAACGCTGCCGGCATGAATTTGAAGCCAATCCGGCCAAATATACGGGTGGCGATAAAGCCGGGGCTGCGGCATCTCACGAGCATGACCATGCTCGTGCCATGCCCGATGCAAAGATACCCAAGGCGGGCAAGGAAATGGCCAAGGACCCGATCTGCGGCATGGTGGTGGAAAAAGCGACGTCACTTAAATCCGAGCGCGGCGGGCGCGCTTACTATTTTTGCAGCGTCGGTTGCCAGCGCACCTTCGAATCGCCGGAGCAGGAACTCAAGTCCATGCGCACCCGCGTCACTATCGCGCTCACCGGTGTGCTGTTCCTGGCTATTCTACGTGCAGGTGCGTTTCTGGGGCTAGCTACGGGTGCCACCATCGTCACCTGGGCGCCGATCCCGCAACTGCCGTGGTTTACCTGGGGAATGTGGCTGTTTCTGCTGGTCACCCCGGTTCAGTTCATCGGCGGCTGGAGTTTCTACAAGGGCGCGTGGAACGCGCTGCGCACCCGCAGCATCAACATGGATTTCCTGATCGCACTGGGCACCTCGGTGGCCTATTTTTACAGTGTGGCGGTGCTGTTCTTCCCCGAGGTGTTGCCAGTCAAGGTTGAGGAACGCGATGTTTACTTCGAGGTTTCTGCCGTCATCATTGCCTTCGTGCTGCTGGGCAAATATATGGAGGAGATCATCAAGAAGCGTTCCTCGGCGGCGGTGCGCAAGCTTCTGGATCTCAGGCCGGCCGTCGCCCGCGTCATCCGCGAGGGCACCGAGATGGAGGTGCCCGCCGAGTCGGTGATGGCGGGCGAGACCGTGGTGGTGCGCCCCGGCGAGAAAATCCCCACCGATGGCCTGGTGCTGGAGGGCAATTCCTCGGTGGACGAGTCGATGCTCACCGGCGAGTCCATGCCGGTGGAAAAGGCGGCGGGCAGCGCGGTCATCGGCGGAACGATCAATCGCACCGGCCTGTTCCGCTTCAAGGCGACGCGGGTCGGAGCCGAGACGGCGCTGGCCCAGATCATCAAGATGGTGGAGGACGCCCAGGCCAGCACCGCAGCCGTGCAGCGCCTTGCCGATAAAGTAACCGCATATTTCGTCCCGGCGGTGGTGGCCGTCGCGTTCCTGGCCTTTTTCGGCTGGTGGGCGGCCGGCAACTTCCCGCAGGGACTGCTCGCCTTCATCGCGGTGCTGATCATTTCCTGCCCGTGCGCGCTGGGCATCGCTACCCCGGCGGCACTGATGGTGGGCGTGGGCAAGGGGGCCGAAGCCGGTATCCTGATCCGTGGCGCCGAAGTACTGGAGCGCGCGGAAAAGCTTACCACCGTGGTATTCGACAAGACCGGCACGCTGACCCGGGGCGAGCCCAATGTCACCGATATTGTTGCGCTCGGCGAGGCAACAGAGGGAGAAATCCTGCGGCTCGCCGCCGCGGTCGAGGCAGGTTCGGAGCATCCCCTCGGCGAAGCGATCGTGCGTGCCGCAAAACACCGCGAACTCGTGTTGCCGAAAGTGGAGGGTTTCGAGGCTATTCCCGGCCACGGTATTCGCGGCCAGGTCGAAGGCCGGCAGGTTTTAATGGGCAACCGCCGCCTGTTCGCGAAGGAAGGCATCGCCACCGCTATTGCCGAGGCCGACATGACGCGGCTGGAGGCGGAGGGCAAGACCGCCATGCTGGTAGGCAGAGACGGCGGACTGTCCGGCATTATCGCCGTCGCCGACACGCTGAAACCGGAGGCGCAGGAGGCGGTGTCCGCTTTGCGGCAAGAGGGCATCGAGGTGATTCTGCTGACCGGCGACAATCAGCGCACCGCGCAGGCCATCGCCGCGCTACTCGGCATCACGCGAGTAATCGCTGAGGTGCTGCCGGGCGACAAGGCGCGCATCATTCAAGAGTTGCAGCAACAAGGCAAGTCGGTCGCCATGGTGGGCGATGGCGTCAACGATGCGCCTGCCCTCGCGGTGGCCAACATTGGCATTGCCATCGGCTCCGGCTCCGACGTGGCGAAGGAGACCGGCGGCATTGTCCTGATCAAGGACGACGTGCGCGACGTGGTCGCGTCGATCCGCCTGTCGCGCGCCACCATGCGCAAGATCAAGCAGAACCTGTTCTGGGCATTTATCTACAACAGCATCGGCATTCCGGTGGCGGCGTTCGGCTTCCTCAACCCGATCATCGCCGCCGCCGCCATGGCCTTGAGCTCGCTGTCGGTGATTGTGAATTCGGCACTATTGAAACGCGTGAAGCTATCGTAGAAAGGAGTTGCCATGAACAAATGGAGTTGGTTGTGTCCTTGGTTTGCGATAGCGTTGGCGGCTGCTGTATTGTTTCTATGGGGGCTGACCTTGTGGACTGCACTGCTCGTCGCGCTTTTACTGGTTTGCCCGGCAATCATGCTGTGGGGGCTGATCAAATTACGCCACCCACCGGATGAATCTGGAGAAAGTAAATGAGATTGAAAAGTCATGGACATTTAATGATCACTATGATGCCGCGAAAAAGTATCCTGCTATGTATCGGACTGGCATGGATTGCAATCTTTTTCTTCATGACAACATCAGTAGTAGCGGCGGCGGAGATAAGGCAGCGCCAGGTCGTGGACGATGTCGAGATTGTGCTGGCCGTTCCTCATGCCGATCGGGAGCCAGAGCCACGCATCGAATCCCAGTATGAACATCACTTGGTAATCTTGTTGTTCGAGAGGGGCACCTCCAAATCTATTGAGGGAGCTCAAGTGAAGGCTAAGGTGGCGCAAGCAGGGTATGCGGGTTCCGAGAAGATACTCAAGCCTATGATGGCCGATGAAAAGCCCGCCTACAGCGGCTTCTTCATAATGCCGGGGCGCTTCGAATATCGCATCACGGTACAGATTAGAAGGCCGGGAAAAACACGAGTAACCGAAGCGCACTTCGAATATCGGCATCATCATAAACTCAGATAAAAGGATGGGCACTAGGACTGGATTGACTGAGAACTATACAAGGAAACTCTTGCGGCAAATGGACGTGAATCGGCTTTCTTGCGATTGCTGTTTTTTTCCATTATCGCCGCTATGATGAGCTTCAGTTCTGTGTCGGTGATTGTGAATTCGGTACTGCTCAAGAGTGCGATGCTTTCTAGCTGCTAAGGATTGGCACACATGTAATAAGAAACATATGCGTTTCACATCGCCACTATATAAAGGAGATAGATCATGAAAACGACTTATTTCGCAAGTGTATTATTTGGCCTATTGACCGCTATTCTGGGTACGCTACCCATGACGTCATATGCGACCAATAGCAGCCGACACCAAGTGGTGGACGGTGTGGATATCTACTTGGGGATTTTCCCGGCTGAGCTGATTCAAGGGCATTCCAAGCAGCATCCGGAAGGCGAAATGCACGGCGGCGTTCCGGTCGGTGAGCATCGCTACCATGTGACGGTCGCACTGTTCGACGCTGCAACCGGCAAACGCATCACCGGCGCGCAGGTCAGTGCCAGAGTGTCGGAGCTCGGCCTGTCCGGCACCGAGAAAAAGCTGGAACCCATGACCATCGCCGGCGCCATTAGCTACGGCAACTACTTCAGGATGTCTGGCACCGGCATCTATCGCATTCGGGTGCAGGTTCGCCGTCCGGGTATGGCGCAGGCTATTGAGGCCGAATTCGAGTACTCACATGCTCGCATCTGAAGAGGAGAGGGTTCCATGGAAAGATTGTGTTAACGTGGCACGGGGACTTTGGCTGGCGGCGGTGATTGGCAATACGCTCAGATTGAATCAGGTGAAGACGTGAAAAGAGATTTTTGTGGGCGCAAACTTTTTTGAAGGAGAACGTGATGGAACATGACGTACATGCCAGGCACGATTTACATCGTGCTCCACGGGGATACAACTGGATTATCGTTGCATTTCTGGCGATCGCCGCATTTTTTCTGTTTACCGAACACCGCGCCCACCTGCTTGGTGTGCTGCCGTTTTTGTTGCTGCTCGCCTGTCCGTTGATGCATCTGTTCATGCATCACGGTCATGGCAACCATGACCGGCACCCACATAATCATGGGTCGTCGGAAGGAGGAGAGTCAAAATGAATACAGACGCTCCCGCTTATGGTCTGTGGTCGTTGGTTATCATCAACTCTGCGGTGTTCATCATTTTCGCGTTCAGCTTCACCAAGCCGAAAACGCCCCGCGACTGGCGTTCGTTCGGCACGTTCTCGGCTTTTATCGTCGCGCTGTTCACCGAAATGTACGGTTTCCCGCTGACCATTTACCTGCTGTCCGGCTGGCTGGGCAACCGCTATCCCGGTGTTGATTTCATGTCGCACGATGCGGGCCATTTGTTGGAAGTGATGTTCGGCTGGCGCGCCAATCCGCATTTCGGGCCGTTCCATTTATTGAGCACCGTATTCATCTTCGGCGGATTCATTTTGCTGTCTGCGGCATGGAAAGTGCTCTACGAGGCGCAACGCAGGCATGGGCTGGCAACCACAGGGCCTTACGCCAAGGTACGCCATCCCCAGTACGATGCTTTCGTGCTCATCATGTTCGGCTTCCTATTGCAGTGGCCGACCATTTTGACGCTGTTGATGTTTCCGGTATTGGTCTGGATGTACGTGCGACTGGCACGGCAGGAAGAGCAGGAAACCATAGCGGAGTTCGGTGAGCGCTGGCGCGAGTATGCTGCCCATACGCCACGATTCATTCCGCAACGCGCCAAAGATGTTTCATGAGTAAAAAAATTATTCTCGAATCAACAATCACGTGTCCGGAGTGTGGGCATAAACAAACTGAAATAATGCCAACAGACACTTGCCAGTGGTTCTACGAATGTAAAGCATGTGGTGTTTTGCTCAAGCCAAAGAGAGGGGATTGTTGCGTTTTCTGCTCTTATGGCACAACCCCTTGCCCGTCCATTCAGCAAGGAGGCGGGCTGGAATTTACGGCGTGTTGAATTACATTAAAGGAGAGTCATCATGAACGAAATAGTCAAAGACCCCGTTTGCCACATGCAAGTTGCATCTACCTCGTTTGCCACGGAATACGCGGGCAGTCATTACGCATTTTGTTCGGCGCAGTGCAAGGAACGATTTCTGGCGAATCCGCATTTATACATTGGATTTCCCGGGCGCCCAGCACCTGCGCAGGAGGGGAAAGAAGTCATTAAGCGTCATCGCCTTTTGCTATCGGCGCCGCTTGATGCGATGCAGGCGGAACATGTAAAACGAGCATTACTCGAGATGATGGGAATACATGAGATTTTCATTGAGGGGGACAAAATCGAAATCCAGTATGACCTCATGCAAGTGACGGCTGAGCAGATTGCGGACAAATTGGCATTGATAGGAGCCAATCTCGGAGAGGGCTGGATGGATCGCCTCAAATTGGCGTTTATCAACAACCTGGAAGAAATCGAGATTAGCAGCCTTGAAGTTGAAAACAAAAAGTGCTGTCATTAGTAGCTTGGCGGATAAGGGAAGCGCGCTTGATTAACGGTTTGTCGTACAGAGTTGTTCCAGCAATACACCTGAGGTGCATGGGTGTTTTTTCTTCAACCTGAAAGGAGTTAGCCATGAAAAAGTTATTGATTAGCAGTGTTGTGGTGGCGTTATGTGCGGGGGCACCAGTGGTTTATGCAGATGACGCGCATCATCCAGAGCAGGGTAGCGCGTCCGCATCCAAGCCCGTCGCCGGTAAAAATGTGCTGCCCAAGCAGCCTGCCGCATCCGATAAATCCATGGGTAACGCGGAGGGCAGCGGCGCTGCCGATGCGCAGATGGCCAAGACGCAAGAGCGCATGAAACAGGCACAGGCGCTCATGGTTAAGCTGCGTGAAACTAAAGACCCTGCCGAGCGTCAGAGACTGATGCGAGAGCACACGCAAGCCATGCGCGACACCATGGGCATGATGCGCGGCATGAAGATGGGTATGGACGGTTGCCAGGGTATGGGCATGATGGGCGGCGGCCAAGGCATGGGTATGATGGGCATGATGATGGACATGCATCAGATGATGGAGGCGCATATGGGGATGATGCATATGATGATGGAGCAAATGGTTGATCGTCAGGAAATGCTCATGCAGGGGGGAAAATAGGCAAGGCATGGCATGGCAGATGCGCCGGGACTTTCCAACAGACTGAATATGCGGGTATCAATTAGAGTGCCTCAGGCATAACCAATGACTTGCCCGGCGTATTTTGCCGGGCTATAACCAAATACTTGGTTGTCGTCTTTTGACAACCTAGTGGAATGGCTAGTAGTTCTATCAGTCAGATGGCTAGTCGTTACATCAAAGCCGGAGGTCGTTTTAACTGGGTTGTTAAATTCATCAGCAAAGCACCGGTGCATACGTTTATCCGGAAACCTGGAGTTTAAAACCATGCAATATGTGCCCAGCCTTCCTCCGCCAGTAACCGGCGCAGAGGTCGGATTGGAAGTGAATGCTCTGGCAGGAGTGCAACGTGCCAAACCTGTTCAGGAGCGAACCCTGCCGCCGCTGGTGGTGCAACCGCACGCACGGCACGAAGTCCCTGCCGAGGTCGCCGAGAATGAGGAGAAGCGGCACGATCCGCATGTTCACGGCGAACGCCGGCTTTATTGCCGCCGCCTCGAACATCTGCCTATGCTGGTCGAGTTGCGCTCTGAAATAGATCGGCGCCGGCGTAATCAAAGGGCGAGCGATATAGCGGAACATAATGATGTGAAAGTCTAGGCGTCATCTATGAGCAATGTGGCTGTTGGCAAAGCGTTCAACGCCATCGCCAAAGGTCTGGGTCGTGGTGACATCGGCGAAATCCTGTTCAACTGGAATGAATCTCAACTCAACGAGGATGGCGATAAGATCATCAACTATCCGGGACGTGATGGCCGATACTCACGCGGCAAAGAGGGTGGGAAAGTCATAATCGGCAAGCGGGAGTTTTTGGCGTGGTTATTAAGCGATGCCCCCTTCGACGAAAAAATATACGGTGCGAATATCGGGAACGATCCCGAATGGACGGCACTGATCCGGCGCGCACGAGAAGCGGCGTTGAGTGCCGCTGCCTGAGATAACACAAGTTCACTGAAGCGAAAAAACTAGCCGGAGGACAATGCCCAATGATAAATACAGATGCCGCCCTCAAGGCTTTTATTGCCGACCCCGTGTTGCAGCAGCGACTGGCAAAACATATCGTTCTGAAGTGTTTTCGGAATTCCATTCT
>Ga0209211_10002291_pt1 | contig 33420 bp, 31 predicted proteins | sample RifGroA2_FD_183992 | JGI IMG/M metagenome (GOLD analysis project Ga0209211, IMG submission 183992) | Groundwater microbial communities from Rifle, Colorado, USA - Groundwater A2 (SPAdes) (version 2) | ecosystem: Environmental > Aquatic > Deep subsurface > Groundwater | place: Rifle, Colorado... | reverse complement strand
AGCGTTTTTGAGACATACATAATTTCCGGCAAACCCGCCAGAACCATCTGCTGGTTTTCCTATATCGTTAATTCCGCCGTACCCACAGCATTTCCCACCATCGGCGGTATCAATCCAGGAAAAGGCTTGACCATAAATATTATTGAAGGGAAAAGGTGGAGTTTGATCTACTGGTACTGGTTGTGCTGCAGGCTGAGTTTCCGCTCCCGGAACATCTAAAGGAGTTTTTTCGCAAGCAGGTTGGTTTTTATTACAGTCATCTGAGGTTTGAACATTACAATCATTGTCAATTCCATCACCACAAATTTCAGGAGCGCTGGGATTGATGCAGATGGCACATTGACGGGATTCGATGGAACCACAGTCTTCTGGTTTTTTAATTTCGGTACAGAATGAAGGGTTGGTGGATGGGTTGTCATTGCAGTCGCCCATTTCATCGGTGAAACCATCTTTGTCAAGGTCAACACCTGCCAATTCTTTCCAAACTGGAATTCCCCTCTCTTCATTATAAGAACACTGGTAAACTTTATCATAAGTAGAGGAAATTGTATTCTGGTTGGGATCCTCTTCTGAATCTCTCGAACACTTATGCCAAAACTTATCATCAGCACAAAGGTATTGGTTACCATCATGGCTTCTCCAATTCCAATCTAGCACACAAGCACCAGCATCATTGTCACTTCGGCCAATGGCATTATGAAAGAAATTTTGATAGTCCTGAGTTAGAATCCCACCAACTCGTTTGAAAGCGCAATCAGTATCATCATCACCGGCCAATCCGCCATCATTCTCAACCGCATAAACTGCACAACCACGAGAATCAAATGAGCAACCATCAAATGATCGAACACCATCAATATTTAAGTTCTTATCACCACAACCAAAATTTGGAGCATCACCACTTACTTTCATTTCCTGGTACTTGGCCTCATTATAGCTTAGAGGTGTAGATTGATCGAGAGCGTTGACATTCAGCAATAAACCTAATAAAATTAGAACTACAACAAATACACCTCTTTTTCGATTCATCTATATACTTGAAATATTCATTTCATTTATAAATCTAGCGAGAAAAAGTTTTATTAACATTCAGGATTAAATGTAATATCTAAAAAATCATATTTTATGAAAAGTGAGAGGACAACCCATTTCATGTCCTGGAGTCTTGTATTCACCTGAAAGTATTTTTCCATCATCGCTTACAGTAAAAAAACCAGTCACAGGACTATACCTATTTGGATTATCACTCTCCTCTGGTACTACCCAAAAACTACCGTCAGCTCCCCTGCAAAATCCTACATTGTAGGAATCAATGGAATAAGTAAGTGAGTTTCCTGAAATACTACCCCTAATATCATCACATTCTATATTAAAACCATCAACACAATGCCGTCCAGTTATTGCTGAGCCAGATTGAAAGATAGACAAAAAACCTGAATTTCCAATATTGACACGACAATTTTCTGGACTTGCTACTTCTGCTCCGCACCAATTTCCGGCAACGGAATAAATATTTCCATCATTTTCCACAGAATGACATTTCCCATCCTCCCCGCAGATTCTATCACCCTTGCATTCCTGATCAGTCAGGCAATATTGTGATGTTTGTGATGGTTTTTCATCTCCACCACAAGCGTACAATGGACTAATGGCTAAAAGAGCTCCAAAGGTAGCTCGGTGAACAGTGCGAAGTAAAGAGTCTAGTGACATTTTACCACTTGATAAGTACTACTTATTTATAAAGGTTGCGGTGGGAAACTGCAAAAACCAAGGAAAATGTTTATATACATAGGTAGATTAAGAAAAAAACATGACACTTACCGTGGTGATTCCTGAAGATATAGTACAGGCGCTTAAAATTCCGCCAAAGGAACAAATGCAGGAACTGGACAAAGAATTAGCTCTCTCCCTCTACCAACGAGAAGCTCTTTCGCTGGGAAAAGCGCGAAAACTAGCTGGTCTTTCTACCTGGGATTTTTTAAGTGAGCTTAAAAAAAGAAAAATATCCCGGCACTATACCACCGAAGAACTTCAGGAGGACCTAGTGTATGCCCGAAAAAGTCGTAAGTAATACCTCCCCACTTATTTCTTTATTCTCGATTAATCGTTTCCACTTACTCCAAGAGTTCTATCCGCACATTTTCATTACCGAAGCAGTATGGAAAGAACTTACTGATACTGAAAAAGAAGGAGTTCAATTTTTCCATCAGGAAAAAGAAAAAGGGTTCCTCGTAATAAATAGAGTAACTCCCTCGCCCTTTCTTCAGTTACTACACCAAGAGCTGGACGAAGGAGAAGCAGAAGCGATTGCCTTGGCGATGGAAAAGAAACTCGATCTTCTCTTGCTTGACGAAAAAGAAGCTCGTTCTATCGCGAGGATTTATAAAATTCCAGTAACGGGAACGGTGGGGATATTAATGCGAGCGAAAAGAGAAGGAAAAATACCATCGCTACGAAAGGAGCTGCTGGCACTGCGTGAAGCGGGATTTTGGATTCAAGATGATTTGTTCCACGAAGCACTACATTCTTGTAAAGAAAAATAAGAAGTTGCCACATTTGATGCGTTTTCTTTCTGATTAGTAAACGAACACTCAACCCATTGCTGGCTGTTGGAAACGATATCGTACGTTTTATCCGGTTGTTTGATGGTGAAAACGTGGAATTTGGCATTGCTGAAAGCGGATATCCAGCACCACTTACTTCCATCAAAGCTCTTGGTTCCATCCGATTGATCAACACCCCAATCAATCTTGGTAATATCCCCACCAGCAACCCCAACAGAAGAAGGATTACTAGATTGATAAATATATACTCTCCATAACTACTTCCAATTTTCTACATGTAGACCTGGAATACGTGAGAAATGTTTAAGATTGTTAGTAACAAGAGTTTGATGGTGAGCTATACAGAAACTAGCAATAAGCAAGTCAAAGTTATCCAACGGCTCTCCTTTCTCTTTCAGTTCAGCTTTAATTTTCCCAAATAGTTCATATACCGCTGGCGTAAAAGGCAACACCTCAAACAATAACAGTAACTCTTCTACTTCTTTCCTTCTCCGTTCAATCTGATTTGAACGATAAGCCCCATAATATAATTCTGAAGCAGTTATGGGGGTGGTAGAGATTTTTCCAAGTTGAGAATGTACACGCTTTACAACCAGAGCAGAATCTTTCAAGTAATCAATGATGATATCCGTATCTAAGCAGAAGGTCATAGATGATGTTCTCTCCTCAAGGTAATTTTTCTGCTCTCAAAAATTTCTTTTTTTAAATCTTCAAGATTTTTTCCGTCTTTAGTCCTATAATCTTTCCATGCTCCTGCTAGTTTGGGTAAGCTTATTTTTTCACCCACGATTGCAGGAATAGTAATAAATACTTTTGTATCTTCCTCTAGCTCTAATTCATCTAAGGGGATGATCTTGCCATCTTTCCAAATTCCTTCTATTTCAATGCTCATAGTGGGATATTGGTAGTCAACTTTATAAAATTTACTTCTTATTTTTTACTTTTTTGCCCAACTATAATGATCTCCTTCTTGATAACACGAAAACCGATTGGCAATAGCTTCATACCGTACCCCTTCATTCTCACCCGATTGCGGTAGGGGAAGAGAATTTATTCCTTCTTTACAATCAACCCACTGCTGGCTGTTGCTAAGCCACTTCTTCCATAATTTTTATAAATCAACCTTCCCCAGTTTTACTCTAAGAAAAACCATTAAAATGAACGATTTTATTATCATCCCGGCACACCATGAACAGAATACTATTGCCCGAGTAATCCAACAGGCTAAACAGTACACGCCGAACATCATCGTCGTTGATGATGGTTCCTCGGACTTAACCTGCCAGGAAGCCCAGCAGGCAGGCGCTCTGGTTCTTCAGCACAAAGTAAACCTGGGCAAGGGAGCGGCGCTTAAAACCGGCTGTGAGTATGCGATACAGCAGGGCGCCCAGCGCCTCGTCGTCATGGATGCAGACGGCCAGCATGACCCAAAAGAAATACCCTCTTTCCTCACCGCGCTGAATCAGTATGATATCGCCTTTGGAACCCGCCAGGTTCCTCAGTCCATGCCCTTCGTATTCAAAGTGGGCAATACTTTCATCAACAAAAGCCTGCAGCTTTTTTATGGAATTAAAATTGGCGACAGCCAGTGCGGCTATCGGGCTTTTACTGCCCAAACATATCCAAAAATACGCTGGGATGCAACTAATTATTACGTTGAAACAGAAATGATTATAAAAGCGGGAAAAAAGCAGCTGAAACACATCCAGGTCCCTATTGAGACCATTTATGCGGACAAATACAAAGGAACGACGGTTCTGGATGGAGTGTTGATCGTAGCTAAGATGATAGGGGGAAGATTATGGTAAGCTTAAGCACCACTTTTTGGATCCAATTCCTGGGAGTCATTTTTGGGGTAGTCATGGCTTATTTTACCTTCGTCAAATATAAACGAAAGGAACTCAATCGCACCGAGTTCCTGGGATGGGTCAGCTGCTGGATGCTCCTCTTAATCGTCGGGCTAATCCCTTCGGCATTGGACCCGATCATCGCTCCTCTCCATTTTTACCGTCGCTTAGATTTTTTTGTCGTCCTGGGATTTTTTGTTCTCCTGATGCTGGGATTCCAAAACTATAGCTCGGTCAAGAAAATGGAGAAAAAGCTGGAAAAATATGTCCGTGAGGAAGCGCTCCAGCACCCCCACCAGCCTAAACCATGAAAATCCTTTTCATCTGCGAGAACTACCTTCCTCACTATGGCGGGGCAGAAGTTCTCTTCAAAAACCTGGCGGAGGGCTTTCAACAACGAGGCCATGAAGGCACTATCCTCACTCATCGTATGAAAGGAACGGCACGCAGTGAAACTATCAACCAAGTGCCGGTTCACCGCATTCCTTCTTTCTTCTCCCGCTACATCTTCAGCTTCTTCGCGATTCCTAAAGCTATCCAGCTCGCTCAACAGCATGACATCATTCAAACTACCACCTTTAATGGCGCTTTCCCCGCCTGGATTGCCGGAAAACTAACCGGGAAGCCAGTAGTGTTAACGGTCCACGAAGTGTGGGTTGGAAAATGGACGCAAATTACAGGTTTTGGAAAAATAAAAAGCACTCTCCACGACCTGCTGGAACGGATGATTTATCTCCTGCCCTTTGACCACTACATCTGCGTCTCTAACGCCACCAAGGCGGACTTGCTTAAACGTAAAATAAAACCAGACAACGTGCAAACCATTTACAATGGCTTAGATTACCAGTTCTGGAATCAAAAAAAAATCAAGCAAACAGAAATAACGCAGCTAAAAAAAAGATTAAATCTCAACAATCGTTTTGTGTACCTGGCCTGGGGCCGTCCCGGGGCATCCAAAGGATTTGAATATCTTCTGCAAGCCGTTCCAAAAATCATAGAAAAAAATCCCTCGGCGACCTTGCTGCTCATGCTGGGCTCTGCTGAAAAATACCCCCAGAAAACTAAGGAATTGCATCAACTCATTCGCCAACTCAATCTTCCAAATCATATCCAGGTGCTGGAATCCTGTCCTTATCCGGGGTTACGAACCTATGTGAGCCTGGCTGACTGCGTCATCATCCCTTCCGTTTCCGAGGGATTTGGCTACAACGCCGTCGAAGCCATGGCCATGAATAAACCAGTTGTCATCAGCAATGCTGGCTCCTTGCCGGAAATTATTGGTGGTAAACATCAGATATTCAACAGCAAGAACGCAGACGATTTAGCAGACAAGGCTATCAAAGTAGCGCAAGGCCAATATCAATGGAAAGAAATGCCAAGATTTGAATGGAAAAAAAATATTGAGAAATACTTGAAGGTGTATGAGCAGCTTCTGCCGGGCAAAAAATAAGGCCCTCTGAATCCAATACCATAACTATTATAAATCAATTTTTACTCATTTATATTATGAATATTCTCTTCCTTAGCGAGTATTACCCTCCAAAAGTCATGGGTGGGGGGGAAATAAATCTTCAGACCATTGCCACTGCTTTAGCCGAGCAGGGACATGCTATTTCCATACTCACCTCTTATTTTTCTGAACTAAAGCCTTATGAAGAAATAAAAGAAGTAAAAATATACCGGCGGCTGAAAACGGGACAAAATCCTTCCACTTTCAAGAATAATCTGATTAGGAGCCTCAAGTTCCCGAAATCAATCCAACGAGAAACTAAAAAAATCACCTTGGAAATCAAACCGGATATTATTCACTTTATTGGCACCAGCATTATCGCTGCACCAAAATTAAGAAGTCTGGGAATTCCGCTCTTTGCCACCATCGAAAGTTATCCCACACTCTGTCCGAAGGGAGACCGCTGGTACCGAGGAAAGGAAGAATGCAAAGTGGTATGTTCGCTCCGCCAATTTGTACCCTGCCAGAGCCATTCCAAAGAAATCGGCAAGATGAAAAATAAATGGTATTTGAAATATAATCCCTTTTTTCTCTTATTTGTCTATAACCATTACCAAAAGCTAAACCAAGCTCTCCAGCACTGCCAGCTGATTGCGATAAGCGACTACGTTAAAAATCTGCTGATTCAACAAGGTCACGCCAGCACCGTTATTCCAAATGCTCTGGATTTGAAGCCATTCCAAAAGGCCCAAAAAAAGGGCAAGGATAATGCTGGCAAACCGCGGATTTTATTCCTGGGATCGCTGATGGAATCAAAAGGGCCCCAGGTTCTTCTCGAGGCGATAAAAGGCATCAACTGCCGCTGCGACCTTTATGGGGAAGGCGCCATGAAAGAACAACTGCAGCAAATCATTGACCAAAACCATCTGGATGCAATGATTCATGCTCCGGTTCCTTACCGTGAAATTCCGGAAATCTATGCCCAGGCCGACGTGGTGGTCTTTCCATCGCTCTGGCCGGAGCCGTTCGGCCGGATTGCCATTGAGGCGCAAGCGGCAGGAAAAATGGTGATTGGATCGGACATTGGGGGAATTAAAGAAACGATGGCTGATGGTGGTTTTCTGGTTGCGCCCGGCAACATCATAGCACTGCAGCAGCAATTGAACAGCCAACTTGATCATCAACCACTAATGAGAATTCCAGACAAAAGTACCTATCGTCGGCAAATTATAGCGAAAAAATTAAATCAATTATATCAAACATGACTATGCCAACGATATTCACCCCGCACGAGGTCAGGAAGTACTACCAGCAGGAGAACGTAGCTCAACAATATGTTAAACGTCGCTTCCATGATCCACTCAATCAAGTTGAACATCAACGACAGGTCTCACTCCTTAACGCTATTATTGCTCAACTAAAACCACAGAAAGTTCTAGAATTTGCTCCTGGACCTGCCCGTCTCACTACTGAACTTCAGATTTTTGGAGGAACAAGTATTGATGCTAGTGAAAAAATGATTGAGATAGCAAGACAGCGCATGAAGCAAAAAAATAAACAGTGGACTTTCCTCCACGCCGATCTTTTCTCCAGCAATCTTAAATTGAAACAAAAATTTGACCTTATTTTTACATTCCGTTTTCTGCTTCACTTTCAGGAGCCGCAACGAAGGAAAATTTACCAGCAAGCCCATCGGGCACTAAATGATAAAGGATATTTGGTCTTTGAAGCGATGAATAAAGAAGTGGTGCTGCCGCTGCGTAAAATTCTTGGGAAGAAGCGTTACTTTGTGTATGACCATCTTTATCAAAAGCGACAGTTGATTAATGAACTTAATGAAAACGGATTTCAGGTGATAAAACTTTATCCGGTGCTCTCACACTTTCGGATACAGGCAGTACTCTCCCGGCCGTTCAAAATTCTAGGAATGCATACTTTTGCCCAACGTCTTATCAAAAAAGGAGAGCACTTTCCCTCAGATCAACCGTATGAATGGATAGTCCTATGCCAAAAAAAATAACTTATTATGTACAGCGATATAGGCCAGCGTATGAAGCTATTTCTAAAGAGGTAGCTTTACTGGCAGAACACTTTTCTAAAGATCATACTACAAAAATATTCAATTTGCATTTAGATGGCTTAACTTCTTTCTCTCTTCATCAGAATTTTTTCTCCCACCATTTTTCTTTTTATCCTCTTACCTTTCCTTACGCTTATGCCTTGAGCAAAAAAAGTGATATTAACCACATTTACACTTCTTTAGGAGACCTTCCTTATTTAGGGGTATTAAATCTCCAAAAGACTATTCTCACTGCGGCTGCTTCCTGTAATTTTACCAAAGTCAAGAAAAAGCAGAAGTACCTTCACCAACTCTTAAGAATAATTGTTGAATCGGAAAAACAAAAACGAGATCTTTTGGCATTGGGCCTTCCAGAACAGAAAATAGAGATAATTTACCCACCAGTAGATTTAACAAAATTTTCCTATTTACCAGTAACAAATCATAATAGTTCTTTTACTATTTTATATGCCAGTTGTCCAACCAGGGAACAAGATTTTGAGAAGAGGGGGATAAATCTCTTAGTAAACACTGCAGAACAGGAAAAAAACATTAAATTTCAATTACTCTGGAGATTGGGAGCATACGAAAAAATTAAAGAGATAAAAGAACAAAGAAATATCTCTAATCTTCACCTAACCAACACCATCGTCAACGACATAAACCAAACTTATGCCAAAGCTCATTGCACTATCATCCCCTATACAGCATTTGATGATTACCTTAAGCTCATCCCTAATTCCGCTATTGAAAGTCTGGCTTCCGGAAAGCCGGTCCTGGTATCTTCAAAAACGGAAATAGCTGCTATCGTCAACAGAGAAAAATGCGGTGTCGTGTTTGAACCAACGGTCGTAGATCTATCAAGAGCCATTCAAGAACTTAGAAAGAATTATGCCCAGTACCAGAAAAATTGCCGAAAGACTGCTGAGAAATATTTCTCTCAAGAAATATTTTTAAAAAGATACCAGGGGGTATATGCAGAGATAGAAGAAAAATGACTGACTCCTACCAGAAAACGCCCTTAGGGATAATGCAAATACTTGAAATTTTTCAGAAAAATAGCCTGAAATATATTCTCTTTAAATGTGAGCATATCTTTGAAGGCCAGAATAAAAATTTGGATATTCTTTTTGAGACAACAGAAGATTATAAACAAGCAGCTACAATTCTGGAAAGCTATGGGTTTGTTGTACGTCTATCTGAGAAAGTGGAAAAATACAAGACCATGTACTGTGGTTTGATCAGGGGAACAATCTATTCCATCCATCTGCATCGGGAAGTAGCATGGCATGGGATGAAGGCATTAGATAAAAAACAACTCTTTGCCCGTTCTAAAAGAGTCAATGCTCTGATTATCTTGCCCTCTCTTGAAGATTCTATCCTCATCCACGCAGCGCATATCTTATTTGAAAACTTTAAGATTAAAGACAGAGAAATAAATTATTTCCTAAAATTAAATGAATCAACTACAGATAGAAATTATATCCTTTGGCAAACACAAAAGAATAGATGGGAAAAAGGATTTCAGAGAGTGATACTCTCTGATAAATCCCCACACAAGTTATCTAAAAAAAAACTATTCATTTCATGGACACCTAAATTATGGAAAGAGCCGGCAACAGCCTTTTATCTTTTTCAAAAAATAGCTAGGATCCCCATTCGAAAAATGAATCCCCAGAGAAGAGGAATTTTAATTGCTTTAATGGGAGTAAACGGGAGTGGCAAGAGCACTCTCGCCAAAAAAACGCTAGAACAGTATCAACCCCTAACCTCTCATTTAGGCAAAAAACAACAATATTATTATTACGGCTGGGAGCCAACATTTTTTCTCACCAAGTTATTTTCTAATATTTTCCACAGAAACAATAAGAAATTATTCTCTGAAGTAAATTTTAGCAGGCAATATTCACAATTTGATTTCTTTCAGGAGCTCCTGTTTGTCTACTTATTTGTTGAGTTCTTTTATCGCTATCTAATCCATCTTCAGCCAGGATTACGAAAAGGAGATTTAATTATCAGTGATAGGTATTTTTATGATATCTATGGCCAATATAATTATTCTTCTAGGAGTATTATACTGCCTTTTCTGCTGCGAATCTTTCCTCAACCAAATTTTTCATATGTTCTAACCACAGAAGTAAATAGTCTTATCTCGCGCGGAAAAATCGATAGAAATTCTGAAAGCATAGAACAAATCAAACGACAACCTTTTTCTCCTGAGTATATCTCTCAGCAATGCCAAAAATATGCTGAGCTTTCCTCACTAGTTTCTGCTAAAATTATTGACACTAAAAATAGACCACAGGATTGTGCACAAAAGATTATTGCTGAGACCTGGAAAGCACTACTCTCCTAATTTAAAGAACTGGAAGTATTATCACTTAAGGCAACGAATTGATGAAGATATTTCAATGAAGAATTAAGCTTCTAAAACTTTTTAAAGGGCAGTTTTTCATGTAAGCATATGAGTAGAGATAAGAATCTTGATGAATTTAAAGACTTCATCGGCAAATGGTCGTCAAAAACAGTTAAGGGCGTCCCTGTAGATATGTTACTTTCTGTTGATGGAATACCTCTGAGCTGGTTCTATCGGCCTATTTTATACAGCAGTCTTTTACCTCGACCTTTTGCTACCATTGAAGACCTAAAAACTACGCGAAAAATTCCTGCCTGGAAAACTGCACTTTTTAGTTATGGATACAGAAAATATGTCTCTTGGAGCGATTTAGTGAAGAGAAATGTTCATTCTCAGAAAATATCTTCTGCTCCATCTCATTTCCGCACTAAACCAAGAGTGCTTCTGCTTACTTTTACTAATCATCTTGGCAAAGAAACTTTTCGCATCGGAAAAATAGAGCAAAGTATTGCTCAACAAAGTAAAGCTGAGCCATTCACACTGGTTGCTGATCCGATCTCTCGCTTCTCTATTCGAAAAATTAGTGCCAGTGATCATACGCTGTACAACTATTACACCAAAGAAATTATCAGAAAAGCGGGACACCTAGCTACTCAACTATCACAGCAATGGAGAGCTATCTCTCTTTCTGATAAAACAAAGATGTTCTCCTATCAATCACAGGACTTTTATCCCTATATACATCCCAATCTTGATTTCCTCTATTCACTCGATTTCATTACGCTAGTTCTGACGCAGTATTATGCTTTTCAACGAGTATTAGAGGAAGAAAACGTGCAAGCAATCGTCCTGACCTCTCAAAACAATATCATTGAAAAGTGCCTTATCGCTGCTTCAATTACTAAAAAAATCCCTGTTGTCGTCGTTCAGCATGGATTAGGCTTAGGCTCACTCCCAACATTAGACACACCACCTAATGTTTATTTTTCTGTGTTTGGCCAAAGGCATAAAAATGAGCTAATCAGCCAAGGCGTATCAAAAAATAATATCTTTGTTACAGGTCCGATCATTTTTGATGGTATAGAAAAATTCATTTCTTCTCGGAAAAAAAATGGAAAGGCTCTCCTTTTAGCTACTTCACCGATAGTAGAAGACCGTTTTCTCGAAAAAAATGCCTATTTTTCTAGAATCAGGAAAATACTCTCCGATTTAAAAAAAATAAACTTGGTAATTACTCTCAAGCTCCACCCAAGGGAAAAACATCAAGCTGAATATGAGCAGATACTTCAGGAAGTCGGAATGTCTGGAAAGGTAACATCGATCATCAACAGAGATGATCATTATATGCTGATTGAGAACTCAGATCTGGTGATTACATTTGGCTCAACGGTTGCTTTGGAAGCGATGGTTATTGGTCGTCCTACCTTAACCATCAATCTCTTTGACGGAAAAAATCCTTTGAATGATGCTATTCGCAGTGCGGAAGCTACCACTGTTGTTCATTATACCAGCGATATCGGAGCTGTAGCTGCGGCACAGTTGGTATCGGGTGCCTCAGCTGAAGCATCCCGAAAAGCACATGAATTTGTACAAGAGCTTTGTTATAAGATTGATGGAAAAGCATCAGAACGGGTGGTGCAGACTGTGTATAACCTTATGAAGCTTTAATTATCGCGCAATAGCAGCTATCCACTTCCTACTTTTTTGTATTTGGTCTATATAATTGTACTCCGGACGAAGCATTAATTCAATGGTTATCCAAGTTTCTTTTGGGATGCGGGAAAGCCATACTGCATGATCCAACCGGTCTTCAACAAGAAATCCTTTAATCATCCCTTTATAACCCAAGGGCAAGGCCTCTCCCGCTAAAGGCAATTTTTTGCCCTCTTGATACTGGCAGAAATCTGAGCCCACTGCATGCACCATATCTGGCTGTACCTGTGATAAAAAGGCAATAATTTTCTGCTCTACTGCCTTACGAAAGAAATCTGGGGCTTTCCTAGTTGCCTGCATGATTTCTTTCTCCATTTTCTCTCGAAAGGCTTTCCGATCTTCGCTGGCAAGATATCCTGCTTTAAAACCATCATAAAAATGCTTAAACACGGCCGTGATTGCCAGATGATCCGTATCAAAAGTCAATCCAATGTTCGGGCAATATTTCTTAAAATACGAAAAATGCTCTGCATCGCTGATTACTGGCTCATTTTCAAAACAAAGGTTAGTCCAGCAAGGTACATTTTCTAAACACAAAGTAACTTTCCCAGAAGGAAGAGCCTTAAACCGTTGAGCAGTTCTCATCAGCACGGAGTACCTATCTTCAGTAAGATAATTATAAAAACCAAGATGGATCACGATATACTTTACATCATTTTTTTGCGAAAAATTAAGAATTTTTTCTAATATCAAAAAAGAAGCCTTGCCGGTTTCTCCAGAATCGCAGAAGTCAATAGGTCTCTTTCCTAAACTTGTTTGAATGGAATGCGGCAGGTGAATTGAAATCAGTTTCATCTTCGTCCGGAGAAGCTGGTTCAGATCGTTCTTATCTTCATCTCCCCTCAGATAAGCCTCAAAGTACGGGAAATCCTCTTTTTCAAACAGGGGAAGCTGTTCTACTCCGGATTTCACTAAAATGTTCATGAGCATAAACCCAGCGAGATTATCACTCTACGCTAACTAACACTACTTTAGACATTCAAATACGTAATCATCCTTTTGATATTAAAATAATTCAAGTCACGGAAATCTTTCACTCTTCCATCGTTGAACATTTCGGCAACGCCCAGTATCCCTTCATCAATCGTTTTCGTCGCCTTCCAGCCGAGAGCATTAATTTTATCAAAATTGACGCGATAACTCCGGTTGTCCGGAGAAAGGCTTTGTTCGACTTTAGCAGTGGGAATAAGTTTAGCGACATTATAGGCCAGATCCGCAATCTTCACGTTTTGTTCGTTACTCCCTACATTAAAAACCTGCCCGTTGATTTTTTTTGCTTCAGATTCCAGCATGAAAATATAGGCATCAGCTGCATCCTCAACGTGCAGGAAGGGCCTCCATTGCTCTCCACCGTTAATGGTGATGCGATTCTCACCCCTGGCTGTTCCGGTCATCGTATTAATTACCAGATCAAAACGCATTCTGGGAGAAGGCCCGTAGATCGTCGCTTTCCGCAGGACGGCGACCACCAAATCGTCTCTCGCTTCCGGAAGGATTATCTTTTCGCAATCAATTTTCGATTTTGCATAAGCGGTGAGCGGGTTTATCTGGCTTTCTTCAGTGACCACTGCTCCTTCGGTAAAGCCATAGACACTGCAGGAAGAAGCATAGATAAATCGCCTAACGCCGCTCGCTTTAGCCAAATTGATGATAATTCTGGTCGCTTCAACATTTTCTTTTCTGGTAAGATCCTGGTTTATTTCACAGGAGGGGTCATTGGACAATCCAGCAAGATGGATAACAGCATCCACTCCTTGAAGACATTTTTCAACAGTATATTTATCCTCAACTGCTCCAATCTGCAAATCAAAATAAGGATTAACAGAAAAATCGGAGAGTGGTTCTTTTCCAAAAATAAGTTTATCCAATACCCTTACTTGGAATCCTTTTTCTAAAAGTTTTTTCACTAAAACACATCCAACGTATCCTGCCCCACCAGTTACCAAAACTCTTCTGATGGTATGATTTGACAAGTGATTGGCCCATAAAGAATTGGACTTGGGTACCAATAAAGAGGGTTGTGTCGTAGACACGCTTGACTTTCTGTGGCAAGATTTCTGAATAATGGTGCTAATATATTCTACATCATCAATTGTTAGCCCGGTATGCATCGGCAAGCAGAGGATGTTAGAAGCAATTGATTCAGTATGAGGAAGCGAAAATAAAGAGTACTTTTGATAGGCCTGGTGTTGATGAATAGGACGATAAAAATATTTTCGGCTCTGAACTCCAGCTGCAGTCAAAATTTCAGAGAGTTTATTCCTATCTATTCCAAATTCATTTTGATCTATGATAATACTAAAATTAAAATAATTGCTTTCGGCGCCTGCTTCTATTTTTTGGAAACGCAAACCAGGAATATTTTTCAAATACCGAAAGTACCAGGAAGCAATCTCTTGTTGTTTTGCCACTGATTGACGAATACAGGCAAAACTATCTAACCCAACAATGGCATGCAATTCGCTCATCTTGGCATTAGTTCCCACAAATTCAGTTTCTTCAGAATTCATGAATCCAAAATTACGAGCACGCTGGACATATGAAAATAAGGCAGTATTAAATGTAGATACTAAACCACCTTCAGCAGAAATCAAGGTCTTGCAAGCGTGAGTGCTGAAAATTTCTGCTGTACCAAATTGACCAATGCGCTTGCCTTTATAGAGAGACCCAAAAGCGTGAGCAGCATCAAATAAGAGGGGCAAATGATGCTGGTGGGCTATTTCAATTAGCTGATCAATGGCACAAGGATTCCCAAATACGTGAACTGCCACTATGGCGCAGGTATCTGGAGTAATGGCAGCAGCCACTTTTTCTGGATCCAACGTCAAAGTTTCTGGATCAATGTCTACAAATAATGGCTCTAATCCTGCCAGCGCTATAGCATGAGCAGTCGCTACATAGGTAAAACTGGGAACAATTACTTTTCCTTTGAGATTAAGGCCTCGAAGAACAAGTTCAAGGCCTAGAGTACCATTAACCACTGTTAGGGAAGGAGTACCGAGAAAGTGAGTAATTTCTTTTTCAAGTTGCTGAGTAAAAGGGCCATTATTGGTTAAGTATCCTGTATCAAAAGCGCTTCGAGCTCTTTGGACAAATAATTCGAAGTCATGAATTTTTGGTTGTACTAATTTAATGTCTTTGGCCACTATTTTCACCCCTTTTTAAGAGAGCAATATGCTCCAGCGGAACTGCAGGAACACCGGCAACAGTAGTTTGGGGGGGGACATCTTTGGTAACTACCGCTCCTGCACCAACAAGAGCATACTCATAGATAGTAATGTCGGGTAAGATTGATACGCCCGTCCCTAAGAAAGTGCCTCGCTTAATCTTTACCCGGCCGGAGGTATGGCATCCTGGACTAATATTGACAAAGTCTTCTACAACATTATCATGATCTATAGTACAGGCAGTATTCAAAAGTACCCCATTTCCAATATGGACTTTATTAGTAGTTACTACATGAGCACCTATAAAAACACCTTCTCCTAACACAGTGGTACTGGATAAGTGCGCAGTGGGATGAATTACATTAATAAGCTTATAGTGCTGTTTTTTGAGGAAATGATAGCATCGTTCCCGAAATTCATTGTTTCCACTGCAAATAAAAAAACCAGTTGTTCCAGCAGGAATTTTTTGGGGTAGTTCATCTATACTTCCTAGAACAGGAATACCTTGAATCATGGTATTATGCAGACGCACGTCATCATCCACAAAACCGACCACATTATATAGTGCATACTCTTCTATGATTTGCAATACTACTCCAGCATGGGCATCCATTCTTGCTCCGCAAAGGACAATTTTTGGCTTATCTGCTATGGGATCACCTTTCATCAAGATTTTAGGAAGTGCTCGCTCTGGTACTTTCTGATTAATCTTTAAGAGTTCCGGCTCTCGCTGAGTGAGCAGCTCTACTACTTGGCGTATGGAGAAAATTTTCCCTGGCTCAGTGTACAACCTCCGATAGATTTCTTCCATTAATTGGAGGTCTTCTTTCACATCAACGGTGAGGCGTATCTGGGGATGTTTTAAATATGGATCAACTTCCAATAAATTAATATTGAAGTATTTTGGTTGTTTGAGATACGCTGTCATGTATTCACTTAGATTTGGATCATCAGCAAGTGTATGCGCTTTCCTTAGCGTTGACAACGAAATTACTTCGCAGTTGGCTCCTAAGGGAAGCTGTTCCACTTTTGAGAAATCAGCGCTGGTCTCGATATGGCTCTTGATTAACAGATCAATATGTTCAGGATCGGTAAGAGGATTGTCTCCGGTTACTCGCACCACGGCATCGAAGCCAAATTTTTCTGCCGCAGCAATAAAGCGTCCCATGACATCCTCCTCAGAGCCACGAAAAAATCCGATTGCATTACGCTGGGCAACTTCTTCGAGTACTGCATCATCTGGATGGGTTGAAGTACACAGAACAATACCTTCGGGAACCTTTGCACTTTTTACCCTTTCAATAAGGTGGTCAATCAAAGGCTTACCAACAATGGGCAGCAAGGCTTTCTGGGGCAACCGCTGTGATTTCATGCGGCAGGCAATTAATATTCCTACTCTCATTGTAATTCTTCCCTCAGTATCTTTTCATTTTTGGTGAAGGCCCGTTTGGTCTTTTTTCCAATGATGGTATTTATATCCATGGGTCTTAATCCTGGTCCAGCTCGTTTGAATGAGACCATGTCCCTTTTAATGATATCATTGGCAGGAATATTAATCTCTGCCACGATGGCTTTTTTCATCAAGTCACGATAGGCTTGTTCTTCAACATTAAAGTTGACTATCGGAAAACCGGATCCAAAAGTTGTTCCCATAGCTCTTAAGTTGGCAACGATATCTTTTAAGGTGTTAGGATTGACCGATGATTCATAATCAATGCCTTTTAATGATCTATCAAGAACAAAATGCTTTTCGATAACCTGAGCTCCGACAAATGGAGTAAGTAAAGGGACAACTTTGCTCAAAAATGTTTCACCCTCAGTGTGGTCTAGAATTCCAACCGGAAGACCATAGGCTGCGTGGAGTGTTTTAACAAAATTGAAGTTAAGACTTTCTAATCTGGTGGGAAAAGCTTGGTAGCCATGCATAATCACTATGTTATTATGATAGCACCGAATGAGCGAAATGGCAGCGCTGATTTCATCCATAGTGGTCGCACCCACACCCAAAAATAGTGGCAACATGGTCTTAGCCGCTTCTTCAATTGCTTCATGGTTGGTAAGATCTGAGGAATGAATTTTAAGAGCATCAACCTTAATTTCCTTGGCAACTTTAATAGACGGAACATCATAGCCGTCAGCAAAGAAAAGAATTCCTAGCCTTTGGGCATAATTCCTCAGTTCAGACCATTGTATAGGAGTAAACTCAACTTTTTCTACAATAGGATAAATAGGATGATATGGAACCATATAGGCTTCTTTGTTGATTATCTGAAATTTGACGGCATCAGCTTGAGCCTCGACAGCCACATCAATCATTTTTTTGGCAGTATCAAAATTCCCTTCATGTGCACAAGCAACTTCTGCAATGAAAAAAGTAGGCTTATTTTCACCAATAACTTTAGTACCAATTCCAATTTCTTTCATTTTTGTGATAACCATAGCCAATTTATTTTTAAGTTCCTTACTCTAAATCCTCTTTTTTGATCAGACGGTCTGCTTCAATGGTAACTTTCGCTTTCTTTCCAATTACCCAAGGCAAATCTCGGGGATGAATGCCCGTTCCGGGTTTCTTAATCACCAGCATTTCTGATGTTAGAACAGTATGAGCTGGAATATCCACCCTTGAAACGAGACTGGGCCGATGCACTCGTTGGATTTCTTTTTCAACGTCTGGGATTATCTTCTTCGATGTTCCCATGGCTGCCTCAATATCACGAATACCTTGAACTAATTGGTATAACTCTGCTGGGCTAATTGAGGCATCGTGATCAACTCCGTACGCCTGGGTATTAAGAGTATAGTGCTTTTCCACAATATTTGCTCCCATGGCAACAGAAGCTAAAGTGATAGTAATACCCATGGTGTGATCAGAATAGCCCACCGGCACTTCAAAGGCAAACCGCAGTGTCTGCATCGTCCGTAAATTGGAATCGGAAGGAGTAATAGGATAATGGGAAGTGCAATGCAACAACGCTAACTGGATATTCCCCGTTTCATAAATGACTTTAACCGCCTCTTCTATCTCTCCTAAATTATGTAATCCTGTTGACATAATCATCGGCTTATTCTTGCTGGCAATGTGGCGAAGGAGAGGATAATTAGTAAGACTAAATGACGCAATTTTATACAAATCTACTCTTAACTCTTCTAGAATATCTACGCTGGCTTCATCAAACGGCGTCGAAAAAATCAAGATCCCTCTTTCCCGCGCATACTTGAATAAGGCAATATGTTCTTCTTTATTCAACTCTAACCGCTTCAACAAATCTTTTAACGTTTCTTTCTCTGATGTTGCCCCTTTCTTATGATAGGTTGCCAACATGGCATCCTTTGAAGCGAGAGTTTCACCGGTAAATGTCTGGAATTTCACCGCATCGGCGCCTGCCGCTACTGCTACATCGATCATTCTCTTGGCTTTTTCAATATTGCCATCATGATTAACACCAGCTTCCGCAATAATAAAACAGGGGTTTCCAGGGCCCACCCGACGGTTACCTACCCTCAATTCCCCATTAAAATTCATGGTTGGTAAGGCTAAACTAAGATTTATAAGTTTTGTGTATCTTTACTCTCTATAACAGACCCATAATGAAAATTAATCAAGAACTTACCTAAAATTTAAAACACTCTTAATAATCTCTGCATCTTTTTCACTATAGGTTGGCTTAGGTTGTCTCATGGTAACGGAACCAAATCCAAATCTCTGAAACATTGCACATTGCAGCGCCGCCGCTGCGTCAAAGGTGTGCCCCTCGGCATCGTTTCCATAATAAATCACATCTAAAACTGTGTTAATAGATTGTTGTAACTCTTGAGCTTTAGATTTATTTCCAGCAAAATGCTTGTCATATAACGCAACAACTGTTTCTGGCATAAGGTTGGCAATGGCATTGACCCCGCCACGGGCACCTAGTTCTAATCCATCATAGAGAACAACGTCTTCACCCATAAATACAGGCTTTCCTAAATTAACAACTCTCTCAAAATATTCTTTAGCTTCTGCCTGTCGCACATCAATGGTTAATTTCATTCCAATAACTGATTCCATTACCAGAATTTCTTCAACCTTCTTCAATTGCTTTTGCTGTGTTCCTAGGCTGTACGCTACCAAAGGAAAATTATAGTGGTTCAGTTGGCTAAAATGTTCTACTTGCTCTTCAGCGGACATATCAGAACAGAGTACTACTGCTGCATCAGCTTTTTTTTCGATCACATGTTCAAGCATTTTAGATGGATAATCAGGTTCTTCTTTGGTTCGTCCGATTCCCACATACACCGGAGTTTTCCCCCGAGCAGTATCAAGAACGATATCTGCTAAATCTTGATTTTCTTGAAATGAAAAATTACCTGACTGACCACAGGTGGTTAGAACAAAAATACCTGCCACTTTACTTTCAATAAAGTGGTTTACTTGTTTTTCAACTGCCAAGAGATCGTAATTTTCTTTCTCTGTCAAAAAGGGCATAAATGGGACTACTATTCCACTTTTTGGTGTGTAAGAAATTTCCATCATATTTTAAGGATATTTTTATTTTAAAAAGCTTGTGCAACTAGTAAACTATAATTTAATATAAAGATTATTGACCTGTCAAAATGATGAATTTAACTAGAGCCTCAGAGTATATCAAAAGCCAAGGATATCAAATCGATGACATTACCTTTGTTCCTGAGGGGTCTAGCCATGATATATTCTTTTTTACAAGTGAGGGAAGAAACTTAGTTGCTCGGTTTGAAAAAAAAGGATCCCATGATTTTGGAGGAGTGCGAAGGGATTTCCATTATAATGGTCTCATTTCTTTAGAAAGAGAAGCTTTTTTGTGCAATTTGGTTCGAGAATCAGCAAACTTACCAGCTCCAAAAATTGATGGTGTATTTCCTTCACTAGAAGCCAGTTTCATTGTTGCACAGCGAATGCCCGGCGTACCTTGGAATCAATTTATCCAGGAAAAAAATTATTCTAAAAGTGATTTTATTGCTTCCATGGAATTTCTAGCTGAAGATATTGCTAAAGCACAGCAAGTGGTTTTCGCTTCCTATGGGGATATCATGCCGGGAGGGGAGATATTTCCAACTGGAATACAGTCCTTCGCGCAAAGGTTAAACTCTATGGTAGATTTAAAATTACAGAGAGAAGAGCAGAAAGGAGGAGCGACATCTTCGGAATTGGATCAAATTCGTAGTTATTTTGGAAAAAGCATAAGCTCTCTGGATGATCAACTTAAATCCTATCATGAGAAACCGGTACTCGTGCTTGCTGACTTTCATGCTACAAATTTTCTGGTAGATGAAAGAGGGAAGCCTTCTGGTTATTTTGATCTTGAATTTTGTCAAGCGGGAATGCCTACATTAGAATTTAACATGATTCAATTACAATTGCTAAACTATTTTGATCAAAATACTTTTGAAGAAGCAAAAGATATTTTCTTTAAGACATTACAAAAAGCTGGCAGTAAGTACGATCCTTCTGCCCAAGTGCATAGTGAAGTAGATAAAATTCTTTCAGCGGGACGAATGCTCACCTGTGTGACAGCCTATCACGGAGTAAAGGATGGTCTGCGAGATACTTGGAGCGAACGATGTAAAGAATTAATCTTTGAGATAATCGATCATGGAAAGATTGATTATGCCAGTTTTGCGGATATTATGAGAGAGAAGACAAAACAGCCAAAAAGCCCAAGTTTACCATAAAGTCTGTTTTTTAGCCGTCTTTCTGTGAAATAGAATAAAGCATCAAAAACTTTATATAAACTTCATCGCAAAATAGAGTTATAACATTAAAAAAAGTGTTTCTGCACTATGAAAGTTGTCATTCTCTGTGGTGGAAAGGGGACCAGGTTGCGCGAAGAGACCGAATTCAAGCCAAAGCCTCTGGTTGAGATTGGCGGCGTGCCGATCCTGATTCATATCATGAAAATTTATGCTTCTCAAGGATTCAAAGACTTTGTCCTCTGCCTTGGTTATAAAGGGGAACAAATCAAAAAATATTTTCTAGAGCACAGGTATCTGACCAATGATTTTACTCTTGATCTTTCTTCCGGACAGGAATATTTCCACACCCAGAATTTCTTTCTGACCGATTGCAAAGTTACTTTTGCGGATACCGGAGAGAACACCTTAACCGGTGGTCGCATCAAAATGATCCAGCCCTATGTTGGCAGGGAAGATTTTATGCTGACCTATGGTGACGGCGTGGCGGACATTAATCTTAAGAGCTTGCTGGAGTTCCATCATCAAAACGATAAAATCTGTACGCTCACGGGCATCAATCCCGTCTCGAAGTACGGGCTCATAAAATTAAATGTCAATCACGAAGTATTAGACTTTACGGAAAAACCCCCTATGAATGACATCATCAATGGCGGATTTCTAGTTCTCAAGCCGGAATTCTTTGATTATTTTCAGGAGGATTGCATGTTTGAATCCAAAGTGCTTCCTCAACTATCTGCTAATCGGCAAGTATGTGTCTATCATCATAAAGGGTTTTGGCATTGTATGGACACCTATAAAGATTATGAAGATCTTAATGCCTTATGGCAGAAATCTACGCCTTGGAAGGTCTGGAATGACTAACGACATTAATACTAAAAGCAATACTAAAAGTACTGGCGATTTGAGTGTCTATCGTGGAAGGACTGTCCTGATCACGGGTCATACAGGCTTCAAAGGGTCGTGGTTGGCGCTCTGGCTTGCAAAACTTGGTGCCAAGGTTGTGGGTATATCTTTAGATGAGGGAAATTCCGATGGCATTTTTCAACGTGCTGCCTTGCAAAAAAAAGTAACTCATATGATCGGAGATATCCGCAACGGAGAGTTCATAAAAAATATGGTTGCTCTTCACCAACCAGAAATAGTATTCCATTTAGCGGCACAACCACTCGTACGGGAATCGTATGAGCAACCCGCAGCAACCTTTCACACCAATGTGCTGGGAACGGTGCATGTACTGGAAGCGATTAGAAACAGCCCTAATGTCAAAGCAGCCATCATGATTACGTCTGATAAATGCTATAAAAACAAAGGCTGGGTCTGGGGATACCGAGAGCAGGATGAGCTGGGCGGCCACGATCCCTACAGCGCCAGCAAGGCCTGCGCAGAAATGGTTATAGATTCGTACATCAATTCTTTTTTCCAACAAGCTAACCACCAGGCAATAGCATCGGTGAGAGCCGGCAACGTCATAGGAGGAGGAGATTGGGCCAAGGATCGGATTGTACCTGATTGTATGCGTGCACTTTTAGATGGCAAGACTATTTCCCTGCGCAATCCACGAGCGACTCGACCTTGGCAGCATGTCCTTGAACCACTAAGCGGCTATCTTCTGTTAGGGTCACAATTATGGCACAACCGTGATAGGATAGGAAGTTGGAACTTTGGTCCAGACTTACATAGTATCGTTCCGGTTCAGGAGCTGGTGGAAAAGATAATTCATAGCTGGGGCACTGGTTCTTGGGAGCAGGTGGATGATACCAACACTAAACATGAAGCACACCTCCTTAGTCTAGATTACAGCAAAGCAAAATTCATGTTACAATGGACGCCGCGCTTGACCATGGATCAAACTATCACCATGACTGTTGATTGGTATAAAAATTTCCACACCCAAGATGTATACGCACTGTGTGCAAAACAAATTGATTTTTATTCTCAACTGCAGGGAGGAAATTACAATGATAAAAGGAGTTAACATTATTCCACTTAAAAGAGTGATGGATGAGCGCGGAATGGTTATGCAGATGATGCGCAATGATTCACAGTATTTTACGAAATTTGGGGAAATTTACTTCTCAGTTATTTTTCCGGGAGCAATCAAAGCCTGGCATCTTCATAAAGAAATGACTTTGAATTATGCCGTTGTTGATGGCAACATCAAACTAGTTCTCTATGATGCTCGTCCTGATTCACCAACCAATAAAGAATTGCAGGAGATTTTTGTGGGGCAGGACAATTACTGTTTGGTATCGGTTCCTCCCGGGGTCGTTAATGGTTTTAAAGCAGTAGGGAATGAAAAAGCCATCGTTGCTAACTGCACTGATGTCCCCCACCGTTCAGATGAGATCGTGCGTATGGATCCATTTGATAAAACTATTGGGTATGATTGGGGAATTAAACATGGCTGAAGGTGAACCGACTACAACATGAAACAACCAAAAATTCTCCTAGTCGGTGCAAGTGGACAGTTAGGAACAGCGCTGTTGGAAGAATTACGTCTTTTCTCTACAGTTGCAGGAACATATCATCATGTTGAAAAACAAGGTCTCATTCATCTTGATATTCAAAATCAAGATCAAATCAATAGAGTGATATCTGAGGTCAGGCCTACTATCATTATAAATACAGCGGCGATGACTCCTGTTGATAAATGTGAAGAACTTCCTGAACTCGCTAAAAGCATTAATGTGCAAGGTCATTTCTCTCTTGCTGCAGCGGCACAAAAAATAGGAGCGAAACTTGTTTTCATATCTACCTACTATGTTTTTGATGGTACAAAAGGATATTATACTGAAGCTGATTTTCCCCATCCACTCAATACCTATGCCAAAACGAAACTAGCTGGAGAGCAAATTACAATGCAAGCTCCAGGCTCTCTACTTGTTCGAACTTCCAAAATTTACAGTTTAGGATATGACCAACGAAATTTTCTTGCGCGTTTAATTACACAATTTAAAGGAAAAGAACAAATCAAGATAACCAATGATCAATATACTAATCCTATCAGCACTGAGGATGCTGCTACGGCCATCGCTAGGCTGATAGCTACGGAATCATCAGGTATCTATCATCTTGGCGGTCCGGACAACCTTTCAAATTATGAATTTGCTCTGGCGGTGGCAAAAGAGTTTGGTTTTGACACGCAACTGCTTAAGCCTCTCTCCACAGAGCAATTTGGTGCTGCAGCCCTGCGTCCCAAACGATGCGCTTTAGAAATTCATAAACTTATTAAACGAATCAACTTTCAGCCAAGAAGCATAGAAAATAATCTGAGCAAATGGAAACCTCAAATTTAAGTAGTGATGAAATAAAAAAAGAGATACGTAAGCTCGTTGAGGCTTACTATGATACTACTTTTAAGAATCGAGAAATACGGCTAGGAAAAGATCTCATCCAGCCTTCGGGGAAAAAATTTGATGCAGAAGAACTTAAGCTGTTGGTGGAAGCATCGCTGGATGGATGGTGGACGGAAGGAAGGTTCACCAAAAAATTTGAAAAAAAGTTGAGTGATTTCTTGCAGGTTAAGCATGCCATCACAGTCAACTCCGGCTCCAGCGCTAATCTACTGGCGCTGACAGCGCTTACTTCTCCCAGATTGGGGGAGCGGCGGATTCAAAGGGGAGATGAAGTTATTGGTGTAGCAGCATGTTTTCCAACAACTGTAAATCCTGTTATTCAGATTGGCTGTGTTCCGGTATTACTTGATATTGATAAAGAAACATATAATGTGAAGGCGGACTTGCTTGAAAAAGCAATAGGTCCAAAAACAAAAGCTATTTTCCTGGCCCATACACTTGGTAATCCCTATAATCTTCAAAGAGTAGTAGAGACTGCCCGAAAACATAATTTGTGGCTTATTGAAGACTGCTGCGATGCCTTGGGTTCCCGGTACGAGAACAAACTGGTGGGAACCTTTGGGGACATTGCCACTTTTAGCTTTTACCCGGCGCACCAAATTACCATGGGTGAAGGGGGAGCAGTCATCACCAATAATGATTTACTGGTTCAAGAAATCCGTTCCTTTCGCGACTGGGGAAGAGACTGCTGGTGCATGCCGGGCTGTCAGAATACCTGCGGAAAAAGATTTCAATGGCAGTTAGGTCAGCTTCCTTTTGGTTACGACCACAAATATATCTATTCTAATATTGGATACAATTTAAAGATAACTGATATGCAGGCAGCCTTGGGTTTAGCACAACTGGAGAAACTTCCTTTTTTTATTGAGAAGAGGAAAGAGAATTTTTCCTTACTTGGGCAAGGTCTTAGTAAGTTCAACCAGTATCTGCAGCTCCCCAGAGCCGCTGAACAGGCAGATCCTTGCTGGTTTGGCTTTCTCTTATCGGTCAAAGAAAACTGCCATTTTACCCGAGAACAGCTGACCCAATATCTCAATGATAAAGGAATAGGAACACGACTCTTATTCTCGGGGAACGTCACCAAACAGCCGTACTTTGAAGGAGTTACCTACCGGGTTGTCGGTGCATTAGAAAATACTGATTATGTCATGAACAATACCTTTTGGATCGGTGTTCATCCGAGCATAACTCTGGAGCATATTTCTTATATAGTGCAGTGCTTTGAGGAATTTTTTGAGACCCCCAAGACTAAAAATTAACAAAAGGACTATTTTTGCGGTTTTTCCACAGTTATTCATTTTCTTTATTATAACCCTCCACTTCATAGACTTTTATCACCACCCTATATTTATCTGTAAATGGATAGGGAAATAAATAGATAGTCCTAATTAATGTTGAATGAGTATACTCTTTCTCACTAAGCCGGGCTCCACCTTCTTGCGGTCTTCCATCCATAGACTGCATCTTAAAAATAGTGTGTATACGATTTTTATCATGCTCCTTATTTACTGGTTCAAAAACACCACCAGTAATTAATAATGGCAAATAAAAAGAATTTATCGATAAAACCTGATCTAAAGCCCCGCTAGCTTCTGATTTTCCAAGGATAATGAGATCGCGGGAGCTGTCGGACAGGGTAAAAGAGGGCTTGATGAAAGTTAGCCCAATCAGCCCACCGCTTATTATAAAATAAAACATTAAAAAACCTTTAATGAGAGTTGGTTTTAAAAAAAGTAAATTGCGGCAGCGAATCGATAGAAAGGCATACGCAGCCATCATAACAAGAACAAATGAGGCGGAGGCAATGATATAAATCGTCTCTTGGTCAAGAGTGGAAGTAATAATACCAAAATGCCTGGAAAAATGGCGTAAAAGGGTAAAAAACGGGAGAAGTGCCAGCAGGCAGATGCTAGAGACAGTAAAGAAGTGGACAAAATATTCTTTAAATTTCCTTTTCAGGAAAGTTAAAGCGGCCAGGAATAATATAAAAATGACCAGAAAGATCAGAAGAAAGTACCATTGGAAAATCCTGCACTTTCCAATGGGATTACATAAATATAAAGATCCAGATGAAACTAAAAGAGCAACCAAGGGATAACTAAACAAAAGAGAATATATACCCCTCTCCAAAAATCCTTTTAAACAATTTTCCTTGACCTTGGAGATAATAGTATTAAGATCAATGGCACCATTTTCCAGATAAAGCTTCGCACTTAGTATGGACATTGGTATCAGAAAGCCATAGAATCTGCGATCACTTAAATCACTTAAGAGAACGATGGATACAAAACCAACCACCAGCCAGCAGAGGGCAGTTAGTTCAACAAAATCCATCTCTCTTAGGTCCAGAAATCGGTTTCTTTTGAGGAAATATAAAGCAGTAAGCACTATTAATAAGAACATACTGGGCAGCCCAAATAAGTTGTTAGAAAAAGAACGAAAAAAGTTTAGTATGATGCTTCCATCTGAATTATAAAAATTATAGAGAACCATAAAATTGACCGACAAAACGTCCCAATTAATAGTTAAAAAGATAGCATAAGGAATCAGAAGTATCAAGCTGCCTATCCCAAACCAGAAAATAGCTGAAATTTGAGTTTCTTTTCTATATAGTTGCAGCAGCCAGAGTATTAAAAAGACTAACGCAAAATAATAAGCTGATAACTTGGATAAAATTGCCAAAGCAAAGCTTATTCCAGATAAAAGGTAGAATACTTTATTCTTTGCTCCTTTATACCATAAAAAGAAAGCCAAAAGGATGAACATCTCCGGGAGCACAACTCCAAAAGCTAATTTATTATAAATTAAGAAAGTATCATTAAGGCCAAGAATTAAAACACTAACCAGCGCTGGTTTCTCTCCCCACTGCCGTTTGATGAAAAAGTATAATATAAGGAGGATAAACCAGCCTGATAACGCCGAAACTAGGCGAGCTTGGTAAAGACCAACACCAAAGAAAGAAAAAGAAAGGACCATCAACAGCGTATGTAAAATGGTAACAGACCATGATTGGTTGGCCTGATCGGGAGAAGGATCATCAAAGAGAAACAATGACCTGGCTCCATGAACCCAGATGCCTTCATCAGATAAATCACTAACTCTTTTCACAAAAGAGGGATCAGCATCTAAATAAACTAAACGCAATAAAAGCATTACTAAGAACAAAAGAATGATAAATATTTTAGTCGTAAAAAATATTTTAAATACAGCTGCAACACTTTTCATTTTTAACCTTATGGCCAGAAAACCCTATTTAAAACTTCCTGCTTAAATCATAATGGTTAGGTATATCCAACTGGAAGTAGAATTTTCTCTTGTTTTTACTCTTTTATGGTGTGATGACTATGAATTTTAGAGAAATCCTAATGTTAAAAGTGCAGCTTCAACTTCTTTTGCACTCTTAGCATGCAGCATTCTTGGATGCATGAATTCTTGCTTGCCCTGCACAGCCCTGATTGATTCTGCAGGATCGATATGACTGAAATAATAAACACCACTCCAGCCAAATTCCTCGATGCCAATGCGTAGGTAATTCGGTTTGTCTTCTACCAGCACTACTTTTTTGTAACTATTAATTGCTTCATACATAAGCATATTTGGCTTAACTGCACCTACTTGAAATGAGTATACTCTTGGTCCTAATGATCCATGTAAATCGAATACTTCTGGGAATTTTGTAGTAAGAAGCTCCAAGCTAATGTCTCCAATATTAGAGAACAGACCGATATCAGCATTAGCCTGAGCAGTCTTCCTTTTGAGCGCAACCATATCATGAATAGGACGTGGCCAGCTCAAGAGTAAAAGACGAATGAGTTCGTCATCACTTCCTATCGCCGAGGTAAGTTCTAGTCTCATTCTTGCAAGGAATTGATGTTTTGGCATACGACCTGTAAGACTTTCCAGCTCTAATTGACTGTGTACCTTACGTAAATCTTCTGCTGTCCTTCCAGTTATTCTGCTTGCCTCTCGATAGAATGAGCCGTAATCAAGCTCTAGCAGGACTGCACCAACGTCATAAAGTATAAGATTATTATTGGTCATGGTTCTTAACTAATAATTATTATCTCTTAATATTAAAGCCTATGCCGGGAATTTTCTATTATTATTTTTTATTTCCCACCCATATTTCTCTAAAGTGCGGGTAGCATCGTGAACCCAGGACTCTCCATATTTATAATTTCCAAAAGCAATAATTCCCCCTAACCCATTGCCTATCATTTGGGGGGTGTTTTTAGTGCAGAAATGAAGTAACTCGGAACTTTCAACATCAACCCCCATCAGCCGCTGATGCTCTCCTGCTTCCGGAGCAAGACTTTCCGCTTTGGCAATAATTTCTTCCAGTGGAAGTTGGATCGTAGTATGATACAGCAAAGTAGGGTTAAATCCGTCAGTTACATCTCTTGCTACCCCTATTAGGCCAATAGGAGAATAATCGCCCGGAAGTAAGCCCGTTTCTTCCCACGCCTCTCCTTTAATGCTGCGAAATGGTTCTGGGAAGACTTTCCAGTTGCGAGTCTCACAACCACCAGCTGGCGCCAGCATATATTTCCCAGGAACTTCTACTTGGCCTCTTTCCTCAATCAAAATTTTTTTGTCAATGCTTTCTATGATCATCGTTCCGCCAATGGGAAGAACATATTGCAGTATTAATGCTCTTTCTGGAGAATCTAAACTTAATTCTGGAATCCATCGGCGTAAAGCAAACTGGCTGCGCATAGTACTATAATTGGTTGATAAAGTAACTCTACTTTCAGTTGCTTCTACCTTAACAATATTCAGAACATAGGTGTTAGCTCTTGGTGCAGGAACTTCCGTTCTCAAACACTCTACAAAGTTTCTGCTGAGATCATACTCTTTAAGTGGAAGATCGCCATCGTAAGGTATTTTGTCGAGAACTACTAATTCGTTGGTATGATTAATCACTACTGCTTCTTCTTCGGTACGAGGAGTTAACAATAAGTCTATTATTCCAGCCATAAACATTGATTTTAGCGGATAACTTATAAACCTTGTGTATTAGATGCTCTGTCGGACAACTAATCTCTTCTAACCAACACATACACTTTTTTGCCGATGTATTTCTTTGAAGACATAATCATTCCGCCATTTCCAATTTTTCTGACTTCCCCTTCGACAACTTCTTCAATCTCATCTCCCAGATGAAATTTCCATTTATTAATTGTTATCTTTTTCATTCTTGAGAATAGAAAGGTTTAAACATATTTAAACCTTTCGTTTCATTTATGGTAAAAACAAAAAGAGAACGATGGGGTAAAAAATTTGAAGATAAGAGAAATTGGAAGGTTTATCATGAAGAACTCATTATCCGAGGCGAATTTTTCTTTGATTTTGACTTTTTGGAAAATTGGGATGATGAACTTATCCAAATGAATAAAGATAAAGTCGGAAGACCTTATGAATACCCAGACAGTTTATTTGTCTGGCTTTCTCCTATGCACAACTTTCTGGACTCCAGAAAGTTAGAGGGAGCAATGCAAAAGCTATCGCATTATATCCCTCGTTTACGTGCCTGTGACCACAGCACGATTATAGAACGTTTAAACAAGTTAGAACTTACTCTTGACTTTGACAAGAGTAAGCAATATCGTGCTGCCGTTGACGTTACGGGCAATAAATTATCCAATCGTGGAGAATATATTAGACATAAATGGAAAGTGCAACGAGGCTGGATAAAAGTTAGCCTCGTTATTGATCGATTCACGAAAGAACTCCTTGATGTGCAGGTATCTCTTGAAGAATGTGCAGATTATGAATTGGCTAAACGACATCTTGCCAATCTGCAAGATGTCGATATAGAAGATCTTGCTGGAGATGGAGCATATTATGTTGAGGAGTTTTACAAACTCCTTGAGAGATATGGAATCCGCCCCGTTATCAAGATGCCAAAGAATGCTTCACCAAATGGATTTGATCCGATGCACAAAGCTGTTCGAGAAATGGAGCAGCTTGGAGGGTATGAAAATTGGCGTGATAAATTCAAATATGGACATAGATGGAACATTGAGGGATACAATTCCTCAACGAAACGAACTTTTGGTGAATGTGTAAAAAGCCAAAAGGAAGCAAACTGTCTCAAAGAGGCAGGTAGAAAGTTTACTGATTATGAGCGTATGAAAAAATATGCTCAGAAGAGAGGTACCTCTCTTCATTTTCATGATTTAATCAAGATTTAAAGAAAATTGATTAAAAGTATGAAAAATTAGGAAGAGTTGTCCGACAGAGCAGATACAGCAGAAGATATGGGGGAAGAGGGGCTTTGGACTTTTCAAGAAAAAGTTGAAGAAAAAATTAAAATTTACGTTTTACTCAAAGTAACTTTTTCTCCATTTTAGGTACATGCACCATTGTTAACAGGACCTGTCCCATTAATACTCGTCTCATTACGACAGGCTAGAGAGACACATTCTAGACCGTATCTGCATGGAGAGCCTAATGTTTGGTTTGATTGTCCACAGACAGCCCTATTTGGATTATCCATTAAACATAGATGGGAAGCACATTCTTGATCCCCCCTACATGGCGAACCAGCTGGTTGATTGGGTTCTTCACACACCCCCTGATCTTGTTCATTTCTTCCACATATACCTGAAGCACATTCTCGATCAAAGTTACAACGAGAACCAAGAGAGTAAGGATCTTGACAAAGATTACTCCTATTGCAAAACCCAGAAGCACATTCAGCACTACGAACACAAGGAGCACCATTAGCAGGAAGAACTGGTTGAGCACACGCACCATTGGTACAAACTTGTCCCGCCTGACATCCCAACGCAGGAATAACTGTATTCCCCGGACACCCTACACCTGCAGTACAGGCAGTGGCAGCAACTGGAACACAAGGAGCTGGAGCTGCGCACGCACCATTCTGACATACTTGACCATCTGGACAGGTAGAAAAAGTATGACTGATAACCCTATTCGGCCCACATTCAACTTGAGAAAGTTGACCGTCGGGAGCACAATTATCACTTTGAGGGAGAAGGACTGGTCCACCTACCCCACCTAACGAATTGGTTACTGTACCCATAACAGTAGGATCATCCTGAGGATCACTATCAGAACATTGAACAACACATTGTCCTCTTTCACATTGTTGTCCTGCTTGACAAGGTGTAGTGCAATATTGATATTGGGTTGGTTTTGTACATTTGTATGTTACTACTTGGTCATTGGCCCGGCATCCATTAGTAAAACGAAAATTGACCACTTGTCCATTTGACTTTTTGATAGTTCCACTAATGTCATTGGCCTCAGACACACAGCTAACGACATTGCTAGAACGACAACCAGCATTAATTGCTTGACCAGCTAAGGCACCAGTATTACTTTCTATTTGGTCTGGATCGGTGATAACACTACTTCCTTCATTTTCAGGGAGAGGAGCACAACTGGTCACCAGCACCACTGCTAAAACTAATAATCCAAATAAAAGTAATTTTCTCATTCAATTCATCTTAATATTGTATGTTTTTAGTGTAGAAAACATTTTAACTTTATAAAAATGATTCACCCCCCCAATCGTGAAAAGGAGATTAACCCTATTCAATACATTATAAAGCACAAAAGTATCTATTTTTTTGCATTATAATAGAAATATTTATAAACAGAACTGTTTATAGTTATTAGATGATCCAAGAAAGGTTGCTTCTCCAGAAACGGGAACTCGAAGCACGGCGGCACGAGAAGTATGTACCGCGAGATATTGGTTCTCAGGCCTTGAGCCCCTATTTAATTAATGTTATTTTAGGGCCGCGCCGTGCCGGCAAATCTACTTTTGCTATACATGCCTTACACGAACCGTTTGGATACGTTAACTTTGATGATGAAAAGTTAGCAGAGGTGCAAGACTATGATGAGATCATCGCCGCAGTGGATGCTCTTTATGATACTCCAATGACCCTGTTGTTTGATGAAATTCAGAACCTGCCTCGATGGGAATTATTTGTCAACCGGCTCCAGCGGCAAGGACGAAAGCTTATCATTACTGGGAGTAATGCCCATCTTTTAAGCAAAGAACTGGCGACTCATTTGACCGGTAGGCATTTGCCAGTTATTCTCTTCCCCTTTTCTTTTTCAGAGTTCTTGAAAAGGAAAGGAAGTGAACTTATGGTTGTAGAGAAAAAGAGTCTACTTGAGTTTTACCTTATCAACGGCGGGTACCCGGAGCCCTTACTCAAAGACACTGCCAGCAAGGAGTACATCTCCACTTTATTTACCTCCATCATCTACAAAGATATCATGAAAAGGTTTTCCCTGCGTATTCCTCAGGCAGTGGAGGATTTGGCCCTGTATCTTGTTGCTAATGTTTCACAAGAATTTTCATACAACACTCTGCGCAAAATCGCTAAATGTAACAGTGTGCATACCATTGATAAATATCTCTCTTATCTGGAAGAGGCTTTTCTCTTTTTCCAAGTAAAAAAATTTTCGTTCAAGGCAAGAGAACAACTAACCCATAATAAAAAAATGTTCTGTATTGACAATGGATTTATTACTGCAAAAGCCTTCCAGACCAGCACTAATTATGGACAACTCTACGAAAATATTGCTGCCATCCACTTAAAAAGAAGCAAGATGATGGGTAAACTCGATTTTTATTACTGGAAAAACTCCCAGCAGGAAGAAGTTGATTTTGTGATTAAACAAGGATTGAAAATAACACAGCTCATCCAAGTGTGCTACGAATTAGAAAAGGAAAAAACCAAAGAAAGGGAAATCCGTGCCCTGCTTAAAGCCGGCAAAGAATTAAAATGTAAAGATCTTTTGATTATCACTAAAGAGAGGGAAGGGACTGAAGCAAAGGAATGGTTTGGGGTGAAAGGAACAGTTCGCTATATACCTTTATGGAAGTGGCTGCTGCAAAAAAGTTAAGAAAGAAAAAATCACACTTTTCCTACTGCCCCTTCTCACTTCACCTCGATCACCATCCCTTCCCAGCCGGGATTGACTAACTTGGTCGCTCCTATCTTATCCATCGCCCCAGCCGTTTCATGGAGGTGCCCGCTGATGGCAACTCGCGGTGAAATGCGTTCGATAAAGGCGCGGTAATCTTTATTTCCAACATGTTGGTTATGCAGTAAATCTAGTTTAGTCTGAAAAGGGGGCCCGTGGGTAACTAAAATTATTTTTTCTCCATTATACTCCCCGTACCACTGCCGAGCAATTTTGCGGAAAGAGG
>Ga0209211_10002289_pt1 | contig 33438 bp, 27 predicted proteins | sample RifGroA2_FD_183992 | JGI IMG/M metagenome (GOLD analysis project Ga0209211, IMG submission 183992) | Groundwater microbial communities from Rifle, Colorado, USA - Groundwater A2 (SPAdes) (version 2) | ecosystem: Environmental > Aquatic > Deep subsurface > Groundwater | place: Rifle, Colorado... | reverse complement strand
AAAAATTACAACTGAATTTTGAAAGTGAAACAGCAGCGTTTCTGGTGGAAAAATTGCGCTCGAAAATCGGTGAAAAAAGGGTTTTTCTACAGCGTCAACCTTTAGGTTATGCGTAGCCAAATGTAGGTCGGGCTATGCCCGACATGGTGGGCATAGCCCACCCTACGGTTACCTCATTCACTGTGGCTAGGATTCGAACCCCCAAGATTGCACCCTGCCGACGCACCAAACAAAAAGCCCCACCAAATCTGGCGGGGCTTTTTTATTCTACAGCTGCTGAAAACAGTTACTCGGTAACAGGCTCAGGCTTGGCTTCAGGAGCTGCCAGCAGCACTTTCATGCTCAGCTTCATGCGCCCCTTGTCGTCCACTTCCAACACCTTTACGCGCACAATCTGGCCTTCCTTGAGGTGATCGGACACGCTGTTGACACGCTCATGAGCAATTTGGGAAATATGCAGCAAGCCGTCCTTGCCCGGCAACACATTGACCAGTGCGCCGAAATCGAGCAGCTTCACCACCGGGCCTTCGTAAATCTTGCCGACTTCCACGTCTGCCACGATATCTTCGATGCGCTTCCTGGCTATTTCACCCGCCTCGCCGCTCACGCAGGCGATGGTGATGTTGCCGCTGTCGTCGATGTCGATGGTTGTGCCGGTTTCTTCGGTCAAGGCGCGGATTACCGCCCCGCCCTTGCCGATCACGTCGCGGATTTTTTCCGGGTTGATCTTCATCTTGATCATGCGCGGCGCGAATTCGGAAACTTCGGTGCGCGCCTGCGGAATGGCTTGCTTCATCAAGCCGAGAATATGCATACGGCCTTCACGGGCCTGAATCAGCGCAGCCTGCATGATGTCGCGGGTGATACCGTTGATCTTGATGTCCATTTGCAGGGCGGTGATACCGGTGTCGCTGCCTGCCACCTTGAAGTCCATATCGCCCAAGTGATCTTCATCACCGAGAATATCGGTCAACACCGCAAAGCGGTTGCCTTCCTTGATCAGGCCCATCGCGATACCCGCCACATGCGCCTTGAGCGGCACACCGGCATCCAGCAACGACAGACAACCGCCGCACACCGAAGCCATCGAACTGGAGCCGTTCGACTCGGTTATTTCCGACACCACGCGGATCGCATAGCCGAAATCCTCTTCGCTGGGCAATACGGCAGCCAGCGCGCGTTTGGCCAAACGGCCATGGCCGATTTCGCGGCGCTTGGGCGTACCCACCCGACCGGTCTCGCCGGTCGAATACGGAGGAAAATTGTAATGCAGCATGAAACGGTCATGATATTCGCCTTGCAGCGCGTCCACTTTCTGCGCATCGCGCATACTGCCCAGAGTCGCCACCACAATGGCTTGCGTTTCGCCGCGAGTGAACAACGAAGAGCCGTGGGTGCGCGGCAATATACCGTTACGGATGGTGATCGGGCGTACGGTACGGGTATCGCGGCCATCGATGCGCGGCTCGCCACCCAAGATTTGTCCGCGCACAATTTTGGCTTCCAGCGCACTGAACAAATCGTTGACATGGTTCTTTTGGCCTGGTGCCGAATCCGGCGTGATGACAGCCGCCATCACCTTGTCGTGAATCGCGGCCAGCGCATCGGTGCGCGCCTGCTTGGAACGGATCGCGTAGGCTTGTTGCAACGGAGCTTCGGCCAGTTCGGCGATCCTGGCAATCAGCGCCTCGTCCTTGGCAGGCGCAGTCCAATCCCAGGCGGGTGCGCCGACCGCATCGGCCATCTCGTTGATCGCCTGAATCACCACTTGCATCTGCTCATGACCGAACATCACCGCGCCCAGCATGATTTCTTCAGACAACTGTTGCGCTTCGGATTCCACCATCTGCACGGCGCGATCAGTACCCGCCACCACCAGATCCATTTGCGAAGTCAATAACTCCGTAGCGGTCGGGTTGAGCAGATATTGCCCGTTGGCATAGCCCACGCGCGCCGCGCCGATCGGACCGTCGAACGGGATGCCGGAAATCGCCAGCGCGGCAGACGCGCCGATCATCGCGGGAATATCGGAATCGATCTCGCTATCCGAAGACATCACCGTCGCGACGATTTGCACTTCGTTGTAAAAACTTTCCGGGAACAGCGGGCGCAACGGGCGGTCGATCAGCCGCGAAGTCAGGATTTCCTTTTCACTCGGGCGCCCTTCACGCTTGAAAAAACTGCCGGGGATCTTGCCTGCGGCGTAAGTTTTTTCCATATAGTCCACGGTGAGCGGGAAAAAATCCTGGTCGGGCTTGGCATCTTTCCTGCCAACCACAGCGACCAGCACCACGGTGTCATCCAGGCTGACCAGCACCGCACCGCTGGCCTGGCGGGCAATTTCGCCGGTCTCCAGAGTGAGTTGATGATTGCCAAACGCTAATGTTTTTTTATAGTGACTCAAGATAGACCTCTCTGTGCGTGACATGACGCGCGACGCGCCACACGAAAATTGACAAGACAAAACCACACGGGCCGCTTATGCGACCCGCCGGGTAAAACCTGTTATTTGCGGATTTCCAGGCGTTGAATCAGCGCGCGATAGCCCGCGTCATTCTTGCTCTTGAGGTAATCCAGCAGCTTGCGGCGACGGCTTACCAGTCGCAACAGGCCACGGCGGGAATGGTGATCTTTGACATTGGTTTTGAAATGGTCGGTCAGATAAGCGATGCGTGCGGTAATCAGGGCCACTTGCACTTCGGGGGAACCCGTATCGCTTTTGGCACGTTGAAAGTCGGTAACGATTTGCGCTTTTTGCGCGGCGGTAATTGCCATTGGTTTTACTCTCCTAAAAAAAGTGCGGCATTTTACCCTTGAATGCGGGTGTAGCTCAACCTAATAATGCGGCTCTTGGCGATACGATGCCCGATATTGGCGGTCATTAAGGTTACAAATCCACTATAACAGTGCGTATGTATTTATTTGTAATGGATTAATTAGTAATATGTTCTTGAGCTAAGGCGACGCAACAGGCTAAAAATCACTTCCAGATTTCAGCTGCTTTCAGCGCCACCCGTTCTACTTACACATTATGCGACGCAGTGAAATCTTTTACTGCCTTGCATTTGGGCGAGCTCTGAATTTTTAGAGGCTCCATGAAGTACGGTTGCTTTGACAGCCATATGTTCAGGCCAGGAATTGTGCGCTGATATCTTCGTAAAACTCCTGCTCGGCATCCGGGTGAATACCGAGTTCGGCCAGCACTTCCTCGCGCAGTTTCAGCCATGCAGGGTCTTTGACGCGGGTAATGCGAAGGTAAAAATGGGTCGCCAGTTGCAAGGTTGCCACCAGGGTGCGAACTGCGCCAAGCTCTTCATGCGGCATCTCGTGGTGGTATAGGATCGCCTGACAAATAAAATCCGGCAGCTTCCAGTGGTGCGCCACCAGATAGCCGATGCTGCAATGATCCACATTGAAAAGCGCATCCTCATCGGCCAGTTTAGGCCAGCAAGTGGCGGTGTCTAGGTGCAACTTGCCACAGTATTCCGGAAAGCGCTGCATCAGCACCGGCACGCCGCACTCATGAAAAATCCCGGCCATGTAGGCCTGATCCGGAAAGATGTTGCATACCGAGACGCGGTCGGCGGCAATCAGCGCCGCAATTTGCGCCACTTCCTGCGAGCGTGTCCAGAAAATATCGAAAGATTTGCGCGTGGCGCTGGAAATACTGGTGGAAAGCACCACGGCCTGCACCAAGTTGTAGACTTGCTTGATGCCGATCACCATCAGCGCATCCTCAACCGAATTGAACTTTCTGCCGCCGCTGAACACCGGCGACCGTGCTGTCTTGAACAGCATGGCGGTGATACCAGGGTCGCTGGAGACGATGCCAGCCAAATCTTTTATGTTACAGTTTTTGGAGGCAAGTTTTTTTTGCAGCTCGACCAGCACCTTGGGCTGCGGTGGAAGCTTGATGCCCTTGGCGACCAACTCCTTTATGGCTTTTTCGATATCGATGTGCATGGCTATTCCGTTGAAAATCCGATTCGGTGCGGCACGGAGTTGAAGTGCCATCTGTTTAATTTTGCCGCTACAAAACCTTCGAATGGTGGTTCGTCAGACGCTCTTCCAGATAAACGCGATCCGATACCAGTTCAAATTTAACAAAAGTAATACCAACCCTGAAGCATTGATTACTCGCATCGTGGACGCTATAGGCCGCCAAACCGCGAACCACCAAGGTCTTCGGTGCGCCGGGGCCAGTCAATGAGGGTATGTAAATGTGCAACGTTACCTTGGTGTTGGGTTTAGGGTTGCGCCCAATCAGGATTGCTACCCCATGCGAGGAAATATCTTTGACTTTCCCGTCATGCGTATCCTGGCCTTCAACGGCGACAGCAACTCTCCAGGAGGCCTTATAACGAATTTCCTTGCGGTGCTCCCTGCCGCCTTGCGACGGCAACGATTCAATCGACACGACCTCGCTTGGAGCGCCAAACAAGCCAAGCGGGTCATTATCAACTTCGATCATTCAATATTCCTTAAATTACCAAAATCCTCTGGTGTGCATTGTATATGGGTGGCGAATTCAACTTTGAAACACCGCTGTTACAAATGAAAGATGCGCTTGCTTACCACTGCAAATTGTTCGCGCTGGATGGTTAACGCTTCAAGCTCTGTTTTTCCATCATTCACCACCGTTTGAAACGTCGTGCAACGGATGTCGTATTCTTCCTCTATTGCTTCGCGCATCTCATCCGGCAGAATTGCAATAAAGCTTGCAAGGGCATGCGTCAATGCCACATTCTGTGCCTTGACGGTGTTGTACAGGATCACGAGTCTGTCAATTTCTTCGTCCATGTCGATACTGTTATCAGAGGAGTGTGTAATTGCCTGATCAATAGCCGCTGGAAGCCAGGTTGTCGAAGCGCGTGTATTCGCCCCGGAACGCCAGCTCGACTTTGCCGATCGGGCCGTTACGCTGCTTGCCGATGATGATTTCGGCCTTGCCTTTGTCGGGGGAATCGCTGTTATAGACTTCGTCGCGGTAGATAAACAGGATCAGGTCGGCGTCCTGTTCGATCGCGCCGGATTCGCGCAAATCGGACATCACAGGACGTTTGTTGGGGCGTTGTTCGAGGCTGCGGTTCAGTTGCGACAGCGCAACTACCGGCACGTGCAATTCCTTCGCCAATGACTTCAGGGAACGGGATATTTCCGAGATTTCCGTGGCGCGGTTTTCGCTGGCTTTGCTGGCGCTGGAACTCATCAGTTGTATATAGTCCACCACGATCAGCCCCAGCCCGCCATTTTGGCGATGCAGGCGGCGCGACCGGGCGCGCACCTCCATGGAGGAAAGGGCGGCGCTTTCGTCGATATGGATCGGCGCATCGTTGAGCTTACCGAGGGCATGGGTCAAGCGCCCCCAATCGTCATCCTGCAAACGCCCGGTGCGCAGATCATGCTGGTTGAGTTTGCCCACCGAGCCGAGCATACGCATCGCCAGTTGTGAAGCGCCCATTTCCATACTGAAAATCGCCACTGGCAGTTTGCTGTCCAGCGCCACATTTTCGGCGATGTTGATGGAGAATGCAGTCTTGCCCATGCTCGGGCGTCCCGCCACGATGACCAAATCGCCGGCCTGCAAACCCGAGGTCATGCGATCCAGGTCGGTGAAACCGGTGGCCGTGCCGGTCACATCGCTTTGGTTGTCTCGCCCGTACAGCGTCTCAATGCGTTCCACCACTTGCGTCAGCAGCGGCGGCATGGCGATAAATCCTTGTTTGCCGCGCGAACCCGCCTCGGCGATTTTAAGCACCTTTCCTTCCGCCTCATCCAGCAATTGCGCGGCATCGCGCCCGGATGGATTGTAAGCGCTGCTGGCAATATCAGTGCCGACTTCCACCAGCTTGCGCATGATGGAACGCTCGCGCACGATTTCGCCATAGCGGCGGATGTTGGCGGCAGAAGGTACGTTTTGCGCCAGGTTACCCAGATAGGGCAAGCCGCCCACCTTATCCAGTTCACCGGCAATCTCCAGCGCTTCCGCCACAGTAATCACGTCCACCGGCTTGGCCAGCTCACTCAGGCGCACAATTTGGCGATAAATCAGACGATGTTCGTGGCGATAAAAATCGTCATCAGTCATCAGATCGGCAATCTTATCCAGCGCGCTCGCTTCCAGCAGCAAACCGCCCAATACCGATTGCTCGGCCTCTACCGAATGGGGAGGCAATTTGATCTGCTCAAGCTGCGCGTCCGGGGTGGAAAAATTCTGCATGGGATTTAATCGATCAAGTGCGTTTAAGCGGATGGTATTTTACTCCGCCCGACGGGGAATTATGGAAACAAAAAAGGGCTGTTTCCAGCCCTTTTTGTATTATCTTGATAGAACAGCGAATTAGTGTTCGCCGAGCACCGAAACAGTGATATCGACTACTACATCGGTATGCAATGCGATATTGATGTGATGGTCGCCAATTTGCTTGAGGTGACCTTCCGGCATACGTACTTGCGACTTTTCAACTTCAAAGCCCTGTGCGTTCAGCGCAGTCACAATGTCGGCATTGGTGACGGAGCCGAACAGCTTGCCGTCCACACCAGCCTTCTGCACGATCTGCACCGTCAAACCGGCCAGCTTCTCGCCGCGCGCTTGCGCTTCTGCCAGTTTGGTTTTTTCGGTCGCTTCGATCTCGACGCGGCGTGCCTCGAATTCGGCCATGTTGGCTGTGGTCGCGCGCTTGGCCTTGCCTTGCGGGATCAAAAAATTGCGGGCGTAGCCGTTTTTAACCTTGACCACATCGCCCAATTGGCCAACATTGGCCACTTTTTCCATCAGAATTATTTGCATGACTTAGCTCCTTAATGCAAATCGGTGTAAGGCATCAAAGCCAGAAAACGCGCGCGCTTCACGGCTGTGCTCAATTGGCGCTGAAAGCGCGTCCGGGTGCCGGTGATGCGCGCCGGGATCAACTTGCCGTTTTCGGAGATGAATTCCTTGAGGATATTTACATCCTTGTAATCCACTTCCGCGATCTTCTCGACTGTAAAGCGGCAGAATTTGCGGCGCTTGAACAGGTTGTTGCGGGAAGAACGTTTGTTCTTGTCATCTTTCTTTTTGTCCGATGGACGAGCCATGATATTTCCTTATTCCAAAATTATGTCGTTGATTGCAATACCAGTGCCGACTGCAGATACTCTGCCGAGCTAAAAAACCACGCACTTTGACGGTCTGATATGCGCCAATTGCCGATGATCAAGCAGCCGCTACCAAGCCTTCTTCGGCCTGAACCGCCACAACAGCGGCGCCTTCGGTCGAAACGGAACGGGATTTCTCCTCCTTCATCATTGCGGAAGGTTCTGTGACAGCAACCTTGGTCTTGACGGTCAAATGGCGCAATACGGCATCGTTGAAGCGGAACGCATGTTCTATCTCATCCAGCGTTTCCTGGTTGCATTCGATATTCATCAGCACATAGTGTGCCTTGTGAATCTTTTGGATCGGGTAAGCCAGTTGGCGGCGCCCCCAGTCTTCCAGACGGTGAACATGACCGCCCTTGGAAGTGACCAGCGTGCGGTAACGCTCGATCATCGCAGGCACTTGCTCGCTTTGGTCGGGATGCACGATAAATACGATTTCATAATGTCGCATCAAATCTCCTTGTGGTTAAGCCCCCCGCCATAATTTACTTTAGTGAATCTGCGGCCCCCTAAAAGGAACGCGGAATTAACACTGCAAGACGGTGGAGCAAGGTGTGTGAAACTGAACATCAATCTCACAGGGGCGCGCATTATAGCGAAATGGGCTTATACGTCAAGAAATACAGAAATGCGTGTTGCGTACCCCCTATGTCCACCAGCCCCTTTCCAATCCTCAGCTTCTTGCCGAGAGTGTAATCAGTCTATTGCAATCCTGCCGATTGTGGGGGTATCATCAAAATATCAGTTTGAACTGATCCGGCTACCCTTAATTGTTAAATACCACCTCCCGCTGAATCGAATAAAAACCACGTACACTATGGCTCTGACCGAGGCTGGTTTGCAAGCGAAAGAGGAACGGTGATCAGCAAGGCTGTCTGGCAATAGTGGCAAGGCTTATCGCCGCACCCGGAGTAGCAACTTTTTGTAACTGGGCATTGTAACTGGGCATAATGAAAAAACTCACCTCCTCGATATCGCCGTTGCCTTGCTTTGTGCCGCGCCGCATGATCGTCGGTTGCCTCTTATTTTCCTTGCTGGTTGCACCTTTTGCGTGGGCAGGTTTCGATGAAGGGCTGCGGGCATATGAAAAAGGGGACTTTGCCACAGCCTTGCGCGAATTCCGTCTTGCCGCCGACCAGGGCAATGCCAGTGCGCAATCGCATCTGGGGAGCATGTATCACGAAGGCAACGGTGTTCCGCAGAACTACGCCGAATCGGCGAAGTGGTATCGCCTTGCCGCAGACAACGGATTTGCCTTGGCGCAATACAACCTTGGGGTTATGTATTACCACGGCAATGGCGTGCCACAAGACTATGCCGAGGCGGTGAAATGGTATCGTCTGGCTGCCGGGCAATCAAATCCGAGTGCACAATATAATCTGGGCGTGGTGTATGTCGAAGGTAAAGGAGTAGTGCAAAACGATGCCGAAGCAGTAAAGTGGTTTCAACTGGCTTCTAATCAAGGTGACTCCAAGGCGCAATTCAATCTGGGGCAGATGCACCGGATGGGCAAAGGTCTGCCGCCGAACAATACCGAAGCGGTGAAATGGTATCGTCTGTCTGCCGAGCAAGGCAATTCCAGCGCACAATTCCACTTGGGAAATATGTATCGCGAAGGCAAAGGTGTACCCCAGAATCAAGTTGAGGGAGTTAAATGGTATCGTCTTGCTGCCGAGCAGGGCGAGATTCTCGCGCAACTATTTTTGGGGGCTATGTATTACCGCGGTGACGCTGTGCCGGAGGACTATGCCGAAGCGGCCAAGTGGTATCGTCTGGCCGCCCAACAAGGTGAAGTCATTGCACAATACAATCTGGGGCTGATGTATTACCGGGGCAATGGCGTACCGCAGGATTATGCCGAGGCGGCAAAGTGGTATCACCTTGCTGCCGAGCAGGGAAATGCCAACGCCCAATTCAATCTGGGTGGGATGTATTATCAGGGATGGGGAGTGCCGCAAAATGATACCAATGCCTACAAGTGGTTCATTCTGGCCGCCGCCCAGGGAAACAAAAGTGCCAGCCTGCTCATGACAAGTATCGCCGGCCAAATGCCATCCGACCAGATCGCCATAGCCGAGGAAGCAGCAAAAGCCTGGAGCGAGAAACACAAGCATTAAATCCGGGTGCGTTAAGGCTGCTGCGCTACGGAGAATCTCCCCCGCTTAGATATATTGCCTAGCTCTTTCCGAACTTCATCACTCCGCCCACACAATCTACTTTAATGGTGTCTTTCGCCGCAAAGCGTCCTTCCAAGATCAGCTTGGCCAGCGGGTTTTCCAGTTGTGCCTGGATAGCGCGTTTCAGCGGCCTTGCACCGTACACCGGATCGAAACCTGCGGTGGCGATTTCGGCCAATGCAGCATCGCTGATCGATAGCTTCATCTCCATCTGAGCCAGGCGTGTTTCCAAGTATTTCAACTGGATGCGCGCGATGGACTTGATGTTCTTCTCGTCGAGCGCGTGGAACACCACCACTTCGTCGATACGGTTGACGAACTCGGGACGAAAATAGCTTTTCACCTCGCCCATCACCGCCAGCTTGATCACTTGGTAATCATCGCCAGACATCTGCTGGATCATCTGGCTGCCGAGGTTGGAGGTCATCACCACCACGGTGTTCTTGAAATCCACGGTGCGCCCCTGCCCGTCGGTCATGCGCCCGTCGTCCAGCACTTGCAGCAGCACGTTGAACACATCCGGGTGCGCCTTCTCCACTTCATCGAGCAGGATCACGCTGTAAGGTTTGCGCCGTACCGCCTCGGTCAGCCCACCGCCTTCTTCATAGCCGACATAGCCGGGCGGTGCGCCGATCAGACGCGCCACTGAATGCTTCTCCATGTATTCGCTCATGTCGATGCGAATCAGGTGATCTTCGGAATCGAACATGAACCCGGCCAGCGCCTTGCACAGCTCGGTCTTGCCCACGCCGGTCGGGCCCAAAAACAGGAATGAGCCATACGGGCGGTTCGGGTCGGACAGGCCGGAACGCGAACGGCGGATCGCATCGCTGACCAGGCGCACCGCCTCGTCCTGACCGACCACGCGCTCGTGAATCTTATCTTCCATCTTGAGCAGTTTGTCGCGCTCGCCCTGCATCATTTTGGATACCGGGATGCCGGTCGCGCGGCTCACCACTTCGGCGATTTCTTCCGCACCGACCTGGGTGCGCAGCAGTTTATTTTTCTGGCCGCCGCCTTCGGACTCGCGCTGCGTAGCCTCTTTCAATTTCGCTTCGAGTTGCGGCAGCTTGCCGTATTGCAACTCGGCTACTTTATCAAACTTACCATCACGCGATAGCACTGCAATCTCCGCGCGTATCTTGTCCATCTCTTCCTTGAGATGCGCCGTGCCTTGCGCCGCGCCCTTCTCCGCCTTCCAGATTTCTTCCAGATCGGCGTATTCGCGTTGCAGTTTGGCAATCTCGATTTCGATCAGATCAAAACGTTTCTTCGAGGCTTCGTCTTTCTCCTTCTTCACCGCTTCGCGCTCAATCTTGAGCTGGATCAGGCGGCGATCCAGCTTATCCATCACTTCCGGCTTGGAGTCTATTTCCATCTTGACGCGCGCCGCCGCTTCGTCGATCAGGTCGATCGCCTTGTCCGGCAAAAAACGGTCGGTGATGTAGCGGTTGGAAAGCTCTGCCGCCGCAACGATGGCCGGGTCGGTGATTTCCACGCCGTGGTGCAGTTCGTATTTTTCCTGCAAGCCGCGCAGGATGGCGATGGTGGATTCCACCGAGGGCTCGTCCACCAGCACCTTTTGGAAGCGGCGTTCCAGCGCGGCATCCTTCTCGACGTATTTGCGGTATTCGTCCAGCGTGGTCGCGCCGATGCAGTGCAGTTCGCCTCGCGCCAGCGCGGGCTTGAGCATGTTGCCCGCGTCCATGGAGCCTTCCGTCTTGCCCGCGCCGACCATGGTGTGCAGCTCGTCGATGAACACGATGATGCGTCCTTCTTCCTGGGCGATTTCCTTGAGCACGTTTTTCAGGCGCTCCTCGAATTCGCCGCGATATTTCGTGCCCGCCAGGAGCGCCGCCATGTCGAGGCTCAGCACTTTCTTGCCCTTGAGTGTTTCCGGCACTTCCTCGTTGATGATGCGCTGCGCCAGGCCTTCCACAATCGCGGTCTTGCCTACACCCGGCTCGCCGATCAGCACCGGATTGTTCTTGGTGCGGCGTTGCAGCACCTGGATCGCGCGGCGGATTTCGTCATCGCGCCCGATCACCGGGTCGAGTTTGCCTTGCCGTGCGCGCTCGGTCAGATCCAGGCAATATTTCTTCAGGGACTCGCGCTGGCCTTCTGCCTCGGCGCTGCCGACCGTCTCGCCACCGCGCACCGCATTGATCGCCTGCTCCAGCGGTGCGCGCGCCACGCCATGCTGCTTGAGCAGGCGTCCGGTTTCGCCCTTGTCGCCGGTGAGTGCCAACAGGAACATCTCAGAGGCGATAAACTGGTCGCCGCGCTTCTGCGCTTCCTTGTCGGTGAGATTGAATAAATTGGACAAGTCGCGCCCCACCGACACTTCGCCGCCATGCCCTTCCACTTTGGGCAGGCGTTCCACGGCTTGTGCCAGCGCAGTTTTTAACGGCGCGACATTCCCGCCCGCACGCGCCAGCAGCGATGCCGCGCCGCTGTCCGCATCGTTAAGCAAAGCCAGCAACAGATGCTGCGGCTCGATGAACTGGTTATCCGCGCCGACAGCCAGGCTCTGGGCATCTGAAATAGCTTGCTGAAATTTGGTGGTGAATTTGTCGAAACGCATGTTGCACCCCTTTGGTTAATTTCGAATGTTTCGGATATGGGGGAACGCTGCGATAATTTCAAGCCTGCGCATAGCCGTTTACAAAAGCTGCACCCCAAGCTGCATCCGCCCCAAGTTCAAAAAGAATGAAATGCGAAAATGGCAATATACGCTAAACTTATCCCAGTGTAAGAAAACAACCGTAAGGAAACGCTCATGCAAAAGGTTTCACGTTTTCGCGGCATGGCCGGTGAAGTAACGCGTCAATTTTTGTCGCCGGGCACATTACTTCTGGCACTGCCCATCCTGATCGTCTTTGCCGTGCTGCATCTCATTACCAGCTTGTTCGGAGGCTTCGCCGAGTTCATCGGCGTACCCGTTTTTTTCATTGTTTACGTCCTGATAACCGGATGTTTTTCGTTGCCTGCATTGCGGGGGGATGGTAATAGCAGTTTTTTCGCCAGCGCGGACAACGGTAAAAAACTCTGGCTTTTCACCGTGCGATGTCTGGTTCTCGCCTTTGTCTGCGTTCTGCCGCTTGCCCTGCTCGCCTGGGTGGCAATGGATCGGGAAGCGCTTCTCGACAGCGCGGCAAGGATGCTTATCCCCTTGGCTTCGATACAACAAAGCGCGGCCAACTTGCCCCTGACGGCGCTGTCGCTTGCATCCCTGCTTATGCTGACGCTGTGCTTCATCGTCGCCACCCGCGCCGAAACATTGCGGGAAGCCTTTAGCCGCGACATATGGGCATGGCTGTTGTCCGGGCGCCGTGCCGATTTGCCGATCTTTTATGTCGCATTGTCCGGCGGCATGATTATTTTTTTCGGTATTTACCTGATCCCGTTCGCGCTGGTTTTTTTATTCGCTTTCAAAATCTCCGTGCAGTTAGGCGTAGCGATTTCGGGGGTTCTTTACTTATTGGTGTTCGCCGCTTCGCCTATTCTGTTAGGACGCATGTGCGGCGCGTTTGTTGCCGGTGAGGATGAACTGGAAGATGCGACAGAGAATATCCTGGCCTTACTGGGAATCGTGCCGTCGACGGATTCCCGCCAGCAGGAGCTGGCCTTGGAGGTTGAGCAACCGTCGCCGGTCAAAAAGAGGCTCAGCTTTGACGAAATGGTGGCGAAAACACGCTCTTTACCTATCGACGCATTGATCGCGGAAATCGGCAAGGCCGAAGCCCATCTCGCCGCCCGCCCGCACGATCCGTACACTGCCGTGGAGCTTGCCATGCTGTACCGGAAAGCCGGGGAAGCAGAAAAAGCCCTGAAAACAGCGGCCGATGCCATCACCCAAGCGGTGCATGATGGCTACGCCGAAATCGGCGTGTCGTTGTTTCGCGGCTTCTCCAAGGAGCGCGCCGACCTTGGTCTTGACGCACAAACACTGGAGATCGTCGGCAATATTCTGCTGAAACAGGGGTTGATGCTCGATGCCGGTTGGTGCCTGCATGAAAGTGCGCTCAGCATGGGAGATATGCCCAAAGCGCAGAAAAAACTGCTGCATGTCGCCAGCGTTGCCGAGGAAACAGGAAAACATGCGGAAGCCATCGCGCTTTATGACTTTATTATTGCCGCCTATCCCAATACACAACTCGCGCAATTCGCCAAACAGGGAAAAATCCGGACAGGGCGTTGAAAAGCTAGCAAACAGCGTGGATCGCCCAGATAGCCCAGCTATTCTAATGGCTCACAACCACGCGGGCCACGGCTACAAATAGACGCAACTCATTATAACCATTGACTTTTGTGCAAAAAAAGCGTAGCCTTACACATAATGTCTAGCAAGAAAGAGAAAGCTGTAAGCGATCATGGTTATCTCAATAAACTATCCGCTATCAACCGCCATTGGCGCCTACACCAGTCAGGCGCGGGCTGATACTGTGTCGCAAAGTTCTCTGGTTACGCAGCAGCCTCCTCTCACATCCATCACGCTTGACCCCCTTGCTGCATTGCGGCGCATTGAAACAAGCACGGTTACACAGTTAAGCTCGTATGGCCAAGTCAAATCATCCTTGGCGGATTTGCAGGATAAAGCGCGTGCGCTCAAGAATCTCAGCCAGCCCCCGACACTATCGGATTTCAAGGGAGTTGTGCAGGCCTTTGTCCAATCATTCAATTCAATTACCCAGACCGTCAGTAATTTGACTTCGAAAAAGGGGGCGCTCAATACCGATAACCGCCCCAATCAAGCTCTGAACGATATTCGTAAGGCCGTGGGCGGCTCTAAAGGAAATACGCTTTCCCCATTAAAAGAATTGGGGATTTCACAGCAAACCGACGGCACATTCGCCATCGACCTGAAGCAACTGGAAAAATCTTTTAAGGATAACCCCAAGGACGCGTTGTCCACGGTTTCCGATCTAGCCAACCGCGTCACACGGGCGACTGACAAATTGCTTTCCGATAAGGGCACCATCGGCAAAAAGGTAAATGACCTGAGCGCGCGCGTCAGTGAACTCGAAGACGCACACAGCACCGTGCAAGGCTATCTGGATACCCAGCAAAAACCCAAACCAGCACCGGTGATTCAGCCAACCGGTGGTTATACGGCACGTATCGCGATAGACGCTTACGCCAGCGTCGCATCGTTCCAATAATCCCCGCACTACCGGCTCACATGCCGATCATTTGCAGTAGGTAGTGAAATTCTGTTGCGCCTTGGCAAGGTCTTGCTGGCGTTGATTGTCATCCATATAGGTCCGTTCGCCTTTGGCGTTTAATACTTGGACGCGCACCCCGGATTGAAGTGTCAGGATGCCTTGTTGCAAATCAGCGCATTTGGATTTATTCGCCTCTATCTTGGCCTGTTCCTGAGCCGCTTTCTCCGCAATTTCTTTCTTAGCCTGTTGAGCTTTCTTCAATTCTGCTTCAGCCTCCGCTATGGTTTTTGGCGCGGCGGGCGCGCTCGAAGCGGCCACGCCGCTCGCATTCATAAGGCTACCGGCAACCGGGGTAGTGCGCAGTATTTTTGCTTTCACATTGGCGGGCGGCGGTTGGTCTGAATAATGCACCTTGCCGTCTGCATCCGTCCATTTTCTGAGCTCAGCAAAAACATTAGCGCTGGCTAAAGTTAACAAAATCAGCAGAATTTTTTTCATGGTGAACATCCCTGTAGTTAATCCTTTTGGAGCAAATGAGATTCAGCCGAGAAAGCCAGCCGAATGCACGCATAAGTCTAGCACACGCGGGAATGGAGCGGCCATGCCCGGCAATCGGTTATAGCCGTAGGCGCGGGATTTATTCAGACGCTGACCTTGACCGGCAGAAGCTCGCCGATGCACCCGGCAAAGGCCTGCATATTTTCAGCGGGCAATATGGACAGGCGCGGCGCTTCCGGTTGCTGCGAGGGGCGCGCCAGATCATAGAGCAGTACGCCTTTCGGTTTGTGCCCATCGCGCAGCAATACCGATATAAATTCCAGATAGTCTTCTTCATCCTGTTTGCTCGGTGGCTCGCCGTCCAGTGCGAACCAGCAAGTTTGCAGCCAGGTCGGGCACAGCGCAATAGCCGCCACAAGATTGGCGCGCACCTTGTTCATACTGGTGCTGGTGTCGTTGATGAGCCGTATCCCCGCTTCGTTGGCGCGATCCAGCTTGAACCACACTTCGCCGTTGAGCTGTGCCAAGGCGCGCAGACCTTGCTGCACTTCGCTGCGGTACAACAGGCTACCGTTGGTGATCAGTACGGTTTTCACTGCCTCCGGCAAAAGCGTTTCGCGGCGCACGCGACCGATAAGCTCGATGACCCGGGCAAATTCGGCAGCACTGGTCGGCTCGCCGTTGCCGGATAGCGCGATATCGCTGATACGCCGCATACCTTCCGGGACGCGGTTTTGCATGAAATCGCCGTGCAGCAGCTCATTGATAAAACCGCGCAGTTCATTTTCCAGAACGCTCAGATCAACCGGAGGCGCGGTGCCGCGCGTGAGATTGGGAACCTGGCAGTAGATGCAGCGCCAGTTGCAGGCATTGTTGGGGTTGAGGTTGATACCGACCGAAACGCCGTCGGCACGGCGCGACACCACCGGGTAAATATAGCGCAAAGCTGCGCTGTCGCGGTCATGGTTGATGGTGCTGAGTTTTGTGTCGCTCAAGGCAGTCTCAAATAATTCATGGTTCACCCAGACGCTCCACCCAAACACCCGACAAAGGAACACCGAAAATACGTGGGGTGGATTTTATGCACCGCGTTGGTTTTCCGTGTGCTTGGTGCATGAAATGCACCCTACACTCGCCAAAAATGGAAGCCTACGCACTTTCCCCGCTCAAGACTTACCGAGCGACAAAAATTTCGCCGGATCGACCGGCTTGCCGAAACGGCGCACTTCAAAGTGCAACTTGACCTGATCCGCATCGGTATTGCCCATCTCGGCTATCTTCTGGCCACGCGTAATGGCCTGCCCTTCCTTGACTAATATCTGGTCGTTATGCGCGTAGGCGCTGAGATAAGTTTTGTTGTGTTTGATAATGATTAGCTTGCCATAACCGCGCAGGCCGCTGCCGCTGTACACCACCTTGCCGGGGGCGCTGGCAATGACCGGTTGGCCAAGCTTGCCGGCAATATCGATACCTTTGCGGTTGGCCGATTCGGAAAACTCGCCGATCAATTTACCTTGGGCTGGCATGCTCCATTCCAGCGTATCTTCTTCACCATTATTGGCATCGTCTGGTTTTGATTCTACTTTTGGTTTAATTTCGGGTGGTTTGGTTTCGGGCTTCGCAACCAAGGCCGTACCTGGTTCCTGAACCTTGTCAATTTGCGCCATGGCGGCATCGGAATAGGCGTACTTCACAACCTTGGGTTGTTCTTTGATCATGGGTTCTGCCGGTTTACTCTCTGCTGGTTTGACAGCTGGGGCTGCGCCGGGGAACAGCTTAATTTCCTGGCCTATCGAGATAAGGCTGGGGTTTTGAATGCCATTCAATTCGGCCAGCTCGTGGTAATCAAAACCGTAATTGAAAGCGACGCTATACAGCGTGTCGCCCTTTTGCACGATATGCACCCGGGGCCGCCAGTCCTTTTCATGCGTGGTTTTCTCATGCGAGATTTTCTCGCGTTGTGCTTTAATTTGTGTCATATCAGTCGTAACGGCGCTTTTTTTGCCGGTTTCGCCGCGCTCGACAACCGGCGCTCGATGCCCGCTTGATGCGCAACCCTGCAACACAGTTGCTACCGCAAACAGCGCAATAATTTTGTTGAATCTCATATCTTCCCCGTCAATAGCGGTACGAATCTCACCGGTTCCAGCCTGGTTTCGCGAAATCCTTGCGCGTCGCGTTCAACCAAATACAGCCATTGCTCCTGAACCCCAACCGGCAATATCATTCTACCACCGACCGCCAACTGCTCCCGCAACACCGCCGACAACATAGGTGCAGCGGCGGACATGACGATGCCGTCAAACGGCGCAACATCGGGCAATCCGGCACTGCCATCCGCATAACGCACGCTGACGTTACGCAGCTTCAGGTCGCTCAATTGCTTTCTGGCGCGCTCATACAAAGGCCGAATGCGCTCCACGGTGTAAACCTCCTTCGCCACCTGTGCCAGCACCGCAGCCTGATACCCGCAGCCGGTGCCGATCTCCAGCACGCGATTGAGCGGATGATCGGCAGCGCGCAACACTTCGGTCATGCGCGCCACGATATAGGGCTGTGAAATGGTCTGGTTGAAATTGATCGGCAGCGATACGTCGTCATACGCGCGGCTCGCCAGTGCCTCGTCGACAAACAAATGGCGCGGCACTTCGAACATCGCCGCCAGCACCGCTTCATCCTTGATGCCCTGCTCGCGCAAGCGCTCGATCATGCGCATGCGGGTGCGCTGCGAGGTCATGCCGATGCCATTAACGCGTGTGCTCATTGCCGGAGAAGATTTTAATTCTGCCCGAGCCAGCCGCGAACCGCATCAAGCTGGCTGTATTGCGTGAGATCGATTTGCAGCGGAGTGATCGAAACACGCTGCTGCGCCACCGCATAAAAATCCGTACCCTCGCCGGCATCCTGCGCCTTGCCCGCCGCGCCCACCCAATACACGGTTTCGCCGTGCGGGTTGCTGGCCTTCACCACCGGCTCGGCCTTGTGCCGCTTGCCGAGGCGCGTCACCTCGATGCCTTGCAATTGGTTGTGCGGCACATCCGGCACATTCACGTTAAGCAACCAGGGGTGGGCGTGCGTCCGCTTGGCAAAGCGTTGCGCTAACGTAGCTGCAACCTTTGCGGCAGCCTCGTAATGTGCAAGTTCCTTGCCCGCCAATGAGACCGCAATGGAAGGAATGCCCAGCAAAAATCCTTCGGTCGCCGCCGCCACCGTGCCGGAGTAAACGGTGTCGTCGCCCATATTCGCGCCGGAATTAATGCCCGACACCACCATGTCCGGCTCCTGATCCAGCATGCCGGTGACAGCAAGATGCACGCAGTCGGTCGGCGTGCCATTGACGTAATAAAAACCATTGGCGGCACGGCTTAATTTGAGCGGGCGATCCAGCGTGAGTGAATTGCTTGCGCCGCTGCGGTCGCGCTCCGGTGCGACCACGACAATATCGGCGATCCGCGCAAGATGCTCGGCAAGGCACGCCAGGCCGGGTGCGAAATAACCATCGTCATTACTGATCAGGATACGCATCTATGGATTGAAAACCGGTTCATGAAAACATCGAATAAAGCGGGCAAAATATCGTCAACGCAAGGCGGCACATCATATCCGTTTCGTTCCGGTTTCGCCATAAATTCACGGCCATGCAACACTTGCTTCGGCTCGATCTTGCAGGTTGTCCTTCCGGGCATGGAGTACCATTCGGAGTTAAACTGGCGATAAATCAAAATTTATGTGAACACCGGGGCAGGTTAAAATGTAAATAAATCCGGTAATGCTGGATGTTTTCCTCATTGAGATAAGGAAATGATGGATGGAAAGTAATCGACTTTTGTCGGGCGACTTGCCAAGCGATATAGAGTTACTTGGCGATGGACAGTCATTTCAAGACACCATTTGCACCATGCTGATGGAAGCTAAAGGCTTCGAAAGTTTTGAACAATCCGATCTGCTATTTCTCGCAAAGCACATGAAAGCCTACCGTGCACGCAAGGGAATCGCTATTTTTCGTGAAGGGGATCAAAACTGCTATTTGTGTGTGCTTATAATAGGTCGCATCAGTGTTTACAAGGAAGATCAAGACAACGAAACCAAATTACTCGGCACCATTGCTCCGGGTAAAATCTTCGGGGAAATATCGATCATTGATAATTTACCCCACTCTGCTAGCCTCATTGCGGAGACAGATGCCGTATTCTTGCTCATGAGCCGTGAGAGCTTTCGTCAATGTACTGAGGAGCAGCCGATTCTCGGGGTGCGCCTGTTAGGTCTCATTGCCCGCCTGCTTTGCGCGCGGTTACGATCCGCCAGCGGCCAGTTGGCGGAATTCATTCATGTCTAGAAAGGCCGTTTCAAGGGGGTAATAAGGGGCAGAGCCCGACAGCCTGATTCAGCGGGCCACTTCGACAGGCTCGGGGCAGGCATAGTCCGCGCCCAGCAATACTGAACTCTCTTAACACCCGGAATAGCCTACTTCTTCCGGCAGGCAAATTTCCACATGGCTTCATCTATACTGCCAGGCATGACCGGTCGCCATTTGCCCGCATCAGCATTGGTAAAAATCGCCTCTCCCACACTCATATTCCCCGAAAATGTAGTATTTACAAGGAAACGGATTTGCCCTTCCTTGCAGTCATATTCATCCTGGAATTTTGCGGATATAAATTTATAGCCACTTGCCTCTTGGGTGGTTTTGTAGTCATAAATCTTCCACATTTTCAACTTATCGCCATTCTTTTTGGCATTCTTGGGAACAGCTTCAGTGTTGGGGTCGGCATAGGCGGTGAGTGACAGAATTTTATTCTCGCCAATCATTATCCACTTCGCCATCTGCCGCGCTACTTCGGCTTTCGCAGCTTGCTTTTCTACCTCGGCTTTTTGCTCAAACGCCAGCCTCGCCGCTCCGGCTTCCGCAGCTTGTTTGGCCAATGCGGCAGCTTCCTTTTCAGCTTTGACTTTGGCTTTTTGCTCAGCCGCCAGCCTCGCCGCTTCGGCTTCCGCAGCTTGCTTGGCCAATGCGGCAGCTTCCTTTTCGGCTTTGACTTTGGCTTTTTGCTCGACCGCCAGCCTCGCCGCTTCGGCTTTGGCCGCTTGTTTGGCTAATGCGGCAGCTTGCATTTCTGTTTTGATTTTGGCTTTTTGCTCGGCCGCCAGCCTCGCAGCTTCTGCTTTGGCTGCTTGCTTGGCTAATGCGGCAGCTTCAGCTTTGGCCTTATGTTCGGCCTTTACGCGCAGAGCTTCGGCTTTGGCTTCTTCCCTAGCCTTGATTTTTGCAGCTTTGGCTTCCGCTGCCTGTTTAGCTTTTTCTTCTTCTGCCGCTCGCGCTTCTTGCTCGGCCTTTAGCCGTGCATCGGCTTCGGACACCAGCATTCTCCGTTGCGCATCCTGTTTAGTCTCGGCAGGGCGTAATGCGAGGCTCTCTGCGTTTCCGGCATTACCCTGCAAGGCGATCAGCAGGCTGTTACCATCGGTTCTGATGTTATAGGGGAACATTTGATTGAGATAAAGCACCAATCGCGTGCGCTCGCCAGACTGGATAATATTGGCGCTGCGCAATCCGCCTTCGGTGAAATCCTGAACAGACTCACCCAACCCGTTCGCGGTATCGGAAAATTCAAGCACGATATGCGGGGTGGAGCCGACAATAAATTCTGTGTCCGGCAATTTGCTCAGTGGTCGCGCCAAATCAACCTTGATGACTGTTGCACTACTGTTGTAACCAACCGTTAGTGCGGTAATGATGTTCTGTGCGTATACCTCGCCAGGGACTGACATCAGCCCGGCAATTATCCAGCCCACCAAACCAAAAAACTTCATGTTATTCATTCATTCAACAATAACAGCCCGCATGACAAACAAAACATAGAACAGACGGTCGAACTAGGCTATTTCATCCTTAAACTCGCATTCAAGCCCGAAAGAACACGGTTAAAACTGCCAATCGACCCTGAAGCCAGGGACTGAAAAACAAAAAAAGCCAGTATATTTACCGGCCTTATTTGTTCGCTTTAACTGGTCGGGGCGAGAGGATTTGAACCTCCGCTCAGACGAAGCATGATAACCCATGACCAATAGAATCGCCAATAGCTATGCGTCTTCTTGGGCATAATTTGGCATGATTCGTCAGATGACCGCCACAAAAACGCCACAAACTTTCACGCAATTTCTTGTCGATGTTTATATTAACTGACTCCTCCATTTTGTACATGGTCGCGACAAAATTACGACATTTTTACCAAAACATGCCAATGTTCATGCTGAGTATCACATAGAGAGTGATATCGAAATGCTCAAAAACATTGAGATCACAGCAAGAATCACAAAGTGATCTCAGGGATATCGACTTTGTAATAATTCGGGATATGCGACTTATCAATCGCATATCAGCTAGACTTTTACTATCCTCCGATACATCCTCAGAACACAGGATTTGCCGCTCAAAACCACTTGTCCTGGATGCAGAGTAATAATGGAATTAGCCACAGCACTTGGATTGCTGAAGTATTCGGATACTGATACACGACATAACGCTATTCCGAAAATTATTTTTGACTACAGCCTATATTTTCCAGAATTAGAGGGCGTGTGAATGATCTATTAAAAAAGCCGTGAATTCTCACGGCTTTTTAGCGAATTTTAAAAAGTTGTGTGCAATTAAACAATGGCATCAGCGGCTAAAGTCACCACTTATTGACGGCTTTTTTATATCGCCTTTGCCAGTCAGCCAACTTTCCCGGAGAGAGAGTGATATCGAAACCTACGACAACACTTGCGCTCCGTCGCGATTCGGAGAGAGATTACGGAGAGAACTGCATTCCGAAAGTAATTGACACAGCCTTGAAACATCTGCTCTAATTCACTCACTTCCACTTAGTGGTGGTCTTGTTGGCACCAAGTAAAATTAGCTGCATTTGTTCGTAGATGCCCCGCAAGGGAGATTAGCGAGACTTTCGAATAAGCCCACTCAGGTGGCGATGTATTAAACAAGTAGTCGGCGGCTAGTCCCCGCGAATCGAGTAACGCACACAGCGCACTCAACCGATCCGTGTAACGCGGGTCATGTCTTAGGTGGAAGTAACGGACACACTCCGTATTTTCATCGTTGCCCCTTTCCGGGGATGACATTAAATCTCTCAGAGAAACCAATCAGTAGAACTGCAAGTAACCCCGATGCGGGCGCACTGACACTCAGGTTCCAACGCACGACGCCGACAAGGTGGTCGAGCCAGTTGGCCGGTGGTGTTGGAATGCGTGGTGTCAGGCTGTCTGTCGTTCTGCCGTCCAATAGGACGGACAAAACAGACGTAGGGGGGAACACGGGATCGAGGAATGGGATAGATCAGAAAGAGAATGTCAAAAAAGGAAAAGACGTACCAGCATTACACATACCTTCCATGAGTCGAGAAATTGACCATGTTGAGCATTCAAATCCAGCTGGGTAGTCCGCGGATAGAGTGACGTAGGAAAAGACGGTGCTGAAAGGCTGAGATTCTGGTGGTAGGAGTCAATAAGAGTAAGCCGCGTGTGTGACGCAGAAAGATTCAAAAAATGGGAAGGTCGCGAGAGCGGCAGAAAGGACTGTCTGTAATGGACAAGCAGCGAGAGCTGTGGTGCAAGTGTCGGCAGAAATGCTGCGTTTCATCGCCTCACCCGAGGGACTAACGTATCACCCGGCCATGAAGCAGATGGCAAGACCAATACTCAACCAAGCTGACGGATTCATCAGCGCCTAGCAACGGCTGAAATTGCGAACCTTCGACCTTGACTGGGTGGGAGACTGAATTAGAAAAACGAAGCAAATTTTATTCATTAGAATGACAAGGATGATTTAGCTAAGAATGTTTCCGAATATGAATGGGAGGTGACATAGTCAAAAACGAGGCCAATCAGCCTGCATCTGCATAGATGCACAGGCTGGGACTTTCCGGTTTGTGGTGGTTGGCATACCTTGGACAGGGTACGCTGAATCGCATTTCTGTGCGGGGCAGAAATACAAACAGTTGGTATAAGGGTCATTTAACTGACTGTTCCTATGATGAAAAATTTTTGTAATACCAATGCCCCCACAAACATTACCAATCCAAACCAGTGTCTTTCTTAAATCACTGTTACCGGTAATAATGGCTGAAAATAACAAAAGCAAGGCTCGGGGCATGAATCTCAATCCATCTGCACATCCACAAGGTAGCCCATTACGGCTGTTCATCAGCTATGCGCATGAGAACGAGGCCTGTAAGGATCGTCTTAAAACGCATCTGGCACCATTGGAGAGAAATGGCATTGCGAAGATATGGGATGATCGTGCTATCCCGGCTGGTGCGTTATGGCGCAAGGAAATTGAAACTGCCATGGTCAGCGCCGACGCGGTCATTTTTCTGCTGGACGAAAATTTCATTGCCTCTGATTTCTGTATGGATGTTGAGGTGCCTGAATTTCTGAAGAATCATCATGAAACAGGTACGCTGATTATTTTCGTTGTCACCGACTATTGTGGATGGGACGATTTTCCCTTCATCAATCAGCACAAAGTCATTCCTCTGGATGGCCGCCCCATCACCAGTTACAAGCCGCATAGCAAGGCTTATACGCACATCAAGGACGAGATTAAAAATGCGCTTGCCCTGCATCAGCCCAAGCCCCCTATCACCGCACCACCAAAATTAACGACGCGAGCAAGAACTGCCGATACCTCTGCGTCGTTTTCATTTCTTATGTTGGATATTGACCAAGAGAGTTCTCAAGCCTGCATGCCAGTTGAGAGAGACGCTGGCTTGGATTTACTCCTCGCCAAACTTCCCGGCGCAACCACCCACCTCTTCGGTCGCGACACCGAACTCGCCCAGATCAACTCATGGAAAGATCACAAGGGCGTATTCCTCTGGGTGGCTGATGGCGGTACAGGCAAGTCGGCGCTGGTGCGTTGGTGGCTGGAACATCAGGCATGGCCTGCGGGGACGCGCTTCCTCGGTCACTCTTTCTACAGTCAGGGCAGCCGCAACCAAGCCACCAGTTCGCGCGGTTTCCTGCTCGAAGCGCTGAAACAACTGGGAATCAAACATGAGGACAACACCGCTGATGATGAGCTGGGCCGTTTGCTCGCAGAAGCAATTGCGCAAGCACCCACCGTGCTGGTGCTGGACGGCATCGAGCCACTGCAACAAATCAGCGAGGATAAAAAACTCAACGGCATGGTTAAAGATCGCGGCCTTGTCGCTCTGCTGGAAGGGCTGGTGAAAACACCGGGGCAGGCGCTATGCCTCGCCAGCAGCCGTCTTCCCATAACCGATGCATCCATCACCGATGGGAATTATTTCAAGGAAAAAACGCTGGGCTTATTGCCGCCGGATAGCGCGCTGCAACTGCTGCGCCAGCGCGGCGTGCGCGGGGAGGATGACGAGTTGTGCAAGGTGGCCGAACGCTGCGGCTACCATCCCTTGGCGCTAGTGCTGGCGGCAGAGTTTTGCCACACCTATCTGCAAGACCGCGCCGCCGAATTCCTCCAGCGCGACTGGAAACTGAAGACTGATAAAGCACATGCTGCCACCATCATGACTTTGCTCGACAGCGCACTGGAGGGTGAACACCAGACGCTGGATCGGGAGTTGGCGCGCATCCTCGGCCTGTTCGACCGCCCTGCCCCATGGGGCGCGCTACTGGCTCTCAAGCAAGCGACCCCCATCCTCGGCCTCACTGCAACCCTACACGATGCCGACGAAACCGCCATCATAGAATCCCTCGCGCGCCTCAGCCAATGGGGCTTGCTCAACGCCGACCTCACCCGCCCCGAACCAGAACTCGACGCCCACCCACTGGTGCGCGAACACTTCGGCACACTGCTGGAACGAGATGAACCAACAGCCTGGCAAGCTGCCCACTCCGTGCTGTTCGACTGGTTTTGCAGTCTGCCGGAAAAAGAGCAGCCCGATACATTGGAAGAGCTGGAACCGCTATACCGTGCAGTCGGACACGGTTGCAAAGCGGGGCGTTATCGTACGGCGTTAGATGAGATATTTAGGGATCGCATTCTGCGCGGTGACGAAAGTTACAGTGTTTTTCAACTTGGCGCTTTTTCCACCGACTTGGCTGCTCTAGCAGGCTTTTTTCCGCAGGGCTGGAACGAGCCACCGGTGACGGATATTGGTTTGCCCGGCGAGGTTTTGAGTGAATTCACTTGCACATGGCTTCTGTCGATAGCTGCTTTCCGCCTGATGTCTCTGGGACGAGTAGAAGAATCGCTTGGGATACGCTATGTTTGCCGTCAACGGGAAAAGAATTCGGAGGACTGGAGCAATTTCTGTCGATCTTGTGAAAATCTCGTGGATCTGCTTACTCCTTTGGGACGCTTGGTTGAGGCGGAAATGGTTAGCCGCGAGGCCGTGAGCATAGCGGTGCGCATTGAGGATGAAACCAAAAAGTGGCAGGCAACGCGGAGAGCTCTTGCTCACCTTGGACGTGCCTTGCACGGACAGGGGCGGTTGAATGAAGCACACGATGCATATGTGCAAGCCGAGAAGATTCAATCACAAAACGATCCAGAATCCTCCACGCTCTATAGCCTCCCCGGTTACCACTACGCCCAACTCCTGTTGGAACAAACCAACAAGGTAGATGAATGGCGAGAGGTGCTTGGGCGGGGACAAAACTCGCTAGAGATTGTCATGCGTACTAACCTCTCCTTGCAGGCATTAGATCACTGTATCATTGGCCTTGCTTGCGCAGCTTTGGGTGAAACAGATGCCGGATTGGCATTAGACTTGGCTGTGGATACTATGCAGCGGGCAGGATTTGTCAATCAACAGCCTGCCATGTACCTCGCACGCGCTATCTACCAACGCAGCCTCACCAACCTCTCCGCCGCTTGGGCTGACCACGATGTCGCACACGCCATCGCACATCGCGGTAACATGCGCACCTACCTTGCCGAATGCGCACTACTGGCAGGGAACCTGTGCTTGGACGAAGCCCACGTACCCGAGGCCGCTGCGCAATACGCCACCGCTTCACAACTCATCCGCGAAGATGGCTATGGTCGCCGCTACGCCGAACTCCACTTGCTGCATGCCCGCCTGCTCCACGCGCAGCACGATTCCGCTGCCGCACAGGCGCTGGCCGATGCGGAAGCCCGCATCCGCGAAGTGGGGCAATGGTATTTCTGGCGCGAGTTGTGCGCGGTCGCAAAAGAAATCGGCGCACCCGATCCGGGCAAGTGCCCGGCCTGAGATATTTTCGACGACTGAGCCATGGCAAAAATATATCTCTCCGCCACCCGTCTGGATCTCGCCGCAGAACGTGCGAAGGTCTGGAAATGGCTGGTTGACGCAGGCCATGAACCGGTTGGCAGTTACGGGCCGGATAGCCAGCCCGTGCTGGCAAGTTGTCTGGCGGATATCGATGGCTGCGACTTGTTTGTGCTGATTCTGGGTCACCGCTACGGTTTTCGCCCGCCGCAAGAAAACCCTGAAAATCTCTCCATTACTCATTTGGAATTCCGTTATGCGGGCCAACGCAAGATTCCTCGGATAGTGCTTCAGCGCACATCTATTCCCGATGTCGAACTTTCCGATATTTTTGACCCGACAGAGATGGCGGCAGTTAAGGCTTTTCATCAGGACATCGGCAATGGAACCGAAGTCCGCCCTGCACGCTTTGCCAATGAAGCTGAGCTGATAGTGCATCTGCACGAGGGAATCTCGAAGGAGCTGAAAAGACTCGGACTGTCACCAGGCGCTGCAACTCTGATTGAACCCTTGCGCCGCGCTTCACGCGACTTACTCACTTGGCCCTCCACCTTGTCCGGCGAAAAATGGCTGGTTCGTCCTGAGCTGGAGCAACTGCGCCAGCGTATCGCCGAGTCTTCTTGTTCAGTGACGCTGGTTCTAGGTGAGCCCGGTTGCGGGAAATCGGCTTTGCTGGCCAGGCTGGGGCTGGCAATGCAGGAAGACGACATTCCGGTGCTGGGCATCAAGGCGGACTTTCTGCCGGAAGACGTTTTGACACCACAGGCGCTCATGCAATACCTGGAGTTGCCTGTATCTGTGCTTGCTGCCGTGCAATCACTGGTGGAAGAAGGGCCGGTGCTGGTGCTGCTGGATCAACTTGATGCCTTGGCTGAGCTGGTGGTTCAACATTCCGCACGGCTGCGGGTGCTGCTCAATCTGATTCGCGACCTGAGTGACATTCCGAATGTGCATGTTGTAGCCACTTGCCGTTCTTTTGAGCAACACCACGATCCCAGTCTGCGCAATCTCGATGTGGAGTCGCTCACGCTGGCGCTGCCAAGCTGGGAAGAAGTAGATGCCGTCCTGCAATCCAAAGGGGTGCAGGCAGGCAACTGGGCCGAGGAAATGCGCGAAGCCCTGCGCTTGCCACAGGCTTTGGAAACTTTTCTCTCCCTGCTTGGAGGGACGGACGAATTGAGTTTGCTGCACAGCTATCAGGGCATGCTGCAAGTCCAATGGGAAAGAAAAGTGCTGCGCGATGGAGACATTCAGGGGCGCAAGACTCTGTTGTTCGATCTGGCGCGGAGCATGGCCGAGCGGGAGATGTTGTGGCTACCGCTTGCACGGTTCGAGGATCGGTTTGTACTGGTGAAGGAACTGGTGGCCGCGAATTTGTTGCGCATGGAAGAAGGAACAGGTCGCATCGGTTTTCGTCATCAGACCCTGTACGAATTCGTCCGCGTCCACAGTTTTCTGGATGCCGAAGGCAGTCTGACGGATGCGGTGCTTGCAGGGAAAAACAGTCTACGCATTCGCCCGCAGCTCTGGCATGCGCTGAATCATCTGCGGGAGGTTGCGCCAGATGAGTATCAAACAGAACTTTCCCGTCTCTGGGCGTCAGACCTGCGCCCGCACCTGCGCATGTTGATCATCGAGTTTCTGGGGCGGCAGACAACGCCTTTGAATTCCGAAGTGAGGCTGACTTTTCGAAACTTTGACGACCCGTGGTTCCAGCGCCGCTTCCTGAATGCCATTGTGGGCAGTCCGGGGTGGTTCGCGCAACTGGCGCCTAGCCATTTACCGCAGATGATGACCCGCCCGATTTCGGAGGCGGCGATGGCTCAGCCTATTATCGGGCAGGCGATGGGTTTCGCGCCACAGCAGGCATTGGCGCTGGTGGATGTTCACTGGTTGCCGCATCCGATCCGGGATGGGCAGAGTTGGCAGGTATTGGTGATGGGAACACTCCCCCCTCAGGATGATGCGTGGGTTGATCGGATCGAAACCATGCTTTCCCGTACCGACTTTAATACTTGGGAGGTGGGATATGTAGCGGGCATCGTCAGCGCCGTTTTGCCGGATGATGCACCGCGTCTGGTGGCGGCATGGCTGAAGCATCAATGGCAAATGATGCAGGCGGAAGATGCAACTGCACTACCCGCTGCTGACGAAACGGAGGCGCTGGATAAATATTCTTCGCCACGTAGCAGGAAGATTGAGTCGCTGCTGCATTGCCGCGACCTGCACGACCTTACCGCCATTGCCGAAGCAGCGCCCTTCGCATTTATCCGTGCGCTCTGGGTGCTGTATATGGAGATGCTGGAAACGGTAACCAGTGATGCCCATCCATTTGTAGTGGGTTACCGCGATAGTTATGTCTCGTTTGATGGGCTGGGTGATGAAAAGGACTCTCGCCTGGACTATCACATGCCTGAGGCGATTACATGCGCAATTGATGCCTGGGCGGCGGCTGAACCTGATGCATTTCTGGAATTTGTTCGTGCCAACGATAAGGTGGATATGTTGCTTGTGCAGCGTTGGCTGGCAAGAGGTCTGGTGAAGTGTGCCGCGCATGATCCGGCTTTTGTATTGGAATTCCTTTGCGCTGATCCGCGTCGTCTGGTGCTCGGCTCCCATTGGGATCGTTATTGGGACAGCAAAAAATTGATCCAAGCTGTGGCGCCCCATCTGGATGAAACTCAATATTCGCGGCTGGAAAATACGCTGCTGAATTGGCATCGCTACAGTTACATGCCGGATGATGATGTGCAGACCCGAAAAGATCGCTTGTTATGGGATCGAGAGAATCGGCTGCGCCTGTTGCGCGCTTTGCCCCCTGAGCGTTTGAGCCCAGAGGCACGGCGGCTGGTGGCGGAAGAAGAGCGCGCATTTCCGAATCTATCGGATCGGGATATGTGGTTTTCAGGGATGAGGCGGATTGATAGCCCGATAAGTGCCGAGCAAATGCAAAAGGCCAGCGATGAAGATGTTCTTCATCTTTTCGAGGAACTGACCGACGAACATGACTGGGATCATCCGCAGCACCGTATGAAAGGCGGTGCCATTGAAGCAGGCCGTGAGCTGGCTAAACTGGCGGAGACTGATGCAGAGAAGGCTGTGCGTCTTGTGCGCAGTCTCCAGCCTGACAGGAATGAAATTCCTGTAGGCCAGGTGGTACGCAATTTGGTCAAGGCGGGATATGGGCGCGAAGCGCTCTATGTGTTGATTGAAGAATTAAATGCCAAAGGATTTTCCAGCGATCAATTCCGCCAAGCTGCTGCGGATGCGATTGGAGACGCTGCCAGCGCCGAAACCCCTGTGCCAGAATCGTTGCTGGTATTGCTGGAAAGCTGGCTGATGTCCGTCGATCCGGCATCGGAGGATGTTGCTGGAGAGAAGGAGACAAAAGAGCGTAAGCAAAGCCTGCTCTGGGGATATGGCGGGATGGTAATTCTTCCTAACGGAAACTACCCGGCACTTTCTGCGATTTCCCGCGCCTGCCTGGTTGTTACCCCGCCACTCATGGAATGCTGGCTGGATATTCTGGAAGGCCATTTGTCGCGTAGCGAATCACCTCGTGTCTGGTCAGCCATCGCCTGGCGCTATCTGCGCTGGTTGAACTTGGCATCCCATGAGCGGGCGCAGGCCTTCCTCGAGCGGCTGTTTCATGCTTACCCCTCGGTGTTGGGGCGGGTAGAGGGTGTACACCTGATGGCCTATCTCCAGCACTGGATTGCCCCGGAGAGTGCCCGGCGCTGGCTGGGAATCATGGCTCATGCAGGATGCCAAGGCTCGCAGGGCTACGGTGAAATACTCATGTTGCGTCATGCCCTGTTTCCGGCGGAAGAATGGCCTCGGGTGGAGGTAGCGGCGCTGCTAGTTTCGACAGTTGAGATAACGCAGGATCAGCGCGTAGGTATAGCTCATGCGCTCGTTCATTTGTGGTCAGAGCCGGAACATCGGATTCTCGCTCATGGCTATTTGCTCCCGCTTCTCGAAAGCAGTGAAGAAGATGTGCTTCACGCTCTCAGTGGCATCTTCCTCACGCAATCATGGTTCCCCGATCATCCGAGCCGTTCGCTGCTGGATGCACTATGCGACCATCCAGCCATATTGCGGAATCAGCCAGCCGAATTCCTGGCTGAACATCTGGAATATATGGTTGAGATGGAACCGGAACGGGTGGCACGGTTAGCCAACGTACTTCTCAATCATGTGGGCGAAGCGATGAGAAGCACTGCAACATCCTGGTACCTGCGCAGTGAATCACTACTGGCAATCGCCTTGGCACTTCAGGATATGGGCGAACCCCACAGCACAAATGGTGTTGCACTGTTTGAGCGCATGCTGGAGTTCAATCTGCCGCAGGCGCATGAAATGGTACTCAGTCTGGATAAGCGCACACCGCAGGGTGCTACTGCGCCATCAGTGAGGCAGCGCAAAAGAATCAAGGGGCGGAAAGCGTGATCAAAATACAAGCGGAGGGGCAATACCAATTCGGATAATTGCTGGAATAATCACCGCTTTCGCAGCACATGAGCTATTTTTTAAAAAGCAGAAAATCTTTGTCAGTTATTATCATGACAGTGATAAGCACTACAAACGGCTATTGGAAGCATGGAGCGCCAACGATAAGTTTAGTTTGGAATTTGAGGATGTCTCAACTGATGTGTCGATTAACAGCGAGAACGAAAAATATTTAAAACGGCGAAGAATTGCCGATAAAATAAAACAATGTGATGTACTTATTGTTCTTGTCGGTAAAAAATCTCATCAAAGGCCGTGGATAACGTGGGAAATTAATAAGGCGAAAGAATATAAAAGGAAAATTGTCGCTATAAAAATTAGAAAAAACTATGCATCTCCTCGGGAACTTATCTCGTCTGGTGTGGTTTGTGGTGAAAAACAATTGTATTGACATATCCCGCCAAGTTCACATAAAGTTCGCTTACCTTGCAACTTCGCTATTCGCACATCGCGCCGCACGTACGGTACAAGGCATAAAGCGGAATCCCCAGAACAGGAGCTGGCGCAAGACGATATTCCCGCACAAGACGGGAAGCATCGCTAGCTGCACCACTTGTTCAAAAGGGGAGCCACATGTTAATTTCCATTCTATGCGTCCATGACATAGGCCATGGAGACATTGATCCAGACCTCGAAGGTTACTGGAGCAAGGTCATTTGCGACGGCCTCGTCGCGTGGTATCCGGATCTTCAAGGCGCAATCACCTGCGGCTTCCTCAAGTACGACTGCCTGTTCGAGCAAGTGCCCATCAACTCTTTCTCGTGCGAGCACGACCTGTTCGAGATGCCTGCAAAATCCGCTGGATGGCGGGCATGGTGGCGCAGTGGGTGGGCGACGATGACCTCAGTGCACATATCCTGAAACAGATGCGCGCAATGAGCTACGACACCTTCCTGCACAACCTCGCCGCCATCAAGAACAAAGCCTTCGTCTCCTTCAGTTCGCAGATCGGCAACCCCTGCGTGCGCGACACCTTCGTCGAGCGGATCGCGCCGCTGACCGATGCAGCTAAGTGGCTCCACCTCTACAACCCGGAAGATCACGTCTTCATCACAGACATCCGCCTGGCCGCCGACAATTTTGAGAAGGTCGGCACGCGCTTCGATATCCCAAATGACATGATCAACCATGATCCGACCTGGACCCCAACCCCTCGCTTGCGGAGAAGGGCGACGCCAACTATCTCGGCGGCTGCGCCAGTTGCTGCATCGGGCGCGCGATCAGCCTGCGCTCGATGGCAAAGAAGCAATACGTGCAACGTGCAAAACGCTCAAGCACCACGCCCCTACCTGCCTATCATTCTTGAGGCTTGCCAGGAAGAACAGCTCTCCTATGAATACCGGCATGGCACGCAATCGTATGGCGCGTTCACCTACAGCTTGGCTGCGACGTTGCGCGCGAGCCGGGGAAAGAAGGCCAATCCTTCATTCGTTCAGTTGATGGATGGTGTTAAGGAAAGGTTGAAGAAGTTGAAGTATCCGCAGGTGCCGAATCTGGTGGGGCCGAGGGAGGTTTTGCGGGAGGTAGTGCCGTGGGGGTAACGAAGTTGGCGGCAGATAATAGGGACGTAAGTTTACATTTTTACCGGAAAGGAAAATCCATGCTTCTGGATAGACACACCGAATACTCGACCGCCTGCCTTGATGCGCTAAACATCAACGGCAACACTCGTGAGCAAATCTGCATAGGTGCAACATCAAATGACCTGTGCGAGTTCACCAATGAATTCCAGATATTTATCAAAACCCCACCACCAAGAACAAGGGGTCTCATGGATGGTTTTGCACTTTACCAATCGCACTATGGTCGACTGGCTTCGATGCATGCCATGGCCAAAGACCAGAACGAACCTGCTACTAACACGAAGGCCGAGTTACAAGCCTGGTTCGACTTTCTCAATGAATTGTCCACTGGCGAGGCCACCATCAAGAACGCAAAGCAGATTGCTTTGAATAATAAAAAAATGAAAGAAATGTTCTCAGGCGGAAGCCTTCAGTTCGAGGGCATTGTCGACACCGAGGACGATACAAAAATCCGATCTCGTAGTATCGGAATGATGCTGCACCTGATCCAAGATTCATACACAACCAGCCATTGCAAACGAAACAATGAAGGTGAGCTGGAAAAATTCTATTGGTACAACGCGCAGGACTCAGGCAAACACAAAGCCCACGACGATGTCGCCGACAAGCACAAAGTCGCCATGTTGGAAGAGTGCACAAACTGCCTTGAAAGCGTGCTTGATAAAACAAAATATGACTACACAACCCTGCTCATCTTGAGCCGCAATGCCGCGAATTCCGATGGCGGCGAATTCACATAAGCGGCATGACTGCATAGGGCACACAAACTGCATCCGTTCCATGGCGTAGAAGCAACGGCATGGCATTACTCACGCAATCGTAAACACAGGAGAAATGCAAATGAACAAAAAGGCACTATTGATTGGTGTTAACCGCTACAAAATCCAAGGCGCCGACCTGCGCGGTTGCGTCAACGATGTCGCAAATTTGCGTAGCGCATTGATAAAGTATTATGGCTTTCAGGAAAAGGATATCGTCAGCCTGACCGACTTTGCCGCCACTAAAAAAGCTATTCAGGCTGGCATCGTCAAATTGCTGAAGGGAGCCAAAAGTGGCGACGTACTCGTGCTGCATTATTCCGGACATGGCGCAAACGTCCCGGACAAAAATGGTGACGAAGCCGACCACCGCGACG
>Ga0209211_10002288_pt1 | contig 33439 bp, 33 predicted proteins | sample RifGroA2_FD_183992 | JGI IMG/M metagenome (GOLD analysis project Ga0209211, IMG submission 183992) | Groundwater microbial communities from Rifle, Colorado, USA - Groundwater A2 (SPAdes) (version 2) | ecosystem: Environmental > Aquatic > Deep subsurface > Groundwater | place: Rifle, Colorado... | reverse complement strand
TTAAGCAAAGGCTTCGGGCAATCGTCAGTGAGCGGTTGCAACCGCGTACCCAAGCCGCCTGCCATAAGTACAACCCAGTTGGGACGTTCGATCGTGCCGATGAGTTCATCCAGCGTAACCAGCCCCGCGATCCGCCCGGCATCGTCTACCAGTGGAAGATGGTGGATGATCTTGCGGCGCATGAGGGCGAGCATCTCCTGACGGGGCGTCGTTACAGGAAGTGTGGTGGCATGGGTACTCATGACTTCCGATACAGGAATCTGCAGGCTCTTCCCGGCCAGAATGGCACGACGGATGTTTCCATCGGTCAGGATACCGAGCAAGGTGTTGTCCGGTGCCAGCACCAGCGCTACCTGCAAGCCAGAGGCATCGACCTTGGCTATCGCTTCGGCCAAGGTCGTCTCCGGCGAAACGACTACCTTTTTCCAATTTGCCATCAGTTATTCTCTCCGATCCTGACTGCCGGGTTGCCCGCTACGATGCATCCTTCCGGAATGGTTCTGGTGACCACGGAGCCTGCGCCTACCACGGCATTTTCACCGATTCGTATCCCCGGTAACACCACCGCGCCGGCTCCGACAAAGACCATCCCTGCGACCTCCACATCTCCGCACAAGACCGCCCCCGGCGCAATAAAGGCATGCGCCCCGATGGTGCAGTCGTGGTCGATGCTGGCTCGCGTATTGATGACTGCATTTTCGGCAACGTTGACTCGGCTCTGGAGAACTGCTCCTGCCATAATTTGAGAGCCGGCGCTGAAGCAGCATTCTCTCCCGAACACGGTGGAAGGATGCCGAACCATGGCGAACCGGAATCCACGCATTTTCAGGTCTTCGAATAATCTTTTGCGTCCATGCAATTGGGGGTTCGCACCCAATCCGTTGATCAGGATGACATCCCCCGGTGAAACCTGTTCCAAAAACCCATCTCCTCCCAATACCGGCACCCCGAACACCCGTTCGCTCACCTCCAGGTTCGGGTCGAGGATGCCTGTGACGTCAACACCGCCCGCAAGCAACGCGTCCAGCACGACACGGCCATGGCCGCCGCCGCCAAGCAACAGGATCTGTTCAGCCATCCAGCACTTCGTCAGTGTTGTAATCGCGCCCCGAGGTTTGCCCCAGGGTCTGCCAATACGCAAACGGTGTTATTCCATTTCCCGGTCGTTTGCACGCAAGATTTTCTTCCGTGAATTTTTCGCCTGCCCTGATCTCTTCCGCCGCCACCAGGCTCTTGCGCACCACGTCGCGATTCTTCCATTCCGATGCAGCAGGACGCTTGATGCCGTCACCCAAGGCTGCCTCGATCTCACGGATCTGCCGCACCAGATCGCGCAGTTCGTCTGGCTCCAGCGAGGCTCTGTGATCCGGGCCCGGCAGATTGCGATCCAGCGTGAAATGTTTTTCAATCACGCGCGCCCCGCGTGCCACTGCCGCAAGGGATATATGAATGCCCGGCGTGTGATCCGAGTAGCCTGTCGGCAAGCCGAACGCCGCCGCCAAGGTGTCCATCGCGCGCAGGTTCACCTCGCCAAACGGCGCGGGGTATTCTGTAGTGCAATGAAGGAGTGTAGTGCGATCGCCCAGGGATTGTTGGCCCGCGTTCGAGGCAAAAGCCCGTTCGAAATCACCACGCCCCGGCGTGGAAGTAGCGGGAGTGGTGAATCCGAAGGCCAGTACGCCCAATGCCGCTTCCACCTCTGCCAGGGTGCTCATGCCGGTAGAAAGAATGACGCGCCGGGCGGCTCGTGCGACTGCCAGCAGAAAAGGCGCGTTGGTTATCTCACCTGACGGGATCTTGATGGTCTGCAATCCGAAACGCTGGGTGAGGAGGTGCAGGCTCGGCGCATCGAAGGGGGTGGACAGAAACGTGATGCCGCGTGCCTCTGCGTGAGCAATCAGCACCTCATGGTCGGCCTCGGTCAGCTCAAGTTTGCGTATCATCTCGAACTGGCTTTCAGCCTGGTCCGTGGTTTGGGTCTGATACTCTGCCTTGGGCGCCTTGCGGCTGACCAGCCGGTCGGCGCGAAAGGTCTGGAACTTGACGGCATCTGCACCAGCTTCGGACGCGACGTCGATCAATTGCCTGGCGAGGCTCAGGTCGCCGTTATGGTTCACTCCCGCCTCGGCAATGATCAGGACCGACTCGCTCATCTGTTGATTTCCTTGAGGATCATGAACGATTCGGCGGCATGGCATCCGCATGCCGCGCCCCTCACTTGCGCAAGCGCACGTATCGCCTCCGCACTTCTGGGGAAGGGAAATTCACCCATTTCTTCTTCGTATATCTGCGCAATCTCGATTTTCTTTCCGAGGTAGGGCGCGATATTCACAAAGCTGTTTGGCGCAAACTTCACCCCCTCCGCGTTGAGGCCGAACTCTGTTTCGGAGAGTGTTTCATAACAGAGCAGGCGCTTGATCGATGGGTAACGGAACCATTTGCTGCATGAGGCCACCGCATCGAACACCGCCGCATGGTCGGTGTGGACATCGCCGCGAAAAGGAAGATAGACGACGGCGGGCGAGATCTTTTTGACGATTTCGCCAATAACGGCAACCAGGTCGCTCATCGGCAAGGTATCGAGTTTCGCGGGCGGCAATCCCAGGTTGTGCACCCCAGCGAAGCCGAATGCTGCGGCCACCTTTTGGATCTGCGCCTGCCGGCGACTTGCTTGCGTATCGGAAAAACCGTGACCGACACTCATGTCGGTCACGATCAGCCAATGCACCGCGTCGCCTCCGGCTATGTGGCGCAGAATAGTTCCGCCGCAACCCAGCGTTTCATCGTCCGGGTGCGGCGCGACGACCAGCACTGTGTTCATAGGCAAGCTCCTGTTTGCGGAAGCGTTTGGAATTCATGCTTTATCAATCGAACGGCGCCATCGCCGCAGCGGATGTCCACACCTTCCGCAGCGGCAGCCAATACCCGTCCGGGTTCGAGATTTGCGATCGCATCTGGCGGATAGATTTTATCCAGCACTTCGCAGCGCCACACTTTGATCTCCGCACCCTGATACTCAATGTGCGCACCGGGGTACGGATCGCCCAAGGCGCGCACCAGATTGTAGATTCCTTCGGATGGCATGCGCCAATCGATCTTTCCATCCGCCTTCGACCTCTTGCGCCAGTAATTGGCGCGCGCATGATCCTGCTGCTTGCGGCTAAATTCGCCGGAGGCCAGCAGCGGCGTAAATTCCTGCATCTGGGCGAGCGCAGTCTCTTGCAGGCGCGCGTAGAGCATTGCAGCATCGTCCTCTCTCGCTACGGCAATTTTTTTCTGCGCAAGCAGGTCGCCGGAATCGGCGCCTTCATCCATGAAGAAAAATGACGAGGCCGTCTCGGCCAACCCCAAGACCAGCGTCCAGATGATGGGATGGCGTCCGCGGTTTCGCGGCAATGCGGTCGGATGGTAGCCGATCACTCCCAGCGGGGGGATTCCCAGTATTTCCTTGCCGAGCAGGTAGGGCCAACCGAAACAATAGACGACATCGGGCGACAGCGCCGCTATCCAGCCCGCCATCTCTGTCTGACGGTTGCCGGCATCCAGGAAACAGGGGATGCCGCTCTCATCGGCCAGCGGTTTGAGGGAATGGAAATCCGCGTTGAAATCCGACGATGCGCGCGTCACCACGCCAACCACTTCCGCATCGGGCAGGCTCAGCAATCTGACCAGGAGCGCATGACTGAAATCTACGCAGCCGATGAATACGATGCGCATCACTCGTTGCCCATGTCGTGAAAACGCTTGAACAGGATACCTTCCAGCGAAGCGGTCTTCAGCGCTTGCTTGATCCTTGCGGATGCCCCTCCATCGCCAAAATAGGTTTTCCCTTCGGCGGCGATCCTGCGGAATTCCGGCGATAACGCTTTCTCGATGGCGGCCGCGATCGCATCCGCCGATTCGCCACAGTCGATGACCGACGGCGCTTTCAGGCGTCCCCGCTGGCGGTCGCCGATATTGACCGTGGGCGTGCGTGCCGTCGGGGCTTCGACGATACCGCTGGATGAATTGCCCAGAACCAGGTCTGACTCGCGCAACAGGCTCAGATAGCGCAATTGTCCAAGGCTCACATATGCCGCAACCCGCCCCGGATTCGCGGATGCGTAATCGTCGATCATCCGGTTGATGATCCGGCCGCCGGTATCGGCATTACCTTTGGTGAACACCACCTTCGTGTCAGGAAAACGATCCAGCGCCTTGAACAATTCCTTCAGTGCATGACCCGCATCATCCTCGCCCAGGGTCACGGGGTGGTAAGTACACAGAATCACCGGCACATGTTCCAGCTTCAAGTCCAGTGACTGTTCAAGCTCCTGCCGGCTCAACAGCTTCAGGCGCAGCAGATTGTCGAGACCGATCGCGCCGGTATCGAACACCCGCTCCGGCGATTCGCCGAGCTGGATGACGCGCTTGCGATAGGGTTCTGCAGCAGTGAAGTGCAGGTGCGCCATCTTGGTCACCGCATGACGAATCGCTTCGTCGATCAGCCCCTCGGTCGCTTCACCACCATGGATATGAGCGATCGGTATCCGCGCCACCATCGCCGCCTGCGCCGCCGACAATATCTCGAAACGATCACCCAACAGCACCAGAATGTCCGGCTTCAGCCCGTCCAGCGCATCGGCAAAACCGATCACGCCCAGCCCCATGGATTTGGCAATGCCCACCGGCGTATCGGAGGAAAGCAGCATTTCGACCTTGGCATCGATAGTGAAACCATCGGCTTCGATCTGACGGTAGGTCAACCCGAACTCGGGCGAAAGATGCATGCCGGTGGCGACGATCTGGAGCTGCAGTTCCGGGTCGGCCTCGATCTCTTTCATCAACCAGTAGAGCAGGCCATATTCAGCACGGGTGCCGGTGACGACACAGATCTTTCGCCGCTTGATCATGAGGTCAGATTCGCCAGTCGGGCGCTGCTGGGCAGGTTGATCAGGCTCGCTTCCAGCCGTTCCGCCACAGGAAGCGGTGCACGCGGGCAGTCTGCGAACATCGGCAGCTTGTGCAGTAGCGTCCAGGTTGGACGGCATTGGTAGCCGGCATCGTTGGCGACGGCAAGCAGGCTGTCGCGCATAATCACGTCCGGGTTTTCGAGCATTATCGTGTTGAGCCAGTGGTTGCTGGACGAATAGGCAGGCTCGGCCATGTAGCGAAAGCCTTCCAGGCTTGAGAACGCCTCGCGATATTTGTCCGCGAGGTTGCGCTTGCGCGCCAGGAAATCCGGCAAGCGCTCCATCTGCGCACAACCGAGGGCGGCATTCAGGTTCGGCAGACGATAGTTCCAGGCAATCTCATCATGGAAAAATTCCCAGCGATGAGGGCGTTTGGCCGTCGTCGTCAGGTGTTTGGCGTGGCGCGCCAGCTCGCTGTCGTTGGTCAGGATGGCACCGCCGCCGCCCGTGGTGATGATCTTGTTGCCGTTGAAACTGAGCGTGCCCAGCTTGCCGAAAGTGCCGGTATGCCTGCCCCGAATGGAGCTTCCCAGCGACTCGGCGGCATCTTCCACCACCGGCAGATCGTAGCGTCCGGCGATTTCCATCAGGTGCACCATGTCTACCGGGTGGCCGTAGGTGTGCATCGGTACGATCGCGGCTATGCGGCGACCGGTATGGCGATTGCGCAATCCCTGCGGCGTGGGTTCGGCAAGGGTGGACAGATATTCGGCAAGCGCTTCGGGAGACATCCCCATGGTGTCGAGGCTGCTATCCACGAAATGGGGTACTGCACCGCAATGCGCAACCGCATTGGCGGTAGCCACGAACGACAGAGCCGGAACCAGTACTTCATCCTGCGGCTGCACCCCGGCCAGCCTGAGCGCGATATGCAGCGCTGCCGTGCCGTTCACTACCGCAACGGCATGCCTGGCGCCGGTATAGTCGGCAAGCACGGCTTCGAACTGATCGACATATCTGCCCACCGAAGAAACGAAGGTAGAGTCGATGCAATCCAGCAGCAGCGCGCGTTCGTTGCCGCTGAATTCGGGTTCATGCAACGGAATCATGCCGCCGGGCGAACCCAGCACTTCCCGCAATCCCTGCAATAACGCTTGCTCGGGTGATCTCACTTCGCTATTCATTTCAAATGTTGTAACGATCGGCCTTGTAGCCGGCAAGATTGGCGGGATCCCTGAACCATGCCGCAGTTTCCGCCAAACCGCGTTTAAACCCCTCGCGCCCGCCGTAGCCAGGCTGCCAGCCGAAAAGTTGTTTGGCCTTGGCGTTATCGGCCCACAAGCGTTCAACCTCGGAATTTGCCGGGCGCAGGCGATCCTCATCGGTAACGATCTCGATCTCGGTGTTCATGGCTTCAGCGATCAACCGGGCTGTGTCGCCGATGGAAATCTCGAAGTTGCTGCCGAAGTTGACCACCTCGCCCAAGCCGTTGTCAGACTCGAGCGCAGCGATGAAACCGGCAACCGTATCCTGTACATAATTGAAATCGCGCGTCGGCGATACTGCGCCCAGTTTGATCTGGCGCCGGCCATTGGCGATCTGGGTGATGATGGTCGGGATTACCGCGCGCGCAGACTGGCGCGGGCCATAGGTATTGAATGGCCGCGCGATCACCACCGGCAGGCCGAAGGATGCATAGAAGGAATAAGCCAGTTGATCCGCAGCAATCTTGGTGGCCGAATACGGCGATTGCCCCTGCAACGGATGCTCCTCGGTAATCGGTACGAAACGCGCCGTGCCGTAGACCTCGCTGGTCGAGGTGTGAATCACGCGCTGCACACCCAGTTCGCGTGCCGCCTGCAAGACGTTCAACGTACCCTTGACGTTGGTATCCACATAAGTATCGGGCGAGTGGTAGGAATATGGAATGGCGATCAGTGCTGCCAGATGCAACACCGCGTCGCAGCCCTTCATCGCCTCCTTCACACCGTGCGGGTCGCGGATATCCCCGGCAAACACCTCGAAACGGCCCTTCACGTCAGGTGCGCAGCGGTCCAGCCATCCCCAGGAGTTAAAGGAATTGTAAAGCACGAAGGCACGAGCGCCGTATCCCCGGCGCACGAGTGCCTCGGTGAGATGGGAACCGATGAAGCCATCGGCGCCAGTGATCAGTATTTTCTGGTGTGTCATTTTCTCGATATCCATTGGAATCGTCAGGCCGACGCAGCCTTTCTGTTGTCATGCGTCTCCGCAGGCACAACCTCTTCGACGACCCTTCCGCCTTCCAGTCGGTACAGCCGGTCGCACTGCTCGACGGTGGAAAGCCGGTGCGCCACGATGATGATGGTCTTACTTCCGTGCAGCGCCGTGATGGCCTGCATCACGCCGCTCTCCGTATCGGTATCGAGCGCGCTGGTGGCTTCGTCCAACACCAGTACGGAAGGGTCGTGATAAAGCGCGCGGGCGATACCGATGCGTTGCCGTTGCCCACCGGAAAGCCGGATACCTCGTTCGCCCACGACGGTCTCGAGTCCGTCCGGCAGGCTGTCCACGAAATCCTCCAGTTGTGCGGCGTGGATGGCGCCCCTCACAGCCGTATCATCGATGCTCTCGTCCGGCAGGCCGAACGCCACGTTGCGGCGCAACGTATCGTCCGTGAGATAGATCGATTGCGGCACATAACCGATCTGGTCCTGCCAATGACGCAAATCATGGCGTATGTCCTGCCCATCCACCGTCACTTGCCCCGCATCCGGCGGCAACAACCCGAGGATGACATCTACCAGCGTGCTTTTGCCCGCACCGCTGGTGCCAATGAACCCGATGGACTCGCCTTTCCGGATGTAGATGGATAGACCATTGAGCGCGGCTGCATCTGCACCTGGATAGGTATAGCTGAGGTTTTCAAGGCGAATCTCATGCTGAAAGGCGGCGCCATTGGCATGCCGCGCTACGGCTTCCGGCATGGCAAGCTTGAGTTCTTTATGCAAAGTATCCACCACCGCCAGCCCGTAGCGTAGCGATAATACCGAGCTCAATACCCGATTTATCGAAGGCATCAAGCGAAAAGCAGCAATGGCAAACAATCCCAATGTAGGCACGATGCCGGCTATGTCGCGCCCTTGGGCCAGCATGCTCAATACCAGGAGCGTCATGCCTGTCACCGCCAACAATTCCAGCCACAGGCGAGGCAACTGTTGCAGGGTAGATTGGAACTGTCCCATCCGTGCACTTTGGGTATTGTGTATTCCATATTGCGCCAGAAAATCACCCTCGCGACCGAGCAGTTTCACGTCCTTGGCTCCGCCCAATCCCTGTTGCAGGTGCTGGACGCGCATGCCATCGTGGTATAGGCGCTCCTTGCCCCAGCGAACAATCCTGACATGCGTGATGCGATGAAATCCCCATGCCGCGCCGCCCAATACCAGCGCCACGATCAATGCACCCAGCGGTTCGACCAGCAATAACAGGCTGCCGACGCCCAGCAACACCATGCACTCGGTGAGGATAAGCATACCGGGAAGCATGGCATTGCCGGTGAAAATACCCACTTCATCGAGGGCGTTGCGAATCAGTTGCGCCGAATTGCGTTGCAAGTGGAAGGTGTAAGGCTGACGCAGATAGGTAGCAAACAGTTTTTGCGAAAGCTGCGCCTGAACACCAAAAGCGAAGCGTGTTTGCCGCCAGGCAAGGAAAGCCAGAAAACACGCCTTGATGAGATACACGCCTACCAGCACAAACATCCCTCCAACAACCAATGTTTGTGGATCAGGGTTACCCAGCGCCCTGAGTATCGGTTCGGTAGCCGGATAACGTGCCGCAAGGTTTTCCTGGGTAAGTAGCGTTATGGCCGGAATCACCAAGCCTACGCCCAGCGTCTCCAGCATCATGCCGATGACCATTAGCCCCAGTAGCAGCAACGCGTTGCGGCGCTCTGCAGGAGCGAGAATATCCCATATCTTTTGAAGAATGGATTTCACGATTTTGTCATGGTTCGGTCGATTGGTGGATACATAGTTTCAGACACGCTACCGCCCTGCAAAACACGGGCATGTTTCGCATAATATGTTGTTTATAACAAACAATTACGCTGCTGGGATGACCCAGTCGCGTTTTACTTTCATTTTGTTGGCCTTGCCCAACAATTCCAGCAGCACGATCACGCGCTTTTCGCCATCTTCTTCACTGAACACGCCTTCCAGTCCGGCGAGCGGGCCTTGCACCAGCCGAATCGGTTCGCCCTCGTTGAACAAGGGGCGGTCGTCGCGGTGCAAACCGGAGTCCGCGTCTGCGCGGCACATGATCGCTTCCATCACCGCATCGGACACGGCTGCCGGCAACCCGCCTTGGCGTACCAAACCGCAGACGCCACGGGTGGAGCGAACCGGCGAGGTGCTGCGTATGGCGGTATCAAGGCGGATGAACAGATAACGCGGGAACAACGGCTCGACCGTATCTACCCATTGCCCCCTGCGGCGATGTGTGCTGCGCAAGCGTGGCAGATAGACGTGATAGCCTTGACGCAGCAGGTTCTCTTCGGCCACGGCTTCCTGGCGTGGCTTGCAGCAGACCGCATACCAGCATGCCGTGTCATGGGACGCCGCCAAACTGCCGTGAATTCCGCAGCGCAGGTCACTCATCGACGCTCTCCAACAACCCCTTTTGTTCCGCTTCGCGCCGCAATTCTTCGATTTCCGCGCGCAATCGTTCATATTCCTGCATCTTGTACTGGAGGAAGTCCACGGTCATGCGTGCTTTCTCCCTGATCCCGCTCGGGGTGAGCAGGTAGGTATAGGCCAGCTTGTTGTCGCTGTTGCGGAAGTTATTGATCTTGATGCTGCCTTTTGCGACCAGCGCGTTCAGGCAGTAGTTGACCTTGCCGAGACTGACACCCATGCGTTTCGCCAGCTCGCGCTGGGAAAGATCGGGGTTGTCTGCCAGCGTCTTGAGCAACCCGTAATGGGTGGATTCATCCAGCATCGGCGGTGCGTTCAGTGATTGAACAGCACGCATTACAACAGTTACACGCCGGGAGTGTCAAGCTTGATGACGCATGCCTTGGCGCTTATGTCTTGGTTTGGATCCGGTTATTTTCCCTGCGCAGGCTCCCCAATGCTTCTTTCAACAGCATCAACAGGGTTACCAGCAATGTTGTTGCCAGCGTAACCCAGGTAACGATCAGCAACCGGCGCGGTTTTGACTTGTTTTCCGGTTTCACCGCCGGGTCGATCACACGCGCGGCATAGATGGTCTCTTCCGCCTGAATGACCTTTAACCTTTTTTGCAGCAGCCCTTCCAACGCTTCCAGATATTTCATCTGCCGGAATTTATCCAGGTAATCCGCCTCAGCACGAGTTTTAACCCGAGCAACTCCCCGCAATCCGCTTTTCATCAGTTCACCGAGCCGGTCATACAATTTTTCCATATCCTTGCGTACCTCCAGTAGCGACGGATTGGCTGCATCGACAAGCTCGATTTCGGCGCGAAGCGTACTAAGATTCTTGATGATCTCTTTATCATCCACCAGATTGGACTCTTTGCCGCGTAGGGCGGTCAGTGCATTTTGCAGTGCAGCCTGCACCTGTGAAATATCTGCCTTCAGAGCGGTCACGCGCATTTCGATCAGGGCGCGTTGCCTTGCCTGTTCAGACAACCCCAAGGAACGGGTCATCTTGTCCATCTCCTCCGGATAGGCGTTCGCCAGCGCAGTGGCGCGTGCGGGTTCGGTATCATCCACTTCAATAACGAGTGAACCATCCTTGTCCGGTTTAACACGGGCCGATTGAGACAGGGCCTTGCGTGCGTCAAGCAAGCTTGTCGCGCCGTACGCCTGCATCAGGGAAAACCGCTGTACCAGCGCATCCTCCAGCACTCCGCTTTCAAGCACCTGCTTTAGCAGCGATGTTTGCTGCGTTTGCTGTGTTTGCTGCGTTTGCTGTGTTTGCTGCACAGGTACTATCTTTACCGTGGCCGTGTAGATGTTGGGCTGCTGTAGCGCGACGATGGCGGAGATCGCCGCCGCACCAAGTGCTGCGCCAAGTATCGTTTTTTTGTGCCTGCCGAAAAAATCGAGAATATCGAGCAGGCTGATCTCTTGCTCGTTTGCCATATTGGCTGTCATGGAGGCAATCCGTTTGATTGTGTTGTCTGAACTCAAGTGAATTTTAATGCCGCAAGGCAGCATTGACCATATCGATATCGGCTTCGGCCAAGCTGCCCGTCGCCGCTTTCAGGCGCAGTTGGCCGAGCAGGTAGTCGTATTGCGCCTGGTACAGGTCGCGGCGCGTGGCGTAGAGTTGTTGCTGGGCATTGAGCACGTCGAGGTTGGTGCGCACGCCAACTTCCTGCCCGAGCTTGCTGGCTTCGAGCACGCTTTCGCTGGAGACGACGGCCTGTTGCAGCGCCTTGACCCGGGCGATGCCGCTGACTACGCCGAGATAGGCCTGGCGGGTCTGGGTGGCGACAGTGCGGCGCGCGTTCTCCAGTTCCTGTCTGGCGCGTTCGCGGTTCGCCTCGGCCTCGCGCCATTTGGACTGCGTCGCGCCGCCCTGGAACAGCGGCAGGTTCAGTTGCACGCCGACGCTCTTGCTGGTGCTGTCGCTGCCCACGCCTAGATTGCTGCCGTTGGCGTCATTGTTGGCGTAGCTGGCCACCAGGTCGAGCGTGGGGTAGTGCCCGCCACGGTTGCGCGCCACTTCCTTCGCGGCCAGTTCCGCACCCGCCTGCGCGATGACGATCTGCGGGCTGTTGAGCAGCGCGCCGTCCACCCACTTCTCCATGTCGGCGGGCTGCGGCGTTTCCGGGCTGAAGCCGGCACCGAGGTGGTCCAGCGCGGGCGGCGTGGCATTGATGAGCTGTTGCAGGGCGCGTTGCTTGTTCTCCAGTTCGTTGCGCGCGGCGATCTCCTGCGCATCGGTCAGATCGTAGCGCGCCTGTGCCTCATGGGTGTCGGTGATGGTGGCGCTGCCCACGTCGAAGTTGCGCTTCGCCTGCTCGAGCTGTTCGGCGATGGCGGTCTTCTGCGCCTCGGCGAGCCGCACGCCGTCCTCGGCGACCAGCACGTCGAAATAGGCCTGCGCGACGCGCAGGATCAGCTCCTGTTCGGCGACCCTGAATTGCGCATCGCTCTGCGCGACCTGCAACCCGGCCTCGGTATAGGCCAGCCAGTTCTGCTGGCGGTACAGCGGTTGCGTCAGGCTGACGCTGTAGCCGTGGCTGTTGTAGCGGTTGTTGCCGCTGGGAAATGTAGTGGCACCGAGATACTGGACGGTCTGGTCATTGAAAGTGCTGTTGGCACTGAGGTTGATGTTGGGCAGCAGCAGGGCGCGCCCCTGCGGCAGCTTTTCCTGTCCGGCCTGGCGCACCGCGCGCGCGGCGGCGAACACCGGGTCGTTGGCCTGTGCCGCGCGGAACACGTCCAGCAGGCCGGCTGCCTGCGCCGGAGCGCTTGCAGCAAGCAGGGTGGCAAGAATGAAGGAAGTCGGTTTCATTCCGGATCGCCCATTGGACGTAAGTTGGGTAATACTGGTGCATCCCCCCCTTTGAAAAAGGGGGGAAGGGGGGATTTGAGCGCGTCACGAATACAAAAATCCCCCTCGATCCCCCTTTTACAAAGGGGGAGGTGCTCGCCAACTGGACTATTTGGGTTCATAGGTTTTGCGCAACTCGTATATTAGATTTTGCTAATACTACAGCCCTCGGCTGCGTTGCGCAATCCCGGCGCGGTCAGAATGCGAAGCGGCTGGGCTGTTCGGCGTTTTGCAGCGGCGCGACACAGGTTTCCAAGATGTCGATGGTTTCGAACACGTCCGGCGCGATGCGGGTGACCAGCTTCGCTTCCATCACCGGCGCGTCGCCGACAATGGCGAACAGCCGCCCGCCGACGTTCAGGCTGTTGCGGAACGCTTCCGGCAGCACCGGCGTGGAGCCGGTCAGCACGATCGCATCATAAGTCGCGCCGTTGCCCCAGCCGCGCGCGCCATCGCCGATCTCCAATGTGATGTTGTCGCGCTTGGCCAGATGTTTCGCCGCCACGGCGGAAAGCTCCGGCACGATCTCGACTGAGGTGACGTGCCCCGCCAGCGCGGCCAGCAGCGCGGTCAGGTAGCCGCTGCCGCTGCCGATCTCCAGCACCTTGTCGTTGCGCGTGAGATGCAGTTCCTGCACGACACGCGCCTCCAGCTTGGGCTGCCACATGCATGCGCCATAGCCGAGCGGGATCTCCATATCCACGAAAGCCAAGTCTTTCATGCCCTCCGGCATGAACTGCTCGCGACGCACCTGCTTGAGCAGTTCCAGTATCCTTCCCTCCAGCACATCGCACGGGCGAATCTGCTGCTCGATCATGTTGAAGCGTATCTGTTCCGTGTTCTGCATTTTATTCCCTGTCCCTGTTCCGTATGACTTCGCGGCAGTATAGCAATACGCCACAACCTCCTCAACAACATGGATGCTGTTGCTTTTGCCCCCTCTTTCCTTTACCTTGCTTCCCTCGCTGGGGGTCTGCCCGAAGGCAGTGAGAAACACCCTTTGAACCTGTACGGGTAATGCCGTCGTAGGGAAGCATCTGCCGATGCTCCCCGTTTTTCCGGAGCATCATCGAATGAACGCCAATCCCCAATTCCTGGCCACTGCCGCGCATGTCGACGAGGCGGCGGTGAAACCCTTGCCCAATTCGCGCAAGGTCTACGTGCAGGGCAGCAGGCCCGACCTCCGCGTGCCGATGCGCGAGATCGCGCTGACCGACACCCACACCAGCAACGGCATCGAAAAGAATCCGCCGATCTACGTGTACGACTGCTCCGGCCCCTACACCGACCCGGCGGTGAAGATCGACATCCGCTCCGGCCTGGCCGAACTGCGCGCGCCGTGGATCGCCGAACGCAACGACACCGAAGCCTTGCCGCAACTGACTTCCGAATACGGCCGGCAGCGCCTGAACGACCCGGCGCTCGCCGACATGCGCTTCAACCTCCAGCACACGCCGCGCAAAGCCAAGCCGGGCATGAACGTCACGCAGATGCACTACGCGCGCAAGGGCATCATCACGCCGGAGATGGAGTACATCGCGATCCGCGAGAACCAGAGACGCGACGGCCTTTCCGGGATGATGCTGCAACAGCACCCCGGCGAGAACTTCGGCTCGCCCATGCCCAAAGAGATCACGCCCGAATTCGTGCGCAGCGAAGTCGCCGCCGGACGCGCTGTGATCACCACCAACATCAACCACCCCGAATGCGAGCCGATGATCATCGGGCGCAACTTCCTGGTGAAGATCAACGCCAACATCGGCAACTCCGCGCTCGGCTCCAGCATCCAGGAAGAAGTGGAAAAGATGACCTGGGCGATCCGCTGGGGCGGCGACACGGTGATGGATTTGAGCACCGGCAAGAACATCCACGAAACGCGCGAATGGATCATCCGCAACTCGCCCGTGCCCATCGGCACCGTGCCGATCTATCAGGCGCTGGAAAAGGTGAACGGCAAGGCCGAAGACCTGACCTGGGAAATCTTCAAGGACACGCTGATCGAGCAGGCCGAACAGGGCGTGGACTACTTCACCATCCACGCCGGCGTGCTGCTGCGCTACATCCCGATGACGGCAAAGCGCATGACCGGCATCGTCTCGCGCGGCGGCTCCATCATGGCCAAGTGGTGCCTCGCGCACCACAAGGAGAGCTTTCTCTATACCCATTTCGAAGACATCTGCGAGATCATGAAGGCCTACGACGTGACCTTCTCGCTCGGCGACGGCCTGCGTCCCGGCTCCATCTACGACGCCAACGACGAGGCGCAACTGGGCGAACTCAAGACGCTGGGCGAACTCACGCAGATCGCCTGGAAGCACGACGTGCAAGTGATGATCGAAGGCCCCGGCCATGTGCCCATGCACATGATCAAGGAGAACATGGACCTGCAGCTCAAATGGTGCCACGAAGCGCCGTTCTACACGCTAGGCCCGCTGACGCAGGACATCGCGCCCGGCTACGACCACATCACTTCCGCTATCGGTGCGGCGATGATCGGCTGGTTCGGCACCGCCATGCTCTGTTACGTCACCCCCAAGGAACACCTGGGCCTGCCCAACAAGGCCGACGTGAAGGAAGGCATCATCACCTATAAGATCGCCGCCCACGCCGCCGACCTCGCCAAGGGCCACCCCGGCGCGCAGATCCGCGACAACGCGATGAGCAAGGCGCGCTTTGAATTCCGCTGGGAAGACCAGTTCAACATCGGCCTCGACCCCGACCGCGCGCGCGAATTCCACGACGAGACCCTGCCCAAGGAATCCGCCAAGGTCGCCCACTTCTGCTCCATGTGCGGCCCGCAATTCTGCTCGATGAAGATCAGCCAGGACGTGCGCGACTTTGCCGCCGCGCAGGGCTTCTCTGAACAGGAAGCGCTGGAAAAAGGCATGGAAGTGAAGTCGGTCGAGTTCGTGCAGCAGGGCGCACAGGTCTATCACAAGGCATGACGATGGAGTGTCGCGAGGGCTGCGGCGCCTGCTGCATCGCGCCTTCCATCACTTCTCCGCTGCCCGGCATGCCTGATGGCAAACCCGCCGGAGTACGCTGCGTGCAGTTGGATGACGAGTTGCGCTGCAAGGTGTTCGGCCAGCCACAGCGCCCGGTCTTTTGCGCCGGGCTGCGGCCTTCCGCCGAGATGTGTGGTGACTCACAGGAGCAGGCGTTGGCTTGGCTGATGCGGCTGGAACAGGTGACGCTGCCGGTATAATCGCACCATGCAACAGCCCTCCCTCATTTCCGCTGCAATCAACGATGATACGCCCTGCACCGGCCATTGCACCACAGTGCTGGGTGACGACATCTGCCGCAGTTGTCTGCGCACCTTCGACGAGATCACGCGCTGGGTGGAGATGGGCGTAGAAGAGCGGCGCGCGGTGAATCTGCGTATATTTAATTTACGAACCACTGGATTCCGGCCTTCGCCGGAATGACGAAACTTCATGGACATCATCCTGTTACTCAAAGCCGCCATCCTCGGTATCGTCGAGGGTCTGACGGAGTTCCTGCCGATCTCTTCCACCGGGCATCTGATTCTGGCGGGCGACTTGCTGAACTTCAACGACGAGCGCGGCAAGGTGTTCGAGATCGTGATCCAGTTCGCGGCGATTCTGGCGGTGTGCTGGGAGTATCGCGCCAAACTGACTGCGGTTGCATCGGGGCTGGTGCGCAAGGAGGAGGCCGCGCAGCGCTTCACCTTTAACCTGTTCATCGCTTTTCTGCCGTTGGCGATTTTGGGTCTGGCGTTCGGCAAGGCCATCAAGGCGCATCTGTTCTCGCCGGTGCCGGTGGCGCTGGCGTTCATCGTCGGCGGTTTCATCATCCTGTGGGCGGAGAAGCGCAAGCACTCCGAGCACATCGTCAGCGTGGACGACATGCATTGGAAGGATGCGCTGAAGCTGGGTTTCGCGCAGGCGCTGGCGCTGATTCCCGGCACTTCGCGCTCGGGGGCGACGATCATCGGCGGCTTGTTCCTTGGGCTGTCGCGCAAGGCTGCAGCGGAGTTCTCATTCTTCCTCGCTATCCCGACGCTGGGTGCGGCGACGGTGTATGAAGTCATCAAGTACCGCGATCAGTTCCACGCCGACGATCTCGGCATCTTCTTGGCCGGCTCGATCGCTTCATTCGTCAGCGCCTTTCTGTGCGTGCGCTGGCTGCTGCGTTACATCAGCCATCACGATTTCACGATCTTTGCGTGGTATCGCATCGCCTTCGGCCTGATCGTGCTGGGCACGGCATACAGCGGTGTGGTGAACTGGTCGGCGGTGTAATTACAAAGCAGGATGGGTATCGCTGCGCTCAACCCATCCTGCAACTACTGCTGGCGGTTTTCTTTTTTGCTGATTGCGTGAACCCTCAAAACTTCATGATTACACCCGCGTTTAATGACCGCCCCATGCCCGGCACAAGGGTTCCATGGGAGACACCCGTGCTCATCGTGGCGCCTTGACCTACATATGACCCGCCCAACGGTGATGCATAGAACTTGTTCAAGGCATTTTCCAAACCGACATCCAGGCGCACCTGCTTCCATTCATAGCTGCTGTACAGGTTGAGCAGGCCGTAGCCGCCGGTTGCAATTTCCTTGCGCACGGCCTGAACCCCGGTCTTGGAGTCCACCAGTTTTGCCTCGAGGGTGTTGGTCCAGTTGCCGGTGCGCTGTTCGATCGCCAGCTTCACGTTCAGCGGCATGATGTTGTAGAGATCGTCGCCGGTGGTCAGATTTTTGCCGTTCACATAGCTCAGCACGCCGGTCGCATTGAAGCTTCCATGGTTGCCGGTTTTCGCCAGCGGCATACGGCCGGAAACGTCCAGACCATAAAGACGCGCGGTTTGATTGGCAAGACTCAGGCTGGCGAATCCGTCTGCGCGCGCAGGACATGCCTGGTGCGTTGCCGTGGCGACGCAGGCCACCGCGTCGATGTAATTGTCCACACGGGTGTAGTAAGGCGTGGCTTTCACCTCCCAGGCCTGCTGTGTGTCATCGTGCCAGCTGCCCGTCATGCTCAGGGTGTGCGCAACTTCCGGCTTCAGGTCGGGGTTGCCGACATAGCCGTTGCCGTCACCAAACCAGTTGTTCATGTTCAGCACCATGGTGCTTCCGGCTGACCATGTGTAGCGCTCATACAGATTGGGCGAGCGGGTTTTCATGGCGTATCCTGCCTCAAAGGTTTTACCGGTATCGGGCGTGTAGCGCGCCAGTGCCGTCAGATCAAGGTTGTTGTCGGTGCGTCGGCGATCGAGCGCGTTGAACGGATCGGCATCGTTGGTATAGGTGGCTGTGGTTTTATAGCCGTTCACCGCACCCGTATCCATTTTCACCGTATCGCTGCGCACCCCCAGCAGGCTGGTCCATTGCTGATTCCAGCGTGCTTCCCATTCGGCAAACAAGTCGAAGCGGTCGCGCTGGCCATCATTGATGTTGAGGAACGTGAGCGGAGACATGCCGCCCGTACCGGACACCGGCCACCAGTCGTTCAGGCGATAACGCTGATATTCCGCTCCCACTCGCAAAATATCTCTATCGGAAAGGATAACGTCCGCCTTGGCCGTCACGCCGGTATTATTTCCTTCCGTTTCCATCGGCATGCCCAGTGCCCCGGACGGATAGTTAAATTGCTTGTCATCGAGGAAATTCATCGAGTGCCGGGTATGCTCGTTGTAAGCGCGCGCTTCCAGTACACCCCACTGATATTGACCTGCATAACGCAGATTAAATTGCTGGCTATCGTTGCCGGTCATGTCCATGCGCTGATTCGGGAAGCCCTGTTTTGCAATGTCCTGAAACCCAAGTTTCAATTCGACCAGATGGTTTTCGTGGCGCAGCGCGAAGCCGAGTGACTGGTTTTCAGTTCTATACATGGATGAGCCCACCTCATCGCCTTCCAGCCAACCTCTGCCCGTTGCCGCCAGCCCTGCCGCCTTGAACGCCCTGGCCGCCTTGTAATCATCCGCTTCCGCTGTCGAACCGCTATACGTCATGCTCAATGTCTCGCTGGCGATGGTTGCCGAAACATTGTCGGCCTTGGCGTTGCCGTTGCTGCGATAAAAAGCGCCGGCTTGTCCTTTGAGCAATTTGCCCTGCCCGGCCCGGGCGAATTCCGGTGCGGCGGAATTGACCTGTATCGTCCCGCCGATGCTATCGCCGCCCACGCTCACCGGGGCTATCCCGGCAAACACGCTGACGCTGCCGACGCTGGCTGGGTCGATATAAGAGAGCGGCGGATTCATGTGGTTGGCGCAGGCCGAGATCAGGTCCATGCCATCGACCTTGACGCGCACGCGGTCATCCGCCATGCCATGTATCGCCGGCAGGCTGGAGACGCCGCCCGCGCCGTACAGGCTGACGCCCGGCTGACCATCGAGCAGCCTCGCCGTGTCGCTGGTGGTAGTGCGCAGGCGCGACAGTTCGCCCTGCCCCAGGCCGGTGTCGGACGACGGCAACGTTTGAGGTTTTTCCGCGGTGACCTGCACTTCCGGCAGTTCTTCCATCCCGGCGGCGTATGCGCCCGGCACGAACGCCAGCGCAAGGCAAAGGGTGATACGTTTCAACTGCATGGTTTTCTCCGGATAAAAAGTGCCGCGATTATCGTTGCGGCGCTTTTGTCCGGGAATGCGTCATATTGTCGCAGCCGCGAATCTGTTGGCATTGCGATACATGACACGCGCAAAAATTTCATCGCAATGTCATAATCACGCCACACAATCACACACATGGAGTCACGACATGGCAAGAATGGTGCAATGCGTCAAACTGGGACGCGAAGCCGAAGGACTGGAACGCCTGCCTTATCCGGGTGCGCTGGGACAGCGGATATTCGACAATGTGTCGAAGGAGGCATGGCAGGGCTGGGTCCGCTTCCAGACCATGCTGGTGAACGAGAACCGGCTCAGCCTGGCCGATGTGGCGGCACGCAAGTATCTGGCCGAGCAGATGGAGCAGTACTTCTTCGGTGAGGGCGCGCAGATGCCGGAAGGCTATGTACCGCCCAAGCACTGACGCTCAAGCCATTGGCCAAAAAATTCATCTCGCAGCAATTCCTCAACCGTGAACTCGGCCAGCTCGAGTTCAACCGGCGCGTGCTGGCACAGGCGGAAGATGCCTCGGTACCGTTGCTGGAACGCCTGAAATACCTGTGCATCGTCAGCAGCAACCTGGACGAATTCTTCGAGATCCGCGTGGCCGGCCTGAAGGAGCAGGTCAAACTGGGCGGCATCGCCGCTGCCGCGGACGGCCTGACGCCGAAACAGACGCTGGCGCTGGTGCATGAGCAGGCGCATCGCCTGATCGAGCAGCAATACCTGCTGTTCAACAACGGTCTCGTGCCCGCGCTGGCCGCGCAGGGTGTCCATTTCCTGCGCCGCACCCACTGGAACACGGTTCAACAGGCATGGGTGAAGGATTATTTCTTCCGCGAGGTGATGCCGGTGCTGACGCCCATCGGGCTCGACCCCGCGCATCCGTTCCCGCGCGTGCTCAACAAGAGCCTGAATTTCGCCGTTGAGTTGCAGGGCAAGGATGCCTTCGGGCGCAACCAGGCGCGCGCCATCGTCCAGGCGCCGCGCGTGCTGCCGCGCACCATCCTGATGCCGCCGGAGGTCAGCGGCTGCGAGCACGGTTTCGTGCTGCTGTCCTCGATCCTGCACGCGCATGTCGGCGAATTGTTCGCCGGCATGGAAGTGCTGGGCTGCTACCAGTTCCGGGTCACGCGCAACAGCAATCTGTTCGTGGACGAGGAAGAGGTCAAGAACCTGCGCCTCAGCCTGCAGGGCGAGCTGCCGCAGCGTCATTTCGGCGATGCGGTGCGGCTCGAGATCGCCGACAACTGTCCGCCGCAGATGGCCGAGCAGTTGCTCAAGGAATTCGTCCTCGCGCCGGAGGATCTCTACCGCGTGCACGGCCCGGTGAATCTGGTGCGGCTGATGGGCATCCCCGACATGGTCGCGCGCGATGACCTGAAGTTCTCCCCTTTCATCCCCGGCGTGCCGGGCGTGATCCAGAAGAAGGGCGCGGACATGTTCCGGGCGATCCGCAAGGGCGACATCCTGCTGCACCACCCGTTCCAGGCATTCAAGCCGGTGATCGACTTCATCCAGCAGGCCGCCAGCGATTCCGCCGTAGTCGCGATCAAGCAGACCGTGTACCGCACCGGCGTGGATTCCGTGCTGATGGAGGCGCTGATCGGCGCGGCGCAGCGCGGCAAGGAAGTGACGGTGGTGGTGGAACTGCTGGCGCGCTTCGACGAGGAGGCCAACATCAACTGGGCGACGCGCCTCGAACAGGTCGGCGCACATGTGGTCTACGGCGTGGTCGGGCACAAGACGCACGCCAAGATGCTGATGGTGGTGCGGCGCGAGGAAACCGGGCTGCGCCGCTATGTGCATCTCGGCACCGGCAACTACCATCCGCGCACCGCCCGGCTCTACACCGACTTCGGTTTGTTCACCTGCCACGAGGAAATTTGCGCCGACGCCAACGAGGTGTTCAGCCAGCTCACCAGCCTGGGCAAGGCGCGCAAGCTGAGCCACTTGTGGCAATCGCCGTTCACGCTGCACAGCGAGATCATGCGCGCCATCCAGAACGAGACGCGGCTGGCCAGTGCCGGCAAGAGCGCCCACGTCATCGCCAAGATGAACGCGCTGCTCGAACCGGAGATCATCAGCGCGCTCTACGAGGCATCAAGCGCGGGCGTGAAGGTGGACCTGATCGTGCGCGGCGTATGCGCGTTGCGCCCCGGCGTGAAGGGGCTGTCGGAGAACATCAGCGTGCGCTCCATCATCGGCCGCTTCCTGGAGCACACCCGCATCTTCTATTTCCGCAACGACCTGAAGCACGATGTGTATCTGGCCAGCGCCGACTGGATGGATCGCAACTTCTTCCGGCGCATCGAGGTGTGCTTCCCGGTGCTGGACAAGAAACTCAAGAAACGCGTGCTCGACGAAGGACTCAAGGTCTATCTGGAAGACAACGTGCAAGCCTGGGAAATGGACAGCGACGGACACTACCGGCGCAAGGCGCCGCGCCGCGCCGCGCCGGTATGCGCCCAGAACGAGTTGCTCAAACAGCTGACCGGCGCCCTGCCGGCGGAATAAGGCCTATTTCTTGCCGTCGCGCGCGGGGCAGCCCGACCCGCTGCATTCGCCATACAGCGTCAAAGCATGGTCGCTCAGGTTGAAGCCGAGCTTCTCGGCGATCGCGCGTTGCCGCTCCTCGATCACCTTGTCGTAGAACTCCTCCACCCGCCCGCAACGGACGCAGACGATGTGGTCGTGGTGCGGGCCGCGTTCCAGTTCGAACACGGTCTGCCCGCCCTCGAAATGATGGCGCGTGACCAGCCCCGCCGCCTCGAACTGGGTGAGCGCGCGATAGACGGTGGCCAGCCCGATCTCCTCACCGCCCTCGTGCAACAGCCGGTAGATGGTCTCGGCGGTCATGTGCCGCTCCCTGGCATTTTCCAGCAACCCGAGGATTTTGAGGCGCGGTGTGGTCACCTTCAGGCCGGCATTGCGTAGTTCTTCGCTTTCCATGTGATCTGCTCCCGATCTTCTCCGGCAGGGCTGTCTTGTCCTGCTCATCTGTCCTGCCGGGCAGTTTCCCAGCATTGCCTGCAACGGTCAACCAATCCCCTGCTACTTAGAGCCTATTTCAGGCTTTCTTCGGCATTTTTTAATAACGCAAATAAAAATCGCTTGCATTTGAGAATTGTTATCGTATAGGATGAGAACGGTTCTCAATAGATGAACTGCCATCAGGCGACCGACCAACCCGCGACAAGCCGCGTGAATACATAAGGAGCACACCGATGCCACAGCAACCGAACCGCATGACCCGCACCATCCTCGCAACCGCCCTGATGGCCTGCTTTGCCGCCCCGGCATGGGCCGACATGAGCATGGAAGACCGCTTCAAGGCGATGGAGGAGCGCCTGAATACCCTGGAACGTGAGAACCGCACGCTGAAGAGCCAGGTGCATGAAACCGAACAAAAGGTAGAGGCCACCGGCAACCAGATGGACAAGATCGCCAGCCAGGGCGGCTCATCCAAGGCGGCTTGGGCCGAGAAAACCTCGTTCGGCGGCTATGGTGAATTGCATCTGAACAAGCTGAAGAACAAGAAGCCCGGCGGCGCCAATAAGGATGAGATCGACTTCCATCGTTTCGTGATCTTCATGGGGCATGAGTTCAATGAGCGCGTACGCTTCTTCTCTGAACTTGAAGTCGAGCATGCGCTGATCAAAGACAGCGGCACCAACGGCAGCACCGTCGCCGTGGAGCAGGCCTATCTGGATTTCACTCTGAATGACACGCTGTCCGCCAAGGCCGGGATGATGGTTATGCCGGTCGGCATCATCAGCGAGACCCACGAACCGCCCACCTTTTATGGCGTGGAGCGCAATCCGGTGGAGACCAACATCATTCCGACCACCTGGCGCGAGGGCGGCGCTGCGCTGACCGCGCGGCTGGGCAACGGTTTTACCGTGGACGGCGCGGTCACCAGCGGTCTGGCGACGACAGCAGGCAATAGCTATAAAGTGCGCGATGGCAGAACGTATCTCGCCAATGCCAAGGCCAAAGACCCGGCCTATACCGCACGCGTGAAGTGGGCCGGCATGCCGGGTGTGGAGCTGGCCGGGACGGTGCATTATCAGTCCGACATCACGCAAAGTGTCGATGCCACGGCGGGTGCTGCCACGTTGTATGAAGCTCACGCGGTGGTGAACAAGGGTGCATTCGGTTTGCGCGCGTTGTATGCCGGCTGGAATCTGGATGGTACCGGCCCCAAAGCCATCGGCGCAGACAAGCAGAACGGCTGGTATGTGGAACCCTCCTGGAAGTTCAACGAGCAATGGGGCGTGTTCGCCCGCCACAACAGCTGGGATAACAAGGCCGGTGATACCGCGGACAGCAAATTCAGTCAGGTGGACGTGGGCGTGAACTACTGGCCGCATCCCGACGTGGTGGTGAAGATGGACTACCAGAACCAGAAATCACCCACCGGGTCGGATGAGTTCGATGGCCTCAACCTCGGCGTGGGCTACCAGTTCTGACGCAGCATCGAAGTCTCGCGTGAACTGTGGCAAAATCCTGCCCGTTCTCGAATGGAACCGGAGCCGGAAACGGACTCCGGTTCTCCGTTTTTCGGCTCGTGGATTCGCCTGCCGTGGATTTGACATGACTATCCTGCGAATACTGTTGTTGTTTGCTTTTATCTCTCCTGCTTGGGCCGCCGATCAGGAAGCCGAAACCGCGCGCTTCCTGAGCGAGGTGTTCGGCCAGTCGCCCGCTGCGGAAACGCTCTGGCTCACCGGCGAGTTGCAGCCCGCCGTGCGCGCCATCCTCGAGCACGACTATCCCGCCGCCCGTGTGCGCTACTGGCGCGCCGGGCAGCGCACCGCCTGGGTGCTGGACGAGATCGGCAAGGAGATGCCGATCACCGTGGGCATCGCGGTGGACAACGGCGCGGTGGAGCGGGTGCGGGTGCTGGTCTACCGCGAGAGCCGCGGCTGGGAAGTGAAGAGTCCGGCATTCACCGCCCAGTTCAACGGTGCACGCCTTGATCCCGGACAGAAACTGGACCGCCATATCGACGGCATCTCGGGCGCGACCCTGTCGGTGCGCGCGCTGAACCGGCTGGCACGTCTTGCACTGTTGCTCGACCGGCGGGTGAACAGCGGGGTCAAGCCATGAGCGGCTGGGGTATGCGCCTCGGCCCGCGGGCGCGCCTGCAGGTGCTGCTGGCCTGCTGGCTCGTCATCCTGAGCGGCCTGCTCTGGATCGTACTGGGCTGGGACCTGGATCCCGAGGACTACAGCAACCCGCTGCGCACCTGGCGCCACCGGCTGCTGGTACTGCACGGCGTGGCTGTTTACCTGCTGCTCTGGGTGATCGGCCGCCTGTTCACGTTGCACCAGCAGCACAATTGGCGTGCCGGGCGCAACCGCGCCAGCGGTCTCATATTGTCCGGGGCGCTGCTGCTGCTCGCGATCAGCGGGCTGTCGCTGTACTACCCGCCCCACGAAGACTGGCGCGACGCCTTCAGCCTGTTTCACCAGATACTGGGGGCATCCCTTGCCCTGGCCCTGCCGCTGCATGCCTGGCTCGGACGCAAGACCCGCGTCAAGCATCCCCATACACCGCCGCACGCATGACCCCATCCTGCTGACACCGGCGAATCCGGTTGCCATGCCACCCCCTCTGGATTAAAGTGCTGCGCATCGTGGCGATGATTCGTGGAGTGCGTTGATGGAGCTGATTCTCTGGCGGCATGCGGAAGCGGCAGACGGCGAGTCGGACCATGAGCGCGAGCTGACCGCAAAAGGCATCAAGCAGGCGGAAAAGATCGCCACCTTCCTGCGCCGGCATCTGCCGCAAAACACACGCATCCTGGTCAGTCCCGCCACGCGCACGCAACAGACCATCGCAACCCTCACCGACCGTTTCACCCTCGCGCCCACCATCGGCCCCGGCGCATCCGCACAGGCGCTGTTGCAGGCAGCGCGCTGGCCGGACGCGGGCGGCGCGGTGCTGGTGGTCGGCCATCAGCCGACCCTGGGCGAGGTCGCGGCGCAGCTGCTGGGCAGCGATGACTACTCGTTGAGCATCAAGAAAGGCGCGCTGTGGTGGTTCAGCCGGCGCGAACGCGAAGGCACGGCGCAAGTAACATTGCGTTTGGCCATCACCCCGGAATTCCTGTGAGGAGAATGTCATGTTTGAATCCGCCGAACTCGGCCACAAGATAGACAAGGCAACCTACGACGCGGAAGTGCCCAAGCTGCGCGAGGCGCTGCTGGAAGCGCAGATGGATCTGGCTAAACTGGCCAAGTTTCCGGTCGTCATCCTGGTCGGCGGGGTGGACGGCGCGGGACGCGGCGAGACCGTCAACCTGCTCAACGAATGGATGGATCCGCGCTTCATCCAGACCCACGGCATGGGTGAGCCTTCCGACGAGGAACTCGACCGCCCGATGATGTGGCGCTTCTGGCGCGAACTGCCGCCCAAGGGGCGCATCGGCGTGTTCCTCGGCTCTTGGTATACCTGGCCGATCATTAACCGCGTCAACGGCTTCACCAAGGTGGCCGAGCTCGACCAGAGCCTGGAACGCGCCAAGCGGCTGGAAAAGATGCTGGTGGACGAAGGCGCGTTGATCCTCAAGTTCTGGATGCACCTGTCGAAGGAGAAACAGGAGAAGCGCCTCAAGCTGCTGGAGAAGGACCCCAAGACCCGCTGGCGCGTGACTGAACGCGACTGGGAACATTTCAAGCTGTACGACAAGTTCCGCGTGGTGAACGAGAGTGTCATCCGCCACACCAGCACCGCCGAGGCGCCGTGGACCATCGTCGAGGGTTACGATGCGCGCTACCGCAGCCTGACGGTGGGCAAGGGCATCCTGGAAGCCATCCGCAAACGCCTGTCCGATGCGGGCAAGAAGACCGCCGAGGTCGCCGCACCGCCGCTGCTGCCTTCCATCGACCAGCTCAACATCCTGAAGACGCTAGATCTCAGCCAGAAGGTAGCCAAGAAGGACTTCCAGACTGAGCTGGAGAAATATCAAGGCAAGCTCGCCCTGCTGACGCGCAGCCCGAAGTTCAGAGACCTCACCGTCATCGCCCTGTTCGAGGGCAACGACGCCGCCGGCAAGGGCGGCGCGATCCGCCGCATCACCAGCGCGCTGGATGCGCGCCAGTACAACATCGTCCCGATCGCCGCGCCCACCGAGGAGGAACGCGCCCAGCCCTACCTGTGGCGCTTCTGGCGGCATATCCCGCGGCGCGGCCGCGTGACCATCTTCGACCGCTCCTGGTATGGCCGCGTGCTGGTGGAACGGGTCGAGAAATTCTGCTCCGAGACCGACTGGATGCGCGCCTACAGCGAGATCAACGACTTCGAAGCGCAATTGACGCGCCACAACATCGTGGTGGTCAAGTTCTGGCTGACGATCAGCAAGGAAGAACAGCTGCGGCGTTTCAAGGAGCGCGAGGAGATCGGCTTCAAGCGCTTCAAGATCACCGAGGAGGACTGGCGTAACCGCAAGAAATGGGACGACTACGAGCGTGCGGTGTGCGACATGGTGGATCGCACCAGCACCGAAATCGCGCCCTGGACGCTGGTGGAAGCCAACGACAAGAACTTCGCGCGCATCAAGATACTGAAGACGCTGTGCCAGCGCATCGAAGCGGCGCAGAAAAAGAAACCGGCGGGGCGTTCGGCACAACCGCGCAGCACGCAGAAAAAGAAACCGTGATGAATACGACCGGCAAACTGCCTGACAATTTGAGCATTCCGCCCTGTCCCGCCTTGCTGCAGGAAGTCATGAAACTGGCACGGCATCCGGACGTCGAGCCGGAAAAGGTAGCGGCGGCCGTCAGGCGCGATGCCGCCATGACGGCTTCCCTGCTACAACTGGCCAATTCGCCGCTCAGCGGGATCAGGAACCCCCTCACCTCGGTCTCGCACGCGATCTCGTTCCTCGGCCTGAAAGCCACCCTCAACCTGATGAACAATGTGGCGCTCCGCCAGAGCATGGAGGACGGCTCCCGGAGATTCGCCAAGTTCTGGGAACGTTCATCGCTGTGCGCCGCCGTTGCCGCCCAACTCGCCAGAAAGATCGTCAGCAACTCGCCGGGTTTCGAGCTATCGCCGGACGATACCTACACGACCGCGCTGTTCCACGACTGCGGCATTCCCATGCTGATGCGGCATTTTCCGGGCTACCGCGAAACGGTGATGGCCAAAAGCTGCCAAGGCAAGAACATCCATGAAGTGGAGAACACGCATTTCTCCACCACCCACGCCATCGTCGGCAGCATGCTGGCGCGCTCCTGGTTCCTGCCGCAGTTCATCTGCCAGGCCATCCTGCACCACCACGACACCACCATCTTCCCCTTTCCCGGCGAACAGATCGGCCAGGATGTCTGCCGCCTGATCGGCATCGTCTATATGGCGGAACTCATCGTGGACGAGCACCTGTGCCAGGAGAATCCGGAATGGGAACGGGTCGAAACGGAAGTGCTGCCCTGCCTGGGTCTCTCAATGCAGGAATTCGGGGAGATGAAGGAAGACCTGCTGTGCTTCCTGAACGGCGAAGGTTAAGGGGCCTCTAAAAATCCAATTTTCGTTGCCATGCTGCGTTGCTCACGAAAAATTACTCCTTACATATCAGGCATATGCTGCGTCGCAATTTTTCGCTCGCGCCTTGTCTGGCTTAGAAACTTGAATTTTTAGAGGCCCCTTAATGCAGTGAACCAGCCGGCTGCACCAGCACATATGGACTGACCACCACCGCCCACACCTCGGCATCCGTCTCGAACCACGCCAGCGCCTGCTCGTCCGTCACCTTGCCGAGCTGTCCGGCATTCACCCATTGCTCGACCTGAGCCTTGTTGTCCTCGGAAATCTGGAACGCCACCTCAACCAGATCGAGTTCCGTGCTCACCGCGAGCGCAACGCCGCTGGCGAAGAAGCGCTGCAATTCCTTCCAGGCGATGCGCGAAGTCTCCATGTTGACCTTGGCGCGATGAATCCCCTGCAAATCCTGATTGGTCTGTTTTGTTTCCATCATCTTCATCTTCCCTTCGATACATAGCCACAGAAATCGTAGCGAGCGACTGAAGGGCAAGGCGCACGGAGCGGAGACAACGCAGTTGCGGCGAAGACTTACCTTCAGGTTAGTCGTAGCCAAACCGGAATGTGCACAAAGCCTGTCGCCTTGCGACCCCGGATTCCGAGCACCGCGCAACGCAGCCATCCAGCCGCGCAGTAGATTTATGTCGCTATGTTCAGATAGTCATCCTTCAGGTGCATGTAATGCTCGGCGGAATATCTCAGATGGGCGATCTCTTCATCCGTGAGCTTGCGCACCGCCTTGGCCGGACGGCCCATGTAAAGCATGCCGCTCTCCAGCACCTTGCCCGGTGACACCAGGCTGCCCGCGCCTATCATCACGCGGTCGGGAACGATCACGTCGTCCATGATGACCGAGCCCATGCCGATCAGGCACTCGTTGCCGATGGTGCAACCGTGCAGGATCACCGAATGGCCGACCGTTACATAGTCTCCGATGATCAGCGGCGAACCCTCCGGCTTGTCCGGCGTCTTGTGCGACACATGGCCGACGGTCAAGTCCTGCACATTGGTCCCGCGTCCGATCACGATGCGGTTCACGTCGCCGCGCAGCACAGTGTTGCACCAGACCGAACTGTCGTCGCCGAGCGTGACCTCGCCGATGACCTGGCAGGAGGGGTGGAGATAGACCCGTTCACCAAGGACGGGTGAGATATCCAGATATTTTTCCAAAGGCATGTCTATGTCCTCTCCAGCTTCCACTTCAACATCTCCCCCGCCCGCAACGGCACCAGACTATGCTCGCCGAACTCCACCGTTGCCGGCACTTGCCACTCTTCCTTGCACAGGGTGACCCGTCCGGTATTGCGCGGCAGCCCGTAGAAGTCCGCGCCATAAAAGCTGGCGAAACCTTCCAGCCTGTCCAGCGCGCCCGCCGTTTCGAACACCTCAGCGTACAGCTCGATGGCGGCGTGCGCGGTGTAGCAGCCGGCGCAGCCGCAGGCGTTCTCCTTGGTGTGTTGCGCGTGCGGGGCGCTGTCGGTGCCGAGGAAGAATTTCTTGCTGCCGCTGATCGCGGCCTGCACCAGCGCCTCGCGGTGCGTCTCGCGCTTGAGTATCGGCAGGCAGTAGTAGTGCGGGCGGATGCCGCCGGCCAGCATGGCGTTGCGGTTGTACAGCAGATGGTGCGCGGTGAGGGTCGCGGCGATGTTGTCCGGTGCATCAGTCACAAACTGCGCGGCATCTCTGGTGGTGATGTGCTCGAATACCACACGCAGGCCGGGCAGGTCTTGCAGCAGCGGTTGCAGCACGCGCTCAATGAACACCGCCTCGCGGTCAAAGATATCGATGTCGGCGTTCGTCACCTCGCCGTGCACCAGCAGCGGCATGCCGCAGCGTTGCATCTCCTCCAGCGCGGCATAAGTCTTGCGGATGTCGGTCACACCCGCGTCGGAGTTGGTGGTCGCTCCTGCCGGATACAGCTTCACCGCGTGGACGATCCCGCTGGCCTTGGCCTTGCGGATCTCGTCTGGCGTCGTGTTGTCGGTCAGGTACAAAGTCATGAGCGGCTGAAAATCCAAACCCGCGGGCAGTGCGGCGAGGATGCGCGCGCGGTATGCCTGCGCCAACTCCGTGGTCGTCACTGGCGGACGCAGGTTGGGCATCACGATGGCGCGAGCGAACTGACGCGCCGTATCCGGCAACACCGACTGCATCAATGCGCCGTCGCGCAGATGCAGGTGCCAGTCGTCGGGGCGGGTAAGAGTGAGTTGCTGCATGGCGGGTTTTGGCCGAATGGACTGGTGCGATTGTAAATCAAGATGAAATCCGCGGTCTGCCGTTATCCCGCAAATAGCGGTTGGGTTTCTTGTAGGAGCGGGCCATGCCCGTGATCAAATAATTCGCGGGCATGGCCCGCTCCTACAAAAACTCACCTGAAGGATGCATTCCCAACAGCGCCAACTGGCTCTCGTCCAGATAACACCACTGCCCCTCCGCCAACCCCAGCGCATCGAGCTTCAACCCGCCGATAGCGCTACGGCGCAGCGCGACGCAATGGTTCCCGGCTGCGGCCAGCATGCGCTTGACCTGATGGTATTTTCCCTGCTCCAGCACGATCTCGATCCGGTCGTCTGCCAGCATCCTGCAACTGACGGCGGCCAGCGGCGACGGCTCGTCATGCAGCTTGACCCCGGCGAGCAACTGCGCGACCAGCCCGGGCGTGACCGCTTCATGCGTGGTCGCGACATAGACCTTGGGCACATGATGCCGGGGGGAGGACTGTTTGTGGATGAACGCCCCGTCATCCGACATCAGCAGCAAGCCGGTGGTGTCGTGATCGAGCCGTCCGACCGGCTGCACGTCACGCAACCGGAACTGCTCCGGCAACAGCGTCAAAACGCCGGGATGATGGCTGGGTTTGCGCGAGCATTCGAAATTCGCCGGTTTGTTCAGCGCGATATAGACCTGTTTGCGGTAGATCCAGGTCTCGCCGTAGACACTGAACACCAGTCCATCGGTCTCGAAGACGGCGCTGCTGTTGCGAGCCACCTCACCCGCGATGCTCACCTCGCCAGCGGCAACCAGTTCGGCGCACCACTTGCGCGTGCCGAAGCCCTGCGATTGCAGGATGCGATCCAAGGATAGTTTGCTCATTGGCTGGGTCGCTAAAAATTTTGATGTCGGATATTGCCCCTTGTTTGTTCTTTCAAGTCCTGAAAATCAATATCCATATTTTCATAATAGTATTGAGCGTCGGGAGTAAGCAATAGTGAGCTAATGATAGGGCTTAACGGGTGAGTCGGCACAGCTTTCGTCCTCGGTCTGTTCAGGATGCAAGCAGCGTCTCTGCACCGACATCATCCGCATGGCTTCGAAGCCATGACCCCCTTAATGAAAGCCCGGCGAATCGTGCCGGCCACGATGGCGGCGGCCACATTTCGCGCATGGCTCTCGGCACCGGAGATTTTGCGCACCCACCCCCGAAACGGGATGATGTTCTCCGTGGTGCTGCGCAGGGCACCGATGGCAGCATTCTTGGCCTCGTTCGTTCCCCTCTCGACCAGACTGGGATCGAGGCCGGTGTGCGGCGCATCGAGGTCCGGGCCCAGCACCGCATCGAGTTCCTGTATTTTGACCGCCATATCCGCGCAGGTCGGTTCTGCCGGGATCGCATAAGGCTGTTTCTGCGCATCAAGCAGCACTGCCGGTATTTTCGCGCGGATCAGGTTCAGGTCGTTCAACGGCGAAGTGGCCGCATCGGTCACCCGCATTTGGTCACTCGAAGCGCATGCCGACAGTGCGAAGGCAAGAATGATCGATATGATGCGATAGGACAATGAACAAGGCATGCGATGCAGTTTCGCCGTCCTTGTGCGATGAGTCAATAGACCGGCCCTGCCTGTCGGAACGCTTTGGCACGGGATACGGTCAGAGCCGCCTGCCGGGATACTTGAGGCCGTTCAGCGAGAACTCGGCGATATGCCGCGCGATGGCGTCGATCTCCTTACGGTCGTAGCGCAGCTCGGGGTGCAGGCGTTGCAGCACCGGATGGGCGTGGCGGTAGTACAGGCATTGCCCGAAGACGCTGTTCACCTGGCGGCGCAGTTCCGCTTTGCCGATACCGGCACCGGCGATCTCGCGCAGCAGCTTACCGAGGTATTCGTGCAGCGGTGCAATGGCGTCGCGCACGATCTGGTCCAGCGCGGGCGTGGGGTCGGCCAGTTCGCGCGCCATGATCTTGCACTGCGGCGAGGCGTTGTCCTCGCCCAGCAGCATGTGCATGAAGTCGTTGATGAACAGACGCAACCGCACTTCAGGACAGGCGTCGGCTTGGGCGTTGACTTCCCGTAGCAGCTTGAGCGACTCGAAATGCAGCGCTTCGGCCAGCAGGCCGTCCTTGCTGCCGAAGTGATAGTTCACCGCCGCGACATTGGCCTCGGCACGGCGGCAGATCTCGCGCACCGTGGCGCCCTGAAAACCGCACTCCGCGAACACCGCACGCGCCGCTTCCAGCAGGCGTTCGCGCGTCTGTTCGCGCGAGGGCCGCGCGCTCACGAGCCTTCCTCCTGTTCGGCGGCGAGCGCCTTGTACAGTTGCGCGTTGGCGGACAACAGCGCGCGCCGCACCTGCAACGCGGTCTGTTGTGCGGCGAACGATTCGCGCTGCGCATCCAGCACTTCAAGGTGGTTGGCGATGCCGACCGCATAGCGCGCCTCGACCAGCTTCAAGCGTTGTGCCTGCGCTGCGGCATTGGCCTGCTGCGCCTCCAGTTGCCCGGCAAGTTTCTCGCGCGCGTTCAGCAGGTCGGCCACTTCGCGGAACGCCTGCTGGAGGGTCTTTTCATAGTCGGCAACAGCGATCACCTTGCGCGCCTCGGCGACATCGGCATTGGCGGCGTTGCGCCCGGCGTCGAACAGCGGCAGTACCAGCGCGGGCTGGAAGCTCCACGCATCGCTGCCGGAATCGAACAGGCCGGACAGCGAACGGCTCGCAGTGCCGACGCTGCCGGTCAGCGTGATGCGCGGCAGGAAGGCGGCGCGAGCCGCACCGATGTTGGCATTTGCGGCGATCAGGCGTTGCTCGGCGGCCAGCACGTCGGGACGGCGCAACAAGACCTCGGCAGGCAGCTCCGCGAGCAGCGCAACCGGGATGGCTTGCTGTGCGAGGTCGTGACCGGCGGGCAGGTCTTTTGTCTCGCGCAGCGGTTTCCCGAGCAACAGGTCAAGCAGATTGTCGGCGGCGGCCTGTTGCCGTTCCAGATTCGCCTGCTCCGCCACGGCGGCCTGATATGCGCCTTCCGCCTGCAAGTAATCGAGGTCGCCGGACACGCCCAGTTCGCGGCGGCGCACGGTCAGTTCGCGAGTCTCGGCGCGCGCCTGGACGGTGGCGGCAGCCAGTTGCGCGCGTTCGCGCAGTTCCAGCGCGGACAGATAGGCGTTCGCCACTTCCGCGATCAGCGACAGGCGAAACGCGCGCTGCGCGGCCTCGGTCGCCAGATAGCTCGCCTTGGCCGCCTCATTCAGGCTGGCAACGCGTCCCCAGAAATCCAGCTCGAACGACACCACGCCAATGCTCACGTCATAGCGTTGCGTGTGCGACTCGGCGCCGGTCGAAGAGGCGGTCGCCGGGGTCAGCGAGGCGAGGCGACCCGCATTCACGCTGATGTTGGGCAAGCGATCGGCGCGCTGGATGCCGTATTGCGCGCGCGCTTCGGCAATGCGCGCGGTGGCGATACGTAGGTCGCGGTTGTTTTCCAGTGCGGCGGCGATCAGTGCTTGCAGGCGCGGGTCGGTGAAGTAGGCGCGCCAATCGGTCAGCGTGATTGCATCGGCGCTCTTCAGCTTCACGCTGTCAGGCCAGGCGGCGGCAACGGGCGCGGCAGGACGCTCATAAGCGGGCATCAGCGAGCAGCCGGAAATCGCCATCAAAAGAATGATGCGGACAGCTTCGTAGGAGCGGCGG
>Ga0209211_10002287_pt1 | contig 33443 bp, 38 predicted proteins | sample RifGroA2_FD_183992 | JGI IMG/M metagenome (GOLD analysis project Ga0209211, IMG submission 183992) | Groundwater microbial communities from Rifle, Colorado, USA - Groundwater A2 (SPAdes) (version 2) | ecosystem: Environmental > Aquatic > Deep subsurface > Groundwater | place: Rifle, Colorado... | reverse complement strand
AGCGGAAACGGATAAATCGCTTTCTTTGATTTCCTTTCTGATGCTGTAATTTGTTTTGGCGTTTTTGTGAAGTTTTTGCAACATAGTTATTAAGATATTACTCTTAACAACCTATCGTAGTCAAACAATTATTTACCTTGTTGGAACAGAAAATCAGTCCGTTATTCAAAATTAATGCGACCTTCTTTTTTTGCGTGATAAATCTATTTATGTTTTTACCCATGTTTTATTTTTTATATGAGAAAGATAAAATTATACGCTTATTTTGCTGGAGCATAATTAGTGGTAGAATTTTAATACCCTTGCCACTGTCTTGTTTTTTTATTTTTTAAGGGCTATACTTTAAAAAATGGCCAAATCCAAAATTATATATCACGGAGAACGGCAAATTCCTCTTTTGGTTGAAAAAGGAGAGGATGGTTTTTATGTTGTTGAATGCCCGATTTTAAAAGGCTGTTACACGCAAGGCAAAACTATAGATGAAGCTTTGAGCAATATAAGAGAAGTTATTGATCTTATATTGGAAGAAAAAGACAATAGAATGATACTCAAAAATTACAGACCGGTGGAAATCAGCCTCCACACAATTACAGTTTAGAGATTATATGACCAAATTACCGATTCTTTCCGGGCTGGAAATTACAAAGATTTTGTCAAAGATGGGATATGCTGAAGTTCGCCAACGCGGCAGCCACATTCGCTTAACTTGCGACAAAAGAAAACCTGTAACTGTGCCAAATTATAAAAGCGTTGATCGTTCTTTGTTGATAAAAATTTTACGCGACGCAGGATTAACTCAGGAAGAATTTGAAAGTCTTAGAAATAATTAACTGATAATTAATTTTGTGGTAATGGTAATGGCATTATATGGAAACAGTTGCGTCTTTGTCAACAACAATCTCATTTTTTAACTAACCTGCTCATGTCAAGGCGAAACCTTGACATTGCCGAGTTCATAAAATAATTTCCCTGCTCTTATTTACAAAATTTCTTCGGTAAAAGAATTTTCGCAATTCTTCCGCGACAATTATAGAAGCGGCTATTGGAATGATCGCAAGCCAGTCGGAAAACTCAAGCGGTACAGTGCGAAGAAGTTTCTGCATGACAGGCGTGTATATGGCGGCTATTTGGAGCGCGATAATCGTCAAAGTTGCGCCAACTAGATATTTGTTTGAGAACCAATCCATACTGAATATGGACTTATTCTCCGAGCGGCAATTCCACACATTGAACCATTGAAAGACGGCGAGAGTGGTGAGCGACACAGTCCACGCCTTGGCAATATCGGCTTCAAAATATCGGCTGAATAGAAAAATAGTTCCGACCATCATAGGCAATGCCATAACTGCCATTCTTTGAACCATGAGCGAGTCAACAATATATTTTTTCGGATGTTCAAATTTTCCGGACAAAAGCCCTTCTTCTTTTGGCTCCATGGCCAGGGCAACGGTCAGGAAGCCATCGGTTACAAAGTTGAGCCAGATTATTTGCGCCGCAAGAATCGGCAACGGGTACCCTAAAAACAAAGCGACAGAAATCACAAACACTTCTCCGGCGCTGGTTGAGAAAAGATACAGAATCACTTTTTTTATTGTCTTGTATATGCTTCTGCCTTCCTCAATCGCCGAGATAATGCTCCCGAAATTATCATCAAGCAATATGATATCCGAAGCTTCTTTCGCAACCTCTGTGCCGATTTTGCCCATAGAGACTCCGAGGTCGGCGGCGACAAGCGACGACGCGTCATTAACTCCGTCTCCCGTCATGGCGATAATCTCGCCGCGCTTTTTATAGGCGTTGATGATCCGCATCTTATGTTCCGGCGTGACTCTGGCAAATACCGTCGCATTTGCGAGCTTATCGGCAAGTTCGGCATCATACATCTCCTCAATTTCGTCTCCGGTCAAAACCGTATCTCCATCTTGATATATGCCCGCCTCCTTGGCGATGGCCCGCGCCGTTATTTTGTGATCTCCGGTTATCATTACCACCCTGATTCCCGCATCTTTCGCGCGTTGCATCGCTTCTCTCACTTCGGGTCGAAGCGTGTCCTGCATACCGAAGAATCCGACAAAAGAAAGCGAGTGGATTGATTCTGTTTTGAGCTGATTTGGCGCGTCATGGCGAATCGCAATCGCCAAAATACGGAGTCCTTCTTCGGACATGCGGACAAATGTCGCTTCAAGTTCTTCTTTTTCGCTTTTTGAAAGCGGATGATTTTTCCCGTCTCGTCTGATATCGGCGCAAAGCGCAAGTATTGTTTCCGGAGCGCCGGCAACAATCAATAGATTGCCTTTTTCAGTCTGCTGAACGGTGGCGTGATATTTTAACTTGTAGTCAAAAGGGATTTCCGAGATAAGAGGCGATTCTCGCAACAGATTGTCTTTATGAAAACCCGTCTTCTCGGCAAAAACGAGCATAGCGGCCTCGGTCGGGTCTCCGGCAATGCGCCACTCTTTTACTTCTTCGACGTACAAGAGCCGAGCGCTAGCGACAAGTGAAGCGACTTTTCCAAAATATAGGATATCATCGCAAATTGCCGAATTGACAACATTACCATCAAGTTTAATTTCTCCCTTCGGCTCGTACCCGATGCCGCCAATTTCAAATAATTTGCCGCCTGTCCACGCCTTGCGAACAATGAGCTCGTTTTTAGTAATGGTCCCTGTCTTATCCACCGCAATTAAACGCGCTTGTCCGAGAGCTTCTACCGCTTGGAGTTTTTTCACAAGCGCGTTTCGCTTTGACATGCGCCAAACACCGGTCGCAAGCACAAGTGTCATAACAATTGGCAGCCCTTCGGGAATAATTGAGACAGAAAGCGAAACAACGGTCGTGAACATTTCTTTGGCAGAATGACCGAAAAGTATGCCGGCAGTGAAAATAATCGTACTGATGATAACGACGGCAACAATAATTGCCCGCGAGAGATAGCGAATGTTTGCTTTGAGCGGGGTTTCAGTATCAATGGTGGAGATTTGTTTAGCTATACTGCCAATCACCGTACCAAGTCCTGTCGCCACTACAATCGCCCGACCATTTCCGGAAACGACATGCGTACCCTTCCAAACCATATTTTTCTGTTCCGCCGTTGGCAGATTGTCACGCTCCAGCGCATCAGTATTTTTGTGTATCGATTCGGATTCTCCAGTGAGGGAAGCTTCGTCTATTTTGAGGTTCTGGGATAAGACAACCCTAGCATCGGCGGGTATTCTATCTCCTTCCAGAAGAAGTATAATATCGCCGGGAACAACCTCGCGGTCAGAAATGATGAATTCCTTCCCGTCGCGCAGAACCGTTGCGTTTGTTTCCACAAATTTCTTAAGAGCAAGGAGCGTGTTTTGAGCTTTGCCCTCCTGAATAACACCAACAATGGCGTTGAATAAAAGCACGGCAAGAATAATCGAGCCGTCGATTATTTCGCCCATAGCGAAAACAACCGCGCCTGCGGCAAGAAGTATATATATGAGCGGACTTTGGAACTGGCTTAAAAAGAGTCGCAATTTGGAATGCGGCTTTTCCTCGGGAAGAATGTTCGCTCCGTATCTCTTAAGATGTTCATTTGCCATCTCAAGCGAGAGACCTCGTTCCGAACTCTCAAGTTTCTCAAATGTTTTCTCTAGTGAAAATGAATGCCAAGAATTTGTCATAGTAAGAATTATACCCGAATTTCATTTTTATTTCATGGGAGAAGACATATAAAAGAACGGCACCCATATAGGATGCCGTTCATGTCTGATATAAGCATCATTTATTTTTACCTCTGATTTTGAGTCGTTGTCGCCTTACCGGTTTCAACATTTATCTTTATCTTGCTTCTGTCTTTGGGAAATCTCGGCCACCATTTGGGGCTTTGGACTATAGCCGCTTTTTCAATGGCGGGATAGTTTTGGAAAACGGAAGTGTAACCTTTTCCTTTATAATTTACTATTTCTTCAAGAAGTTTGGCCGTGTCCACCACCCACACGAAATCGGCGTTGCCTTTCAACCTGACGGTTATTTCTTTGTTTTTAGTGTCGGCGGACAGTAAATTAAAATCAAGCGCCTCTATGTTATTTATCGCGACAGTGTCATTTTGGGGATTTTTTACCGTAAACTTGTTGGCATTATTTTCCGCCAACGCTTTGGCCAAGGCGTCTTTTTTGAACAAATAACCGGTAGCCGAACCATTCATCTTAAAGGCCATTGACCGGCTGGACGAATCGCCGACTTTAGGATTATCCTGATTTTCCGTGTATTCAATTTTTACCGCGCCAGCGAACAAAACATAACCTTCCGGTTTTTGCTTGGAAAGCGTCGCCGTCAAGCGGTTTTTTAATTTTTCATTGACCGCCGTCCTGACGCTGTCAATATCTTCTTTTTTAACCACTCTGGCGTTTACGCTGGATCCGCCGGACATTGTCGTTTTGGATTTGGCGAACACTTTTTCAAAGCGAGGCCCCCCTTTGAGGCCGGGAAGCGTGAAATCAGCCGGCCCGATATTATATTCTTCTCCGGCCTGGTCGGCGTAAACAGTCGCTTCTGTCATTCCCATTCCCGGCACCGAAATAGTCCCTTTAATCCTGTAGACTTTCCCGTCGCTTGTTTGAAATCTGGTATTGGCTATCAGTCTTTGAGGCGCGCTGCCGTAATTATTATAGACGGTTATCTTGCCGCTCGCGTATTGGCCGCCGGAAGAAATCCCGGTGGCTGTAACAAGGCCGCTTTCTTCCGCGTTTAATTGCGCAATCTCAAACAATAAACCGTCGGCGGTCGTGTTGGCGCGCGCCCTAATTCTTGAATCAATAGCCAGTATTTCCTTATAAGGAAAAACATTGACGGCGACCGTGGAAATCCTGTTTAATATCACCGCCCCCAAAGCGCCCAGTAAAATTAAAATCAGAAATGATATTACAAGCTTAAAAAGAAATCGGCTTTTTTTTGTTTTTTCCATTTCCAATTCTTCAACAAGGGGTTTCTCCTCTTTGTTTCTTAAAAAAACGTCTTTTATTATTTTTCTTGGCATGTGTTTTAATCTAAAAATTTATTGGCGTAAATGGCTTCCATCATAAGCATTATGTCTTTGTGCTGATAATCGCCCGTCTCGCATTTTTTAAGGTTTTGGGACGATTGGGTCATTGAACTGGCCTGATTGAAATAACGCGTCAGCCATTCGGGATTAATCTTCTGCGCGGCAAAAGGCTTTCTTAAAATCGTAAACTCCGAAAAATCGCCGCTCTTAAGGCAAGAAGAAAAAAAATTGCAAACCGGATCGTCGCCGATTACGAAAACATTTTGGGGAAGAAGGCTTTCTCGCGCCATGGCGGCCAACGAGTTTTTCAAATAATCGCGCCATTCCCCGACCGAGTCTTTTATCGCCGCGGCTACTTTCTCCGAGCTTTCTAATGTTCTATGGCCTACGGAATAAGCTTTGACGATTGAAGACGCTTCTTCAAGAAAAGTGTTCAATGTGGCAGCCACTTTCCTGAACAAAAGATTTGTTCCTTTGGAAAAAGAAGATGATTGTTCCATGGCGTTATCGCGAATAAGATTAATTTCCGTAGTTTCTCCCCCAATATCTATTATCAAAAAACCTTCTTTATTTTTTAATATATCACTTAAAACTTTAAACACCACTAGAGATGAAGTCGCAAATCTCAAGGGAATGTGAATAAAAACTTTTTCAATCTCTTTTCTCGCCAATTCCATCGCTTCTTCCACCCCCGCGCTCAAGTAGATATGCGATTTGACCGAGCGAGCGTTTTTGCCGTTAGGATTTTTGACATAATATCCGTTTAATTCGTATTTTATAATTTCATGTTCTATAAACCTGCCTCTTTTGTTTTTTTTGTTATTGAAATTTTTCTCTTCTTTTTCAATAAGTTTGTTGAAAAAATTATTTCTCACTTCAAACGGTTTTTCTTTTGTCACTGTTATTATCTTTATTTTGGAAACGAACCACGGAGAAGAAAAAACACACAGGACTTCGTCTATTTTGCCGGAGTAGAGATTTTTTAATTTTTTCGCCGTAAGACGGAGCGAATTCGCGGTGCCCCTCAAAGAGGCCTCCAGGCTTACATCAAAAAGAAAATTAACCGGCGATTTCGGCGCGACCAAAATAGTAATGGGACAGCTTTCATTGCTTTCCGCCAGCGCTCCGCCTACGGACGAACCGGTAATGTCTATGATGGCGACGACTCTTTTTCTTGGAGTTTTGCTGAAAAATGACATTAAATACATTGTAACGCAAAAATAATAAAAAGAAACAACAACGCTTTCATTTTAATTTTTACCCGTTAAATTTTCTTCCAAAAATCAAAAAAATAAATCCTTCCTTATTTATGCTCCAGCAGAATTAAGATACACATTTTTAATAAAGGGGTATTGGCAATCTGTTAAAATTAGAACAAGCCAAATCTTATTCTCAATTGTTCATCGTTGGTAAAAGACTTAACCCTCATCAATCTCACAAACGGCCTTATTAGAAAAACTTCCGTTATAAAATTTATCTCGTCTTCGCATTCGTACGGAAAAATGAAAACCGATTCCTGTAATTTGCGAAACCCAATATCTATAATCTTGCGGCGCAAGGCTTCTCTCGCCTTTTTAAATCTGTCCGGAATGTCAAAAATAACAACTCGCCATTCTCCGTCCCATTTTGCCGGTTTTTTGATTTCCATTTCGTCCAGTTTAAACTTAAGCGCTTTCTTTTGTCCTTCTTTGGTGAGAATAATTTTCACAAAGCCGTCTTTGTCTTCTTTGCAGTCAACAAGGCGATCGTTGTAAAACTCGTGAACAATGCGATAAAGCCTTTCGGTTTTTATCTGCCGCCAATTTTCAGACAAACTTTTTAAAATTTTAAAATAACCTTTTGGCGACTTGGACAAGCCTAGCGCGACTCCGCCCAAAAGCAATAATAAAACTTTTTGTTTTGCGTCTCTTCTCATTTTATTGTTTTGTATTTATTCTCATTTTATTATTTTAAATCATATTTTATCAATTTTCAAATCCTGCGCTATTTAGGCTCCAGCAGAATTAAGATACACATTTTTATTCTAGTATATTAGTATATTTGTAAGACTGTTGTCACAATAAAGTTTTCTTGTCAATGTTTCGGAAAAAATTGCAACTGGTAAAATGGAAGTATTATGTTTTTCAACAAAAATTTTGACTTTGTCGCCATTGGTGACACGACGATAGACGCTTTTATCAGGATCAAAGAGGCTTCGGTCAATTGCGATATCAATAAAGAGAATTGCCAAATATGTTTGGATTACGGCAATAAAATTCCTTACGAATCGGTGACGGTCGTTCCAGCCGTCGGCAACAGCGCCAACGCGGCGGTGGCGGCGGCAAGACTGGGTTTAAAATCGGCTTTTGTCGGCAATGTCGGTGATGATTTAAACGGCAAAGATTGTCTCAACGCTTTTAAAGCTGAAAATGTCCAGACAAAATTCATAACAATTCACAAAGACAAAAAGACCAACTATCATTATGTCCTTTGGTACAAAGACGAACGGACGATTTTGATAAAACACGAAGAATACGATTATGAATTGCCTCATATCGGCTCGCCAAAATGGATTTACTTGTCATCTCTTGGCGAAAACTCCATCTCCTTCCACCACGAAATAGAAAAATATCTTGAATTTCACCCTGAAATAAATTTAGCTTTCCAGCCCGGCACTTTCCAGATGAAATTCGGCGCGGAAAAACTGGTCGGTCTTTACAAAATGACGAAAGTTTTCATCTGCAATGTTCAAGAGGCTCAAAGAATTCTAGTAACAAAAGAAGAAAAACCGATGGAACTGATGAAAATGATTTCTTATCTCGGCCCGAAAATTGTCGTTATTACCGACGGCGTCAAAGGAGCTTACGCTTATAACGGCGACGAAGCCTGGTTTATGCCGCCCTATCCCGACCCCAAGCCGCCGTTTGAGCGCACCGGCGCTGGCGACGCTTTTTCCGCCACTTTTGTCGCCGGCTTGGCTATGGGCAAATCAATTGAAGAAGCCTTAATGATGGCGCCTATTAACTCAATGTCCGTCGTCCAAAAAATCGGCGCGCAAGAAGGCTTGCTTACCTTAGAGGAAATTGAAAATTATCTCCAACAAGCGCCGGAGGATTATAGGCCGAAGAGGATAAATTAAACAACTTTTACTTTCTTTTTATCGCCCTTTTTGCCGATTCAATAACATTTTTAGAAGTAAGTCCGAATTTTTCCAAGAGCTCATTCGGTTCGCCCGATTCGCCGAAGCGGTCTTGGACGCCGATTATTTCCATCGGCACCGGTAAATTTTGAGACAAAATTTCACTGACAGCCGAACCCATTCCGCCCATCGCTTGATGCTCTTCTATTGTCACGACACAGCCGGTTTTTTGGATTGATTTCAAAATCGTTTCCTTATCCATCGGCTTGATGGTATGATTGTTTATCACTTCGGCTGAAATTCCATCTTTCGCCAATTCTTCCGCCGCTTTCAAAGCCTCGTAAAGAAGCGGCCCGCAAGCGATAATGGAAACATTCTTTCCCTCTCTATAAATTTCCGCTTTGCCGATTTCAAAAGGCGTGTCTTCGGTCGTCATCACCGGCGTTTTTTCTCTAGTGAATCTTATATAGACAGGGCCTTTATGTCTAGCCGCCGCGATTGTCGCTTTTTTCGCTTCTATCGAATCGCAGGGCGCGATAACCACCATATTGGGAATAACCCGCGTGATGGCCATATCTTCTATCGCCTGATGAGTGGCTCCGTCGGGGCCCACGGATACGCCACTATGCGCGCCGGCGATTTTTACATTTTGATTATTGTAACAAATAGTCGTCCTTATCTGCTCCCAATTTCGGCCAGGCGAAAACATAGCGTAAGAAGAGATGAAAGGAATTTTTCCGACCGCCGCCATTCCGGAAGCGAGCGACGCCATATTCTGTTCCCCGATGCCAACCTCCACGAACCGGTCGGGAAATTCTTTTTTGAAAACCGAAGTGCGAGTGGAATCCGTCAGATCGGCGCAAAGCGCCACGATATTCGGATTTTCTTTTCCGGCAATCACAAGCCCTTCGCCATAACCAAACCGAGTCGGAATTTGCTCAATATCCTCTTTCAATAATTTCGGATTAAGTTTTAGGTTTGGGTTTGTCATGTGTTAGTTAATTAAAAAGTCTAATTGTTCTTTTGGAATATTTAGCGATAAGCCATATTCTATCGCTGGTTGCCAACTAGCCTTATCGTTATAATTAAATTCAAAAATTTTGTTTTTAAAGACAACTATCATGTTTCTGTTCTTCCAAAAATGCGCATACCAGCCTGATTCTATAAATTTTGATACTTGTTCAATTTCTTCTCTTGATACTTGGACTGTATACAAATGCCATCTTTCAGAAAAAATAACATCATCTGTTATTTTAAAACCGATAATATTAAAATCATTCAAAATAATATTATCCTCTAAACTTTCTTCAATTATTGTTCCTTTGTAATCTTTGCTTGAAAATCCTTTTTGGTTAGACATAAATTTTAATTGTTTGATAAAGCTGAATAAGTTTGACATATTTATTGCTTCGTGTATATTATTAATATCACCACGAAAAGTCCCCCGCAGGGTTCCGTCCCTACGGGGTCCTTTTCTTTTTATACTCCAATTTATTCCTCAACTCATTCATAAAACTCAATTGTTTGCGTCCAAATCTTTTTAAGAGAGCTGAGTATTTAAAAAGGTTTGGTATAATAACTCGCTCAAATTTACCTTTTTCTATTAGATACTGCACTAAACAATAGAAATCTCCATCACCCGTCACAATTATCGCTTTGTTATAGTTTGGATACTCAATCATTGTGTGAAGAACGAGTTCCGCGTCACAATTGCCTTTGGTTGCGCCATTTTTGTATTCCAATGTCGGCTTGAAAACACAAAGAAATCCGGCTGATTGAAGAGATACATACAGATCATTATTGCCCTCAATAAAACCGATAAATAAAAAGGCTTTAGTCACTCCATATTTTTCTTTGAGATAGACGCGAAAACGAGCAAAATCAAGTTTCCATCCAAGCGAACGAATGCTCAAGTTTAAATTCTGACTGTCTATAAAAGCGTAGTTGTTTAATTTTTTTTTCATCTTTTACTCCCCGCTTATTTTCCCTCCCAGTGTTCTTAATTGCCGTAGCGCCTTTTCGCCTTCTTCTTTATTTGGCGGTTTGCCGTGCCAGTTGAAATCTTGCTCCATAAAGTCTACGCCTTTGCCGGGAACGGTGTAAGCGATAATGCAAACCGGCTTTTCAAAAATAGCGCGCGCTTGAAGAACAGCATCATAAACTTGTCTTATATCGTTACCGTTTATTTCTATTATGTGCCAACCGAATGATTCAAATTTTTCCGCAAGAGGTTCAAGCGGCATTATGTCTTCCGTAAATCCGTCTATTTGAATGTTGTTCCTGTCTATAATGGCCGTGAGATTGTCCAGCTTATTTTTCCCCGCCCAAAGCGCCGCTTCCCAAGTTTGTCCGCAGTCAAGCTCGCCATCGCTCATTAAACATACTGTCTGATTTTTCTTTTTGTCTAAACGAAAAGCGTAGGCCATACCGGCCGCCTGTGAAAGACCGGAACCGAGCGGCCCGGAAGAAGTTTCCAATCCAGGCAAGGCAAGCCGGTGAGGATGCCCCTGCAATTTTGTCCCTAATTTTCGCAAAGTCTTCAGTTCTTCAACCGGGAAATATCCGGCGCGCGCCATCGCCGCGTAAAGCACCGGGCAGATATGACCGTTGGAAAGCACAATTCTGTCTCGTTCCTCCCAATCCGGATTTTTCGGATTATGCTTAATGGCATCGGTGTGATACAAAACCGTAAAAACATCCGCCATCCCTAAAGGCCCGGCCGAATGGCCCGATTTGGCTTCCAAAAGCATAGCGATAATATCTTCACGAATATTGTTCGCTGTCGCTTCCAGTTTTTTTATTTGTTCATCGGATAACATTTTTTAATTCATCAATCGCTTCTTTAATATTTTTTCCGCTGTTAAATATGGCATTGGCGGCCACTATTCTATTCACCCCCGCTTCAATCGCTCTCGGAATTGTCTCTTTGTTCATTCCTCCATCAACTTCTATTATACATTGCGGGCAGAATTTTCTCACTTCTCTGATTCGTTCAAAAGTGTTTTCGTCCATTTTCTGACCCGGCAACCCCGGCCTTACGGCCAAAATTTGGAAAAAATCAACCTTGCTTTTGTAGGCCAGCGCTTGAGCGGCGGATTCATCCGGACTTATGGCTATCCCGACTTCTGTTTTGTTTTTGTGGCATCTGTCAATGACAAAGCCAGCATCTCTTGTTCCGCCAATATGGAAAATTATTCTTTTTACGGACGGATTGAGCCAATGATCAATTTTTTCCTCCACTTTGTCTATCATCAAATGAAGTTCAAAATTAAGTTCGGTTTCAATCAAGGCGAATTCCACCAAATTGTGCCAAAGCGTGTTTCTGGTGAATGTCCCGTCGGCGACATCCAGATGCGCCCAAGAAGAATACGGCTCAATAAGTTTGATTTTTCTTTGAACTTCATCAAAAGATTCGGCGTTGATGGCGGGAATGATAAGCATTAGAGATATTTTTTCAAAATTTCTATGTGTTTAATCAGCATCGCCGCATAGCCCCATTCGTTATCGTACCAAGCGAAAATTTTAACTAGATCGCCATCTATGACTTTCGTAAAACCAAGATCAACGATGGAACCGTAGGGATCGCCGATGATATCGGTTGAAACCAATTGCTCGTCAGACACTTTGATTATCCCCTGCCATTCCGATTTTTGAGATTCATTCGTCAAAATTTCGTTTATTTCTTCAGGGCTCGTGTTTCTCTTGGAAACAAAAGTCAGGTCTATCAGCGAGCCGACCGGCACCGGCACCCTTACTGCCACGCCGTCAAAAATTCCTTTCATTTCCGGCATGGCTTTGGCGGCGGAAATAGCCGCGCCCGTGCTGGAAGGAGAAATGTCTATCGTTCCGGCACGGCCTCTTCGCCAATCTTTGGCGTCGGGCTTGTCCACTATCCCTTGCGTCGCCGTGTAGGCGTGAACGGTGTTTAAAACCGCTTTTTTGATGCCGGGATTTTTGGCAAGTATGGAAATAAGCGGAGTAATGGCGTTAGTGGTGCAGGAAGCGTTGGAAGTTATTTTTGATTTGGAAATATCTTCAGGGTAAATATTGGGCGTAAAGGTCAACGCCATGTCATCTTTAATTGGCGCGGTTATAACGACTCTTTTCGCTCCGGCATCCAAATGAGCTTTGGCTTTGTCGTAAGAATCAAAAAGTCCGGTGGACTCAACGACAATATCTATGTCTAAATCTTTCCACGGCAGTTTGGCCGGGTCTTTTTCTTGCAAAAATTTTATATCTTTGATTTTTTCCGGCAGAGGAAATTTTCCGTAGACACTGTCATGTTCCAGCAAATACAAAAGATTCTCTTTGTCGGCCAAATCATTTATAGCGACAATCTCAAAATCAGGATGATTGAAAGCCTGCCTATAAAACACCCTCCCTATCCGCCCGAAACCATTGATGGCTATTCTAATTTTCATGCGATTAATTATAACTTAAATAAAATAAATTGTATCCGTCCATCGCTATTTGAGACTCTTTGGCTGGCGCTATAGATACTTTAACTCCTTCAGGCCTTTTTCGTATTGGGCCAAAGCGGACTTGGCTTCTTCATGAGACATTTCAAAACGAGCGCCTTCTCGAGCGATTCTTGACCTGATTTTATAAGCTTCCCAGACATCTTGGAGGCTGGCAAAATCGCTGGGCTCGATATTCTTCAATTTTTCCCCCAACCCGTCCATCTTAAATCCGATTCGGGAAAAAATATCGTCCAAGATTGAATCCGCCGCGATGATGGCTTCTTTCCAATCCTCAACATTGTCGGAATTGATTTTGTTTTTGATGTCTTTCCATTTACCGGTTCGATCTTGGGGCAATTTTTCCTCTTCTTTGAAGCTGACAATGGAGGCAATTTTGATTTTTCTTTCAAGCTGACGGAATTTAAAGAAAAGGAAAGCCATAACAGCGATAAAGACAAAACCGGCGATAATAAAATACGCTTTTATCGGAACATCGGCCAGCAAAATAATCAACTTCTTGATTAAAATCCAAGGCCACCTTAAAAGATTAAGAATCTGGTCAAACAGGTATTCCAAATTAAGCCATCTGGTTTTTTGAGGCAAAAGACTCATATTTTTTTCCTATCTCAAACAATAAATTTTCGCCGAATTCGGGCGCGATAATCTGCAAGCCAATAGGCAAACCTTCCGAATTAAGTCCGGCCGGAACAGACATTGCCGGCAGTCCGGCCATTTTTGCCGGAGCGGTAAAAATATCTTCCAAATACATCTTTAAAGGGTCGTTCGCCTTTTCCCCGATTTTGAAAGCGACCGACGGAGAAACCGGAGAAATAACAGCATCAACGCTTTTAAAAATGTTCTCAAAATCTTTTTTTATCAGTTTCCTGATTTCTTTGGCTTTGACATAATAAGCGTCGTAATATCCGGCGGAAAGAACATAAGTTCCGAGTATTATTCTTCTTCTTGTTTCCGGGCCGAATCCGGCCTCTCTGGTCTTCATATAATCTTCCGTCAAACTTTTTCCCTCTTTAAAAAGGCCGTATTTTACGCCGTCAAATCTCGCCAAATTGGAAGAAACTTCGGCCGGCGCGAGTATATAATAACACGGCACGGAATATTTTATGTTGGGCAGTTCAATTTCCGAAATTTCATAACCCAAATCTTTAAAAATCTTGGCTGATTTTTCCATAGATTCGTTTATTTCTTCATCCGCTCCCTTTTTGTCGTATTTCAAAAAGCCGATTTTCAATACTTTGTTTTTTTTCTCCCCCCCCTCGACATCGGATGTCGAGGAAGATGTTGAGTCCATCGGGTCTTTGCCTTTTATGACATTGAAAATTATTTCCGCGTCTTCAACCGTTTTGGCCATTGAGCCGATTTGGTCAAAAGAAGAAGCCATGGCGATAAGGCCGGAACGGGAAACGGCGCCATAAGTCGGGTTTAGCCCGACTATTCCGCAAAAAGACGCCGGTTGCCTGATGGAACCGCCGGTGTCCGAGCCCAAAGCGCCCAAACAGCCGTCCATCGCCACCGCCGCGGCGCTACCGCCGGACGAACCGCCGGCCACCCTTGTCAAATCTTTCGAATTTTTTGTAACCCCATAAGCCGAATTTTCGGTGGAAGCGCCCATGGCAAACTCGTCCATATTGGTCCGGCCCAGAAAAACAGCTCCGGCCGATTTAAGTTTTTTTATCGTCGTCGCGTCGTAAGACGCTTTATAATTTTGGAGCATTTGGGAACCGGCCGAGCAAATTTTTCCTTTTATTAAGATATTGTCTTTAATGGCCATGGGTATGCCCCAGAGCGGCTGGTTGCCGATATCCTTTTTGTCCAATTTTTCAGCTTCGCTTAACGCGTCGGCAAACACTTCCAAGTAAGCGTTGATATCCTTGTTTTTTTCTTCAATGTTTTTCAGATAATAAGCGGTTAATTCTTTGGCGGAAATTTCTCTGTCCGTCAAAAGTTTTCGCGCTTTTTTAATTGTAAGGTTATTCAAAAGCATATTTATCTGCGCAAGCGCAAATGAATAATGTTGTTTCGTATGACTCCCCCTCTTTAACCCGAGAAGGAGAAACAATATTATTCATTTGCGCTTGGTCTGTCACATTATTCAAACACATGTTTGACTTTTACATAGCCACCTTCCGTAAAAGGCACGCCCTCGAGCAATTCTTTCGTGAATTTCCCGGCTTCGTGAGCGTTCTCATCCGACCTCATTGCGTTCAATTTTTCTTTTTTGGAAAAACTCTCCCCCAAATCGCCCGTGTCGGCTTCTTTCAGCGCGGAGATGTATTTCAAAATGACTTCAAATTCTTTTTGAAGCTTTCCTTTCTCTTCCGAGGACAAATTTATTCTGGCCAATTTCGCCAATTTTTCAATTTCCATAATTATCCCAACAACTCCCGCACAACCTTATTGACCAAGGCGCCATCGGCTTTGCTTTTGACTTGCGGGGCGAGAACGGCCATCACTTTCCCGATTTCTTTATCTCCTTTGGCGTTAGACTGTTCCACCGCTTTTTTAGCCAAATCTCTTATGGCGGCTTCGGATAATTGCTCTGGCATATAAACCATCAACGCCGCCAATTCCGCTTTTTCTTTTTCCGCCAATTCAACTCTTCCCGCTTTCTCAAAAGCCTCAATGGAATCTTTCCTTTTTTTAACTTCTCTCCCGACTACTTGCAAAACTTCTTCGTCATTAAGTATGGATGCGGTTTCAATATTTTCTGTTTTCCCGTCTTTTATCAGTTTCGCCCTTTTGTTTATCTCGGCGTTGCCGATTTCAGAATTAACCATTTTCAACACCGACAACTTCACTTGATTTTGAGCCTTGAAAGCCTCTTTAAAATCCGCTTTTATTTTGTCTTTTAGCATAATTTTATGGTAACACACTATTCCAATAACTTCAAAAATTCTTTTTCGCCAATGATTTTCACGCCCAGTTTTTTAGCCTTGTCGTATTTTGAGCCGGGTTCGGCGCCCGCCACCACAAAATCGGTATTTTTGGACACGGATTCGCTCACCTGCCCGCCTCTTAGTTTAATTTCTTCTTTGGCTTTGTCTCTGGATACACTTTCCATCGTTCCCGTCAAGACAAAAATTTTTCCTCTGATTTTACTTTTTTCCAGAAGCGGAGATTTTTCCGGCAAAATTATTTTGATTCTTTTTAAGAGCCTTTCGAGTAATTCCCTGTTGCGTTTGTCTTTGAACCAATCAAAAATGCTTTCTGCCACTTTCGGACCGATTCCGTCAATTTTTTGCAATTCTTCCGCCGGCATATCGCTTAAAACTTCAATGGACTTCGCCTTTTTCGCCAAAAGATCAGCCGTTTCTTCCCCGACATGGAAGATGCCCAGCGCGGTCAGAAATCTGGGCAATGTCGTCGTCCTGGCGGCATTGACGGCGTTGATTAAATTTTTGGCGGATTTTTCCCCGAATCTTTCCAAGGATTCCAAGTCGCCTTCTTTCAAATCGTAAATATCGGCCGCGTCCCGGATAAGACCGTTGTCCAAAAGCGCGTCAATTATTTTCGGCCCCAATCCCTCTATGTTCATCGCTTTTTTGGAAGCGAAATAGTATAAAGCTCGGCGATGTTTGACGGAACAATTTTTGTTGACGCATCTTATAATTGGACTGTCTTTCTCCCGCGCCAGTTTTCCGCCGCAAACCGGACAGGTTTCCGGCATTTTGAATTCTTTTTCTTTTCCCGTCCGCATTTCCTCCAAAACCCGCACCACTTCGGGGATGACGTCGCCCGCTTTCTGAATGACAACCGTGTCGCCTATTTTAAGCCCCAGTCTTTTTATCTCGCTGTCATTATGAAGAGTGGCCCGGGAAACAACGGTTCCCGCCACCAAAACCGGCGCGAGATGAGCCACCGGCGTGAGAGCTCCGGTTCGGCCGACTTGCGCGACAATATCCTTCATAACGGTCGTCGCTTGTTCGGCCGGAAATTTGAAGGCAATGGCGAACCGCGGCGCCTTGCCGGTATAGCCAAGCCTTTCTTGCCAATCCCGCCTGTTGAGTTTTACCGCCACTCCGTCTATCCAATAATCTTCCTTGTCTTTTTTCTTCTGCCATTCTTTCCAATAAGCGATAACTTCCTCTATGTTTTGGCAAAGTTTGTAATTTTTATTCACTTTGAAGCCAAGTTTTTCTAGCAACTCTAATTCTTTAATCTGTGTTTCCGGGAAAGAGGAGGAAATGTCTGTTTTGGACGACTCCCCCTCATCACCCGAGAGGGAAAAACTGACATTTCCTCCTCTTCCATTTAATACAAAAACAGGAGAAGAAACTATTTTCTCCCTCTCGGACATAACAGGGGATTCGTCCGAAAATAGTTTCTTCTCCTGTTTTTCAATCATCGCTATGTCATAAATATAGCTGTCCAGTTTTCTGGAAGCGGCCACGGACGGATCAAGTTGGCGGATGGAGCCAGCGGCGACGTTGCGCGGGTTGGCGAATGGAGGTTCTCCTTTTTCTTTCTGCTTGACATTAAGTTTTTCAAACTCTCTCCTGCTCATCCAAATTTCTCCTTCCACCACGATGCTTAACGGCTTTTCCAATTTAAGCGGAATGCTTTCAATCGTTTTTATGTTCTGCGTTACATCCTCGCCAGTCGCGCCGTCGCCTCTGGTGGCCGCCGTTCGCAGAATACCGTTTTCGTAAGTCAAAACTATTTTAAAACCGTCTATTTTAAGCTCGCAAACATATTCCGTTTTACCCCCCTCGACATCCGATGTCGAGGGGGGTTCCTTGGTCAGCATTCGTTTGACCCGTTCGTCAAATTCCTTTATCTCTTCTTCGGTGAAAGCGTCGGCAAAAGACCATTGCCGCGCTTTGTGAACAATTTTGGCGAATTTGTCCAAAGGTTTGCCGCCGATTCTTTGGGTGGGAGAATCGGGACTGGCGTATCGGGGGTATTGTTTTTCCAATTCCGCCAATTCGCGCTTGAGCGAATCCAGGGCGGCGTCGGAAATTTCCTGCCGGTCCAAGACATGATAAAGATAACGATGGCGGTTTATAGTTTCGCGAAGTTTTTCAATTCTTGTTTTTATGTCCTTTGTTGTCATATTCCGTTCCGCGCGCCAATTTTACTCAGATGTTACTCTTATCGCTCTTTCCACCTTGAAAGACGAGGTTGAATCGCAATCTTGGGTGTTATAGCCTCTTGATTCAACTGTGGTAAAACTGCTTTTGGTCACTTTGATTTTGGCGCAAGAATTGTTGCTTAAAAGCAAATTGAAAACATACGAACCGGAACCACTTATCGTATGGCTGCTGCCGGCGCATTTAATGGTATTAGTTACTCCGGTTTCCGGCTCAAAGGCGCTGGCGTCCAAACCGGGGTGCTTGATTTCCCAATAGAAAAAACATTCTATGCCGGCGTCGGCGGCGTAAAAAGCGATTTGCGATTCCCGGCCCAGACCGGAAAGCTTAAATTCGTTGATTACAACGCCGGAAACACCCAAAGAAACTAAAAGGACGACATTGATAACAAAAATGGAAAGAAGAAGAGCGAAGCCGTTCGCCTTTCGGCTCATTGCTGTTTTTGATTTTGGTTTTTCGTTTTGCATTTTTATTTTTTAGATTTTAAATTTTAGATTATTCATTGTCCAACTTTCTTTGCGAAACCGTCGCCTGCAAATTAAGTTTTGATTTTAATTTTTCTTTTACCCCCGTTTCTCCGCTGATGGCTATAATGACCAAGGGTTGCTTTTGGTCATTCACCGCATTGCCTCTTACGGCAAAAGAAAGTCTGGTAATTTTAATTTCGTCGGAGGTCAGCATAAGCCAACTAGTGGATATTGACGGTACTTGCCTTTCTATGCGTCCGACGTTTAATCGGTAGTTAACCTGTTTATCGTCTTTGTTGGTAAAAGAAAATGTTCCAGCCGTCGCACAGTCTGAAGCTGGAGGACAATACTTTTCGCCTTCTCTTATCTCTCTCATCATCGCCTCCATGGCGAAGTTCAAATTGTCATTCACTTTCCTGAAGGCCTCCGTTTTTTGCTGAATGTTCATTATATTAAGAAAGGCGGATGAAATTATCGTCATCACCATCATAAACACCCCCAACGCGACTATCATTTCTATCAAAGTGAACCCGCCTATTTTTGATTTTTTATTTTTCATCTCCAATTAAAAATATTATCCTGTAAATTCATCGTTTTTATGATATCTCTGTCCATCCAGTTCACGGTAATGCTGACTTTGGCCTCGTCGCCGTTGCCATTGAACGGATTCTCTATTTTTACCGTTCTAGAAAAAATAGTTTCCTTGTTGAGAGCGGAAATGGGAGCGTAATTGTAATTTACGCCGTCAAATCTGAGCTTGTTTGAACAACTTGTTCCACAAGTATCTACCTCGTCATTTTTAACGTCTATGTAACAACCGTTTGGACTAGTAGACAGAAGACAATTATCCAATCCGTTGAGCCAACTGGACGAGTTTATAAGATTCGTGTCTCTGACATTTCTTACATATTCAATAGCTTCCTGCCCCAAATAAAACGCCACCAGTTGATTTTGGGAAAACGAAGCCAATTTTATGTTTTGGGCGGATGAAAACATCGGCCCGACCACGGCGATGGAAAGAATCGTTACGGCCACAAGGGTTTCTACTAAAGTGAAAGCATTTTTTAGTTTTAATTTATATTTTTTCATTTTATTCCACCGTTATTGTTCCGTTTATCCATATTTTTATAATTTTATATTTGTCCATCTTGGACGATTTTATCGTTACTCGCGCGTAAGAACAAGAACCGCAAACAATTCTATCTGCCGAAATGGCGGCTATGGAAGAAGCTCTCGGATACACCACATCTAAAGTGCTGACCGAAGAGCAAATGCTACTTGAATTGCAGGTCTGCAAATTAGAAACATAGTCCCCCGTGTCTATTTTAAATTCCTGAAAACATTCTGTGATTGGTTTTCCACAACCGGCTCCTGCATCGTAAATTTTGTTACTACTACTCTTCAAATCCGTGAATAAAATTAAGGATTTTGATTCCAGCGCGCTTTTACCAAAATGAACCCCAAAGCCGAAAATCTCGCCGCCGGAAACGGACCTTTTTACGCCCAAAGAATAAGCCTGCGCCTGACGGGCAATCAGAGCGACTTCTTCGCTTGTTTTTTTTAAAGCCATTCTTCGGTTAAATTCCGGATAATTGGAAAGAATTATTGAGTTCACCAAAACCAAAATCCCAATGACGACCATAAGCTCTATTAAGCTGAAACCTCTTTGATTCATTTCTTATATTGTATCATTTTTTATCAGAACAAAAAACCGATTATCTTTTCTCCCCAAAAGAAAGATATTATTGTCCCTAAAATCATAAACGGACCGAAAGCGATACTGCTTTTCAGGCCGTATTTGTTTTTATTCAAATAAATCAGCAAAACGCCGACAATCGCCCCGAGCCAAAAAGCCAAAGTTATGGCGGCTATGCCTTTAGTTATCCCAAGAAGCCAGCCGATGCCCAAAGCCAGTTTGGCGTCGCCGAAACCCATCCACTTGCCTTTAGACATACCCCAAAGCAAGGCAAAAAAAGCGAATAATATAAAACCGGCCAATAAAGCGTTCCAGTCAAAAATCCCCGCCTCGCCGGCGAATAGTCGAAACAAACCCGCAAATGCCAAGCCGTTAAAAATCCAGACAAATAGATTCGGGATTATCTGGTGGCGATAATCGTAGACGGCGATAATTATGAGAATGGAAAATATCAAAATCAAAAATCCAAAACCAAAAATGTTTTGAGATTGTTGAAACAATAATACAAATATAATTCCGGTTATTGTCTCAACCAATGGGTATTGCCAAGAAATTTTTGTCTTGCAAGCCGAACACTTGCCCCGCAGAAAAACAAAACTGATTATGGGCAGAAGTTCGCGCCATTTTAATTTTTTGGCGCAAGTGAAGCATTTTGACCGGCCGGAAACGATTGATTGACCGGTATTCAACCGCAAAATAACAACATTAAGAAAACTGCCGACAACGGCGCCGAAAAGGAAAACAAAAACGGAGAAAAAAATCATCTATTTATATGTTTGCTTATATGATAACTCTTTTTGTTCCAAAATCAAATTAAAACATTGCATCAGATAATCAAATATTGCATCAGATATTGTCACCATCACCATTTTCCCGCTATGGCAAATTAATGGGGATGGTAATTTTTTTATTCCAATTTATAAAACATTTTTAATTTTAACTCCTCACTCTCGCCCAAATCGCCGGCTATCACATAATGCACAAATTTTCTTACTCCAAAAACTTCACTTACAAAATCAATTTCGTCTTTACAATGAAAAGGACAAACATAGACGCTTTTCTGCATCGGATAAATTTCCATATCTTTCATTTTTTTTGCCAAGGCATCTCTGCCTTTTTTAAATTTCTCCGGAATGTCAAACATTATGATTCTCCACTGTCCGTCCCATTTTTTCGGTCTGTTTAATTTAAGTTCGTCTATTTGATATCTTACAATTCGTTTTTTGCCTTTTTCCGTTATTTCTATTCTTTCCTCTCCTTCTTTTTCATAAATATCAAGGAGTTTTTTATTTTTTAATTTTTTCATAATGCGAGTAATTCTGTAACGATCGCGATAATCATTGGCCTTAAACATTTTTAATACCAGGGGCATATTAGGCAAGGCAAAACTGCTGACTATAATTCCCCCTTTAATTAGTCCCATTAATATTTCTTTAGCCAATTCTCCTTTTTTATAGGGGTCTCTTATGGACTTTATTTTAGATTTTGCTTTAATTCTTTTTATCATCAAAAAATAATAGCACCATTTTACCGCTATGGCAAATTAATGGGGATGATTTTCAAGTTTATTTCTATTCCGGTATTCTATTCCGGTATTCCAGCATTATGTTTCGGTGTTTATTTTTTATTTTTTATTTCTATTACGATAAAGCGTAAAAACAAAAAATATGCCGGCTGTTTGTATTGATTATATCAAAAAACGCCCGCGACACAGTACAAATCCTCGTCGACACCGGACTTCGATGAGTAAAAAATACTAAAAATCCCCGATGGCCGTCGGGGAATTTTTAGTAAACTTTCCAGTTTCCAGAGAGATTACGGTTTTACGTCGTAGACGCGGTTAGTTGCGTCAGTTGTGCCGTCAAAAGTGTCTCCCGGCGTGGTGTCTCCGCAAGACGCGACATTGATATCGGCATCGGAACTAAAAGCCGGATTGGGATACTCTTCCAAGGTGGCGGCAAGGTTATAAGATGTCGCGTCAGTGTCGCTGTTGGCGCAATACTGATAAGCCTGGCCGCCGACTAGCGGATCGCTGGGAAGGACGGGGATGAAGCCTCCGCTTACCAATGAAGCCAAGGCTACGCTGTAAACGCCGCCGCTTGGATACTCTGAGTTATTGGCGTCAAAATACAAGTCCAAAGCCGTTTGCACTTGTTTTATGTCCACCAGCCTTCGGGCGTCTCGCGCTTTCTTCCTGGCGCTATTCAGCGAAGCCAAAACGACGGAAGAAAGGATACCGATGATGGCGATGACCACCAAAAGCTCTATCAATGTAAAACCTTGTCTGCCGTTTGACATGACTTTTAGATTTCTTTTAAATATTTTCATAAATGTTAAATGTTAATTGTTAATTGTTAAAGGCATGCGCCGGCGGAGACAAGCGCATTCATACCGGCTTGGGTAGCCGCTGTTGCTACTTGCTTTGCTGTGCCGGCGCTGTCAACGCACCACGCTAACAGAGGATTCGTTTTTAATTGGACAACCACGGCGTAGGCCGTTCCGCCTGCGGTGGAAGAACAAGCGGCCAGATTGTTGGTGCTTTGACTTTTGGCGTTGGCTATTCCTTGGGCGATGATCTTTTCACGAAAAACATACTCCGTTCCTGCGATAGGACAAGCAGCTGGACCGAGCGCGGCAGGGGCGGCGGCGGCGCAAACAGCAACATTATCATTGTAACAACCTTTGCTATCATAAACAATTTCCGCTTGAAGGCGTATGGCCCTCAAGTTGGCTTTGATCGCCACATCCGCTCCTTTTCCTCTGGCCGAGTTGAGCGAAACTAAAACAACGGAAGACAGCATACCGATGATGGCGATGACCACCAAAAGCTCTATCAATGTAAAACCCTGTCTGCCGTTTGACATGACTTTTGAATTTTTTTTAATTTTAAGTGCAGTTTACTTTTTCTGAACCCGGGGTGGTGTTAACAGTTATCAATCCATTGATTAGAGGTTGTGTAGCGGGACCACTTAAGGTGGTTCCTTTGACTATTCCCATGCTATCAACGCACCAACCCAATGTAGGAGATGATTTCAAGGAGGAAGCCATGGCCCATGATCCGCCGTTGGCGTTAAAGTAACTAGCGCAAGCAACAATTACGCTAACCGCTTTTATTTGAAAAATCTGCTGAGCGATGATCGGATCTAGGAATAAAGAAGCACCGGTGGTGGGACAAGTCGCAACAGTAGTAACGTTCGCAGCACCATAAGCACCTTGACTGTCATAGACTATTTCTGCTTGAGTGCGCGCGCTACTCATATTGGCCTTTATCGCCGCATCCGCTCCCTTTCCTCTCGCCGAGTTGAGCGAAACCAAAACAACGGAAGACAGCATACCGATGATGGCGATGACCACCAAAAGCTCTATCAATGTAAAACCCTGTCTGCCGTTTGACATGACTTTTAGATTTCTTTTAAATATTTTCATAATTTTTAATTTTTAATTTTTAATTTATCCCGTCAAATCAAATCCCTGAAGGGAAATCTCGCTTTGGGCAAAATTGTTTAACAAGGCAAATCGACCAAAATTCTATTATTTACTTATATAATACCAATTGGCGCCAACGCAAGCAACAATGGGGGTGTGGATAACTAAACTCCCGCCGTGATGTTGTAAATCGGTCCGAGAATGGAAACAAGCAGAAGACCGACCGCCCCGCCCAAAATGACTATCATCGCCGGTTCTATCAAACTCACCAAAGTTTCCACCGTGTTGTCCACTTCTTTTTTATAAAACTTGCCCAAAGTCTTGAGCATAAAATTTAATTTGCCGGCTTCTTCTCCGATTTTAATCATTTGAACGACCATTGGAGGTATTTCCTCATATTTAGAAAAGGCTTCGGATATTGAGTTTCCGCCTTTAATCTCCTGGGCGACGGCCAAAAGAATGTTTTTATAGATTTTATTGCCCACCACGTCGGCCGCGATTTCCATCGTTCTGACGGCCGGCACGCCGCTGGAAAGCAAAGTTTCCATACTGTCGGCTATTCTGGAAAGATACAACTTGCTGTAAAGAGCGCCGACAAAAGGAAAACTTGTCTGGAGCCGCGACACGGCCGCGTTCCCTTTTTCCGTCTTGGAATATCTCCATAAAAATATTCCGCCTATCGCCACGCCGGCAAAAAGGAAAATTTTAAAATCATTTAAAAAATTGCTCGCGCCGATCAAAATTTTGGTGTAGAACGGTATTTCTTGGTTGAGTTCGGACAATATGGCGGCCAGTTTCGGAATCACGAACGTCAGCATCAATATCATAACGACAAAAAAGACCGCGACGACAAAAGCCGGGTAAATAAGGGCGTTTCTGGTCTTGCTGGTCAATTCATAGGAACGTTCCATGTGGTCGGCCAAAGTGGCGAATATCTCTTCCAGTTTTCCCGACTCTTCTCCCGACCTGATCATATTTATGTAAAAATCCGAAAAAATATCCGGGTGTTTGGATATAGCCAAAGACAAATAAGAACCGCCTTTTATGTCTTCTATTATTTCCATAAGAATCTCTTTGAGTTTTACGCTGCCGGTCTGTCCGGCCAAAAGATCCAAGGAATCAAGTATCGTTATTTTGGCCTCAAAAAGAGTGGCCAGTTGGCGGGAAAGAATGACAATGTCTTTTCGTTTTACTTTGTTAAAAAACTTTAATTGGCCGAGGCTTTCCAATACCGACCCCGATTGCTGGACCGATTTTATGTCGGTAATGACCAAACCTCTCGCCTGAAGAGCGTTTATGGCAACATCAACATTGCTGGCCTCAATGGACCCTGTTTTCGCTTCTCCTTCCAAAGTCGCGGCTGTGTATTCGTATAACATTAAATTAAATTTTCCAACTCTTGGGGGTTCAAGGAATGGGTAACGGCGTCTTTCATCGTTATTTCTCCGCCGCGAACCAGCGCGGCCAAAGATCTGTTCAAACTGACCATGCCGATTTCGTAATTAGTTTCAATAATCGTGTCTAGTTCATGAGTTCTTCTTTCTCTGATAAGCGTCCGGACGGCCGGAGTGCTGATTAGAAGTTCGTAAGCCGGAATTCTCCCGCCGGATATTCTAGGCACCAGCCGTTGGGAAAATATCCCAAGAAGAACGCTGGCCAGCTGAACTCTTATTTGATTTTGCTGGCTGGAAGGGAAAGAGTCTATGATTCTGTCCACCGTCTGGGCGGCGTTGTTGGTGTGCAAAGAAGAAAGAATGAGATGGCCGGTTTCGGCCGCCGTCACGGCGGTGGAGATGGTTTCAATGTCTCTCATTTCGCCTATCATCGCCACATTCACATCCTGGCGAAACATTGACCTCAAAGCCGTTTTGAAGTCGGCGGTATCCGTTCTTACTTCCCTTTGGTCTATTATTGATTTGTCCTGGCTAAATAAATATTCCATGGGGTCTTCAATAGTTGTAACATGTTTCGCGCTGGCATGGTTTATGGTTTCAATCATTGCCGCCAAGGTGGTTGATTTGCCGTGTCCGATAGGGCCAACGACGAGAAAAAAACCTTGCTCTTTTTGGGCAAAATCATTCAGAATGTCCGGCAAATTAAGTTCTTTGACGGTCTTAGCCTTGTTGGGTATAAGCCTTAAGGCGGCTCCCCAGTAACCCCTTTGAGTGAAAGCGTTGACTCTGAATCTTGACTTGTCTTCAAAGGAGTAGGAAAAGTCGTATTCTTTTTGTTCTTTTAGAACTTCCCCGCTTTTCTCGTCCAGCATGGACAAAATCAAGCCTTCCGTATCCTCGGCGGACAAAACGGGATTTTTAAGAAGAGGGATAAGCGAACCGGACACCCTGATGGTCGGATGTCTTCCCGCAGTTAGATGCAGGTCGGAAGCGCCCTCTTTTATGGTGGTCAAAATAAGTTCTTTTAATTCTTTGGAATAATCCTTCATATTTTTAACAAAACTTCATTTACCTTTTTAACGACTTCGGAAGGGGTAAAATAGGCTTTCACCACATAGTCCGCCACCCCTAAACTTGTCCCTTTGTCCAGGTGTTCTTTTTGGCTGAGATTGGACAATATTATAATCTTGCTGGTCGGAATTAACTTTTCTTTTCTTATTATTTCCAACAGCTCAAAACCGTCCATTCCGGGCATAACGACATCAAGCAAAACAACCTCGGGATAAATTCCTTCCTTAATCTTATTCAAAGCCTCCTTCCCTCCGCGCGCCAACTCAACCTCAAATCCTTCTTCTTTGAATTTGGCGGCGTACATATCCAGGAGGAATTCGTCGTCGTCTATTATTAAAATTTTATGTTTGGTTTTATCCACCTTTTTAATATGATAACATTTATATTTAGCCTGACAATCATCAAGGTCTCGCCTTGCGGCAAGGCGAGACCTTGATGATTTTACAAGTTCAAAAATTCATCAAAACTTATAAGTCCGTTGAGCGTTTTTATCAGGCCGTCTTCCTTGATGGTTATCATCCCCTGCCTGCGCAATTCTTTAAGAATGTCTTGTTCGGACGGCTTAGTCAGAATAAGATTCTCCAAAGCCGTAGTTTTGTAAAAAATTTCAAAAATACCGATTCTGCCCTTGCTTCCCATCGGGCAAGATGAAGAAAATATTCCTTCATAAGTTCTGTCAAAAGAAGTTATTTTTTTTCTGGCTTCATCGGGAATGTTTTTTAATTCGTTTCGCACCATTCCTTTGAAAGATTCCTCCAGAATTTTTTCTTTTCTTGAATCAGGGCAAAGTTTCCTGACCAATCTTTGCCCTATAACCATCAACAATGTCGGGGATATCAAATACGGGTCAACCCCCATATCTATCAATCTGGGAACAACCCCGGCGGCGTTGTTGGTGTGCAAAGTGGACAAAACAAGATGTCCGGTCAAAGCGGCGTGAACGGCCATGGCGGCGGTTTCTTTGTCTCTTATTTCGCCGACCATTATGATGTCCGGGTCCTGCCTCAAAATAGTCCGGAGGCCGTTGGCAAAGTCATACCCGATTTCCGGTCTGACTTGAGATTGATTCATTCCTTCAATGTTGTATTCTATCGGGTCTTCCAAACTGACGACATTGTTGGCCTCCCGGTCAAACTCTTTAAGCATGGCGTAAAGAGTGGTTGTTTTGCCCGACCCGGTCGGTCCGGTAAGAAGAATGAGCCCGTACGGTTTGGCTATCATCTCTTTGACCACCTTCAAATGGTCCGCCGACAAGCCCAATTCCTCCATAGTTTTGACGCCCCTTTCTCTGTCCAAAATTCTTATCACCACTTTTTCCCCGAAAAACGACGGAAATGTTGAGACGCGAAAGTCTATGTCTCGGCCTTCTATGCGGGCTCCAAACCGGCCGTCCTGGGGCTTCCTCTTCTCGTCAATTTTCATATCGGCCAAAATTTTTATCCTTGAAACTATCGCTTCATGAATGGCCAGGGGCAAGACAATGCTTGTGTATAAAATACCGTCCATGCGGAATCTTGTTTTCACCCTATCGGAAACGGCTTCTATGTGGATATCGGAGGCATTGCCTTCAATGGCGTGTTTTAAAATTACGGCGACTATTTTGGTCACCGGCGCGTCTTCCACGATTTTAGAGTCCTTGTTCCCGCCTTTTGAAAGCTCTTTTTGTATTTCCGCCGCGGCCGCGGCCGAACCGATACCGGAAAGCTCCATTTCCAAATCGCCAAGGGCCCTGGAAACTTCCCCGCCCAACCCTTTATATTCTTCCAAAACGGTTTCCAGTTCATCCTCTGAAATAATGAATGTTTTAACGGGCAAATTCGTTCTGGAAACAATGAACTGCAAAGCTCTTTTTGCTTCAATGTCGGCCGGGTCAACAACGCCAACCTCCAAAAAACCGTCTTTTATCCCCAAAGGAACAAAACGATAATGACGCGCCGCCTCTTCCGGTATTTTTTTAAGAACATCAAAATGGACTTGGCCTGTCAAAACTTTTTTAACAGCCAAACCGGAAATTTCCGATTTCGCGTTAAGGATGTCGTCTTCGGAAATTCCTTCCGCCTTAAGCGCTTTTTCCAGCGTTATTCCGGCTTCTTCGGAATGAGCAACGGCTTTGGCCAGTTTTCCCTGCCCGATAAATCCGTTTTTAATTAAAACATCGGTGAAAAGCATTTTAAATTATTGGGATTAATAAGCGGCAAAAGGATTATTTCTTCCCATTTCCCCTTCGGTCGGCGGAACGGACAAATCTTCCAGGCTTAAAAAAAGTTTATCTTCAAAGAAGTCCGTTTTTAGATTAACCTTGTTTAGCGCGGAAAGAATTTTTACTATTTCATCGCCTCCGCCGGACATATTTTCGCCGGAAACGCCGATGGAGCCTTGGTCAATGCCAACGGCGATGACTCCACTCTCGGGGCTTTGAGGGGATTTGAGGCTGTAGATTAAAATTATCGCCAAAAAAACCGCCCCTCCGATTAAAAATATTATTTTTTTATTTTTCATATTATTATGTTTCACCGCCTGTTTTTCGCCAATACGAAACGGATTCTATGGAAAACGAATAATTATTTTGGTCGCCGGGGTTTATCTTTACGGAAACAACATCAATCAAACGCAAACTTTTTTCCAACCCTTTAATGAAAGAACGGAAAGATTCGTAGGAACCCTGGGCGTTTATGGATAAAAATACCGATTCCGCGATTTTACCGTCATTTTTTGGGGAGTCTGAAGAGAAATTTTGAGAAGCGATATTTTTGATGTCAATCGCCTTAAGTATCAGCCCGTTTTTTCTCGTCATGTCGTCAATTTGGACCACCAGTTCCATCGACTCGTCTTCAGACGGAACCATTTTTTTTATCTTGTCCACATTTTCTTGGGAAACGCCGTTATACTCCAGGAGCGTTTTATCAATTGAGCTTCTTATTTTTTTGGCCGTATTTATCGTTTCATTGTAGGAAGAAACCTGTTTTCTCAAACTTTTTATCTCAACAAAATAACTTTCTGACCTGACAAAAAAAACTAAAACGGCTCCAGCTATTAAAAACAACGCAATAAAAATTTTGAACATATTATTTGACGGTGTAGGCCGCAATGGCCGGATTAAGAATTATTCCCAAATTAAAATTAACCGCGCCTGTCGTGTCCAAAGACAAGCCGGAAAGAGAAATCCGTTTAACTTGGTTGTATTTCCCCAAAGTTTTGATTTGAGCCGTCAAGCCGGCGTAGCTTCTGGTCGTTCCGGACAATATCAAAGACGGCTCCCCCGAATCGGAGAAAGAATAATCCAGGCCGTTAAATCTGACATCCTTCATTGTAAAGTCCTGGAGAAAATCCAAAACGCCGGAAAAATCCTTGTGCCCGGCCAAAAGGTTTCGGGCGACGGAAATCTTTTCCGAAAAATCAATTATTTCATTTACGGTGGGAATTTCAAAAGAAGCTTTTTGATTTTCTATGACTTTGCCGAGTTGGGTTATGTTGTCATTAAGATAATTTTTATACATATACAATCCGCCCCACAGCGCCATGGAAATCACAAAAATAAAAAAAGAAAGCAACATAAAACCGCCCCATCCGCGCCTTGAAATAGCTTGAGAGCTTAATTTTCTTTTTGGCATGAAAGAAAGTTTTTCATCCATAGCTGTATTTTAACCCCCCGCCATTTTTAAAGCAAAGGTTGCTATCCACAGGGCAAACCGACATCCGGCAAACCGACATCCAATGTCGGTTTGAAACTTATTTTTTGAAATCGGTTTGAAACTTTTTTTAAATCCTACCACTATTTAAGCTGGAGCAAAATAAGCGTAGGATTTTAAAATGCGCAAAATTTTAATTTTTGAAGCGCTGATTTAAAATAACCCAAAATTGACTCTTAATTTCTCTTCGTTCGTAAAAGACTTCACTCTCACAAACTTCACAAACGGCCTGATTAGAAAAACCTCTGTTATAAAATTTATCTCATCCTCGCATTCATAAGGAAAGATAAACACCGATTCTTGCAATTTTACAAAACCCAAATCTTTTAATTTATTTCTTAACGCTTCTCTGGCTTTTTTGAATTTTTCCGGAATGTCAAAAATAACAACTCGCCATTCCCCGTCCCACTTTGTCGGCTTTTTGATTTTAATTTCGTCAATTTTGAACCTTATAGCTTTTGTCTCGCCGTCTTTCGTTAACACAATTTCCACCAGTCCTTCTTTGTTTTCTTTGAAAGAAACGAGTCTGTCGTTATAAAATTCCTTGATTATTTCGTTCAGTCTTCTCCGTTTTATTTCTCTCCATTCTTTCGGCAGATTTCTTAAAATTTTAAAATACCCCCTCGGCGATTTGGTCAAACCCAGCGCGACCCCACCCAAAAGCAACAATAAAACTTTTTGTTTTGTGTCTCTTTTCATTATTTCAAATTATACCACTATTTATGCTCCAGCAAAATAAGCGTAGGATTTTGTTTGTTAGTGGTTGATACTTGAGATGAGAAAGGATGATTTTCTTTTTTGTCTTTTTTTGTAAAAAATTTACAGTTCCCCCAGGGCCAGGCCGGCGGCGACGGAAAAATCGGGCCCGACGCCTTTTAGGACTCCGGACAAAAAAGCCGGGTATTCCGTTTTGCCGAAAGGATTGGCGTACTCTGCTTCAATCGTCAATTTTTTCACTCCATAAACAGCTAAGCCTTTCAACAAAGACCCTCCCCCGGAAAAAATCACCTTGCTGGCCGACCGGCCGTATTTATTTTGAAAATCTTTCAGAAAAACCGCCGCTTCGTGGAAAATATAATCTAGAATCGGCTCCATAACGGCGACTATGTCTTGGTGTTCCGGCAGGTCGGACAAGCCTATTCCCCTTTTCATCTCTTCCGCTTTGGCAAAATCAACACCCAGAGACTGAGACAAAGCCAGAGTCAAATCTTGAGAGCCTTTGTTTATAAGAACGGATGATTTCATCACGCCGTAATCAACTATGGCCATCTTCACGGCGGCCGAACCGATATCCATCACGGCTATCGTCGGACTGCCTCGGCTTATCCCCGACCTTACCAAGCTGAAAGACTCTATCTCAAAAGATGTCGCCGTCAGGCCGGCCTTGGAAATTATCTCCTTATATTCTCTGATAACATCGTTGTGAATGGCGACAAGAAGCACTTCCGTTTCCTTTTCGCCGCTTTTTTCCAAATCATTTTCGTTCTCGGGAATAATCCACCAATCCAAAGCCACTTCCGAGACCGGTATGGGAATATGCCTTCTGGCTTCCATGATAACAACATCGGCTGAAACATTTTTTTCTCGGCTGAAAGGGAGGGTCATTATTTTCACGAAACTTGATTTCAGCGGTATGGAAACTCTGGTTATGCCGATTTTGCTGTTTGATTCTTTCATCAAATCTTTTACGGCTTGAGCAATCATATCCGGCGGCAATTTGATATTTTGACCGATCTTCATTTTGGCGTAAGGACCGAGGGCGATTTCGCCGTATGTTTCCAAGATTGCCCTTTCCTGCTCTTTTCTCAATTGAACCAACTTGATGAAAGAACTGCCGATATCCAAACCCAAAACGCTTTTCTTGGGGTTTAAAGCCGATTTGAAATTTTTGAGCAGTCCGCCTAAAGAAAATTCCATATATGCTGTATTATATACCATAATCGCCGGCAAGTAAAAAATGAAAATTTTTAATAAAATATTGGCCGTTTTGTTCCCCCAAAAATGCCTGGGCTGTAAAAAGGAAAACGAGATTTTATGTTCCGATTGTCTTCTAAAAATCAACCGCCCCGACACGCCGTATTTAAACGGAGTCCGTATCGCGGCCAATTACCAAGACCTTGTCCTTAAAAAAGCCTTGTGGCTGTTGAAATATCGAGGAGCAAAACAGCTGGCCAAGCCTTTGGCGGAACTTATCAAAGAAAGGGTGTGGAAAAAAATGGAAACAAAAGATTGGCTGGTTATCCCCATCCCTTTATCAAAAAATAAAATGAGGCGCAGGGGGTATAACCAAGCGGAGTTAATCGCCAAAGAATTATCCGATAACATTTGCGCGGATGTTTTATTAAAAAAATTTCACACGAAATCGCAAGTGGAGGTAAAAGACAAAGAAGAAAGGCTGGCCAACATCATCGGGAGTTTTGAAGCAAAAAATTCCGAAACAATCACGGGTAAAAAAATCATCCTGATTGACGACGTCTTAACCACCGGCGCGACAATGCGCGAAGCCAAAAAAATCCTCCTATCGGCGGGAGCGAAAAAAGTGGCGGGAGTGGTGGTGGCGAAGGGATGAAAACGGACGAGAAATAAAACTATTTTCGCGGTTCTATTTGTATCAATCCGATATCATATTGACTTTGCTCGTTAAACTTTTCAATGTTGTTCTTAAAATCGTGTCCCTTTCCGTAAACCAGTGGAGAAAATTGGCGAGATTGGAAATTTGGACTTTGCGCGATTAAATTTACTGCCGCATCTTCTCTGATGTCATGACCTCTTTCATCAATAGCCGTCCTCCCCCCAATTATTTTCCTAAATCTTTCCAACTCCTTCGGGTCTTTTAACTGTTCTTGTGTAAAAGTCATTGCCCCGCCTGGATATTTAGCGAATGCCTCTTGATTTGCTTCCATTGTTTCTGCCGGATGAACATTGATCTTGCCTTCGAGATACGCTTTCATGGCGCCTCCCCACACATATATTATGTCGTCCTTAAGAAGTTCGTGAGCGCCCATTTCTTTCTCTTGATCACTTAAATTTTTCATTACATCATCTAAAGATATATCTCTTTGCCCCCATATATTAAAAAGATTAATATATTCCGGTGGTATTTCTCCTGTTTTTGTTCGATAGCTTTCATAAAATTGAGACAAAGAAATCATTTCTTTTTTAACTGTGTTTTGCGCGAGATATAAGAGATATGCTCGCTGCGCGTCTGTAATTCCTTCACGACTATTTTTTGCAAAACTAAAGGTGTTCATCGCAATATTCCAGCGCTCAGGGGGAATCCTTTTGCTCCCATCTTGATTTTGAACAATGTCTGATTTTATTTGTTCAATAAGACCAATAACCGTTTTATCTATGTTTTCTACAAAAACATCTTTTACTTGATATTTTTCTGAAAGCAGGGTTAATAAACCTTCAATGTCTCTTTGTTTTTCAATAAGATAGCCAAGATCTTTGCCTATCATCTCCATCCTGCGCTTCGATTCCTCTAAATTATTGGAGCCGTGTATTTGAGCAATATGGAGAATATATTTATTTTCTGAATTGGGAATCTCCACTTTACTCGAAAATTTCTTTTCTAATTCTCCCAACTCCAATCTATTCTTCTCAACTAATTCATACTGCGTTGAGGGTTTGTGGTATTCTTCCTGTTTTTCGAAAAGAAATTTTCCACTAATTCCAATGGTGGCGGCCATTGCTAACATCCTTGCTGTTTTCGATTTGTAGACTCTCTCAAAAAGATTTCTTCTCTCACTTTCTTTGTTTCCAAGCTCACTCTTTCTTTCGGGCTCAATTTTTTGTTTTGGTTGAGATTCTTGATTTGGTAGTTCAAAATTCGTCATGGTTAATTAAAATTATTTTAATAATTCTTCCAGGTGATTCAATTTTTTCTGCCGGACTTGGACTCGAACCAAGATTAGCGGATTCAGAGTCCGCGGTCCTACCGTTAGACGATCCGGCAACTAACTAAAGCTAGCAAAAAAAGTCTTTTTTTGCTAGCCAACGC
>Ga0209211_10002285_pt1 | contig 33456 bp, 25 predicted proteins | sample RifGroA2_FD_183992 | JGI IMG/M metagenome (GOLD analysis project Ga0209211, IMG submission 183992) | Groundwater microbial communities from Rifle, Colorado, USA - Groundwater A2 (SPAdes) (version 2) | ecosystem: Environmental > Aquatic > Deep subsurface > Groundwater | place: Rifle, Colorado... | reverse complement strand
GCTGGATGACCTGAAGAAAGCTGGTCATGCGATATCTTTCTGCGTTACAGGCGACATCGACATGGCCTACACGGTGATCGCGGCGAAGGTGGTGGGTTTCCCATTCCGCCTGATTCCCGGCTATAAAGGCGCTCCCCTTGCCGTGGCCGGGCTGCTGCGCGGGGATTGTGAGGTTGTCTCATTCTCACTCGAATTTACCAATCGCTATCTGAAAGAAGGAGTTCGCCCCATTGCGGTTCACGCAGAGGAGCGCGACAAACTATGGCCCAATGTCCCTACTTCCAAAGAGCAGGGGTACCCCTTGGATTTGAAGATCGATGTGGTTTTTTTCTTGCCGCAGGGCAGCCCGGCTGAGATAGCCAACGTGCTTCGTGATGGGTTGACCAAGTTGTACCAGGACAAGGAGTTTCTGGACGCGATTCGCGCCGCCGGGTTCACTCCCACTTTTGCCGATACGAAGCGAACCCAGCAAATGGGGGCTGGGCTGTTCGAGCTATTTTCCAAATACGCGTCAGACATCCGCGAGGCGGCGGCCAAAGTTCGGTAGGTTGTCCAGACAATGTTCGAGGGCATGGCCACCGCTATTTTGGCGCTCTCGCAGCCGCACGTCATAGGAATCATCATCCTTGGTACGATCATCGGTTTGGTTGCCGGGGTGTTGCCCGGGTTGGGCAACGTCCAGGCTATGGCGGTGGCCCTACCTTTTACCTTTGGGATGGACCGGATTACCGCCATCTATTTTCTCAGTTCGATTGCCTCGTCCGCCACCTTCGGCGGTTCAATAACGGCGATCCTGATTAACATTCCAGGGACTCCGGCTAACGCGACTACCGTTTTTGACGGCTACGCCATGACAAAGCGGGGAGAGGCAGACCGCGCTCTCGCGATCTCTGCCACCGCCTCGGCCCTGGGCGGTCTCGTCGGTGTTGCTGTCTTGGTTGGAGCTATCCCCATAGCTCAATGGATGACTCTTCAGTTTGGGCCGCCGGAGACGTTCATGCTTGTTCTGCTCGGCCTGGTCACCATAGCCTACGCGGTTCAGGGCAACATCGTGCTTGGACTGGTAACCGCAGGCGTGGGCATGCTGATTTCTTTGATCGGCAACTCGCCTGTGACCGGCGTCTACCGTTTTTCGCTTGGAAGCAAACAGTACCTCTGGGACGGCATCCAGCAAGTTCCTTTTCTTATAGGCGTGTTTGGCCTTAGCGAGGTTATCCGCTGCGGCATGCAGAGAGGAGCTGTAGCTCAGGTGGGAGAGATAGCACGGACCAAACTCAGCGGCATTCTACGGGGTGCCGTTGAAACGTTTCGATACCCGTACACTTTCGTCCAAAGTACAATCGTGGGAGTGATTGTCGGGATCGCTCCGGGCGTCGGGGGAAGCGTATCCAACGTGTTGGCGTATGCTTTGGCGGCTCAGACCTCAAAGGACCCCATGTATGGCAAAGGCTCTGCCGAAGGATTGGTCGCTGCCGAGAGCTCGAATAATGCAACCATAGGCGGCGATGCCATCCCCACCCTGGCTTTTGGGATTCCTGGATCCGCAGCGATGGCCGTGCTCATGGGGGGGTTGACCTTGCATGGCGTCGCGGTGGGACCGTGGCTTATGAAAGAGCACATGGAGATCGTCTGGGTGGTTGTCTTCGGACTCACCGCCGGCAATGTCTTATCGAGCGTGTTTGGGCTCCTCGTTACTCGCTGGATGGCGCGCCTACCAACTGTGCCTATGGGCCTGGTCCTGCCGATTGTGGTCATGCTCGTTTTCGTGGGGGCGTTTGCTGTGCGCGAGAACTTTTGGGATATCGGCGTGACGGTCTGCAGCGGCGTTCTGGGTTACTTCCTGATCAGGTATGGCTTTTCGCCGTTGCCATTTATCATTGGCTTTCTCCTGGGCGATTCAGCAGAGCTGGCCTTTCTTCAGTCGCTGCACATTTCTCAGGGAAGCCCGCTGATCTTTCTCAATCACCCGCTCTCATTGGGGCTTTTCCTGGCATCCGTAGCCGTCGGGATATATCCTGTGCTGCGCAGCCGGGTCATCAAGGAGGCGTAGAATGGGTAGGATGCTCGAAGGCCGCGCTATCCTTACCATTCTCATGCTGGTGTTTGAGCTCTATGTCGTGGTTGTCGGGTTTGGGTACGGTCCCAACTCAAGGATCTTTCCTGTGGGGATTGGCATACCTACTTTGGTCCTGACAATCGTCGCCCTTGTTGCCGTGTGGAGGCCTGGTCTGCTACGGTCGTCGGATGCGCGTCTCGGTGGTTCCTCCATAGCGGTGGAGCTCCCGGCAGATGAAGAGCGGGAAAATGTAAGCTATCCAACGGTGCGTGTCCTGAGGATGATCGGGTGGCTAGTGCTCTCCTTTGTGGGGATAGCCCTTGTCGGCTTTCGCGTAACGGTGCCCATTTACATCCTGCTGTTTGCGCGACTCGAGGGACGAGCCAACTGGCTGGTGTGTACTCTTATAGCGCTCTCCTGCTGGGCCTTCATCATTGGATATTTTGAGCTCTTTATGCAGACGCAGATGTTTCAAGGAATCTTCTTTGGCGCTACGTTGCCTCTTTTTTAAGGATTAGGAACGGAAAACATATTACCTAAAGGGAAAAATATGCGGGAGCTGGCATATTACGAAGCGAAGCTGGAGGCGTTGCGTGAGCTCCTCGCCGCCGATGAGAGAGTGCACCTTATTTCGGATACCATTACGGGATTTTTAGGTCTAAGCCCGCATCGGGTTTTGTTTGCGGAGATTGCCAAGAACTTCCCCGACAGAGTCGTTTCTCCTCCGATTTCAGAACTTGCGTTTTGTGGACTTGCCATTGGGGCGGCTATGGCCGGTCTCAGGCCGGTTGTCGATCTCATCACTGCCAGCTTTGTTTTTGAGGCGTGGCCCCAGGTGGTTAACGAGGCGGCGAATGCTTACTATATGTCGGGCGGGCGGACCAAGGTGCCGGCGGTTTTCCATCTGCTGCACGGTCTGCGCCGCGGAGGCGGGGCCCAGCATTCGCACAGCCCTCAGGCCATGCTTTGGAACTGTCCGGGATTGGAAATCGTTCTTCCCTCCTCGCCGCGCGACGTCAAAGGACTGCTCAAGACCGCCGTGAATAGCGATAACCCGACAGTTTTCATCGATCACGTGCTTCTCTTCGATCTCAAAGGAGCTGTTCCCGAGACCGACGAGGCGATCCCTTTTGGTCAGGCGGAGATCAAACGAGCGGGCAGCGACGTTACCGTGGTCGCCACTTCTCTAATGGTGCAACGCTCGCTTGCCGTTGCGCAAAGTCTGGCTAAAGAAGGGATCCAGGTAGAGGTGGTGGACCCTCGCACCCTCGTTCCCTTGGACTTTGGGACCATTATGGCCTCATTGGAAAAAACCGGACGGATGGTGGTTGTGGACGAGTGCCGCGCGAGTTGTGGAGTTGCCGCTGAGTTGATGGCACGTGTCGCCGAGACCGGGTTTGACAAGCTCAAGGCGCCAATGCAAAGGGTTACGACGCTCGATGTGCCCATTCCCTACAGTCCTCCATTGGAAGACTTCATCAGCCCCTCAGAGGCCCGCATCGCCGGCGCAATCCGCGCTTTGGTCCGCTGAGCTCGGAATGGTATTTGGGAAAGCGCTATTTGAGTTTTGCTCGTTAGGAGAACAGTAGATGGACGTACCAAATCAAGCGGAGCTGCTCTCATTGCTGCGGAAGATGTGGATTATCCGCTCCTTCGAGGAGAAGGTTTCGGAGATGTGCGCGCGCCGCCAGATCACCGGGTTGATCCATTTGGGCATAGGACAGGAGGCAGTGGCTGTGGGCGTATGCAGCGTACTGCAAGTAGACGACTATATCTTCGGCGGCCATCGGTCCCACGGCCATGCCATAGCCAAGGGCGCCGAATTAGGGCGGCTCATGGCAGAGCTGGCCGGACGGTCAACCGGTTACTGTGGGGGAAAAGGCGGCTCCATGCACCTGGTTGCGATGGAGAGCGGTTTCGTTACCGCCACGGGTGTTGTCGGGGGCACTATTCCTCTTGCCCTGGGCGCGGCGTTTGTCTGCAAGGAGAAAGGAAGAGGGCAGGTCGCTGTGGTGTTTTTTGGCGATGGCGCAGGCCAGGCAGGCGCCTTTCACGAGTCTCTCAATATCGCCAGCTTGTGGAAATTGCCGGTCATCTTTGTGTGCGAAAACAACGGCTATGCCGAGTTTACGCCCCTCTCTGCTCACACTTTGGTCTCCCGCCTTGCCAACCATGCGCAAACTTATTCCATCCCAAACGTTACCGTAGACGGAAACGAAATTTTAGCTGTGCGCGAATCAGTTCATGAGGCGGTCGGAAAAGCCCGGGCGGGGAAAGGCCCCAGCTTCATAGAATGCTTGACCTATCGTCTGCGGGGACATTACGAGGGTGACCCGGGAAAGTACCGGGAGCTCTCTGAGCTCGCCGAATGGAAAGAAAAAGACCCCATCGCCCGCCTGACCCGTGTGCTGAAGAAAGAGCATAGCATCTCAGACGAGGCATTAAAGCAGGCGGAGAGCGAGGCTCGGGATCTGGTGGATCGGGCCTCTCAGTTTGCCCTGTCATCTCCCTGGCCGGCTGCGGGAGAAGTGGACAGTCTGGTTTACGCTTGAGATTCGAGATGGCAGAGCGCACCTACATAGAGGCCATTCGCGAGGGTTTGAGCGAAGAAATGACCCGGGACTCCGACGTCTACGTTTTTGGCGAGGATGTGGCGGTGGGCGGGCCCTTTGGTGTTACCAAGGGGTTGGCTGAGCAATTTGGCGAAAATCGAGTCGTCAACACCCCGATAAGCGAGGGGACGGTCGTTGGACTGGCGGTTGGCGCCGCAGTGCTGGGATTCCGCCCTGTGGTAGAAGTGATGTTCATTGATTTCATTACCTTGGCCATGGATCAACTGGTAAACCATGGGGCCAAACTGCATTATATGTCCGGCGGACAATTGCGCGTCCGGCTTACCATTCGGGTGCAGGGCGGCGCGTTGGGAAACTGGGGCGCGCATCACTCGCAGAGCCTCGAGGCGTGGTTCCTTCATGTGCCGGGCCTGAAGGTGGTTGCGCCTTCTAATCCTGCGGATGCCAAGGGTCTCTTAAAAGCGGCTATTCGCGACGACAATCCGGTCCTCTTTATAGAACACCGCGGGCTCTACTGGTCGAGCGGAGAGGTCCCCGAAGGGGACCACGTCGTGCCGATTGGCAAGGCCGCGTGACCGTTCTGGCATTTTCAAAGATGGTAAGTGTCGCCCTGGAGGCTGCTGAAGAGCTGGCCGCTGAAGGCATCTCGGTTGAGGTTATAGACCCGCGCAGCCTCTGTCCGCTGGATCTTGAGACCATCGAGACCTCGGTGCGCAAGACGAGCAGGCTTGTCATTGTTCATGAGGCCGTGCTAAGGGGCGGAATAGGGGCGGAGCTGGCGGCGCAGATCCAGGAGGCGGTTTTTTACTATTTGGACAGCCCGATCCTGCGGGTCGGCGCACCTTTCGCTCCAGTGCCCTCGAGCGGGGCATTGGAGAATCATTTTGTTCCCGGTAAAGAGCAAATAGTTCACGCGGTGCGCAAAGCGATGGGGCACACAACTGCAAAGCAGTAAGAGCTCCGGCCGGGTAGGAGCAAGAGAATGGAGTTTGTATGGTAGTTAAAAAGAAAGCCGCTGCAAAGCGGGCTGGAAAGAAGTTGCCGGCTCGAATGGAGATCGATCCGCTTACGTTGTCCACGGTGTGGCACTCTTTGCAGAGGATTTGCCGGGAGATGCGCCGCGTGATCGAGCGGACCTCTCAGAGCTTCCTTATCTCCCAGCTAAAAGACATCTCGGTGGGGATCTGGGATGGCGAGGGAAACACCATTGCGATTCCGGTCGGCCTGCCCATCCAGTTTGTCGGCGCGAAGTTTTCGGTGCAATACATTCTCAACGAATATCGGGACAATGTTTATCCGGGGGATGTCTTTTTGGCGAACGATCCTTACAAGGGTTATTCTTGCCACCCGCCGGATTGGGGTTTTTTCCGGCCTATCTTTTATAAGAAAAAACTTGTCTTCTGGACTTTGGCGCGGGCTCATGTGGAGGACACCGGGGCGGCGTTTCCCGGCGCTTATTTTTCCGATCCCTACGACGTCCACTCCGAGGGGATTCTCATCCCGGGCGTGAAGGTGATGGAGAAGGGTAAGGAGCAGCGCGACGTCTTGAGGCTCATCTGGAACAATGTCCGGCTTTCCGAGGGGGTTCGGATTGATTCTTATTCGATGATCGCGGCTACCCAGCTTGCCGAGTTGCGGTTGGGAGCTCTGGTTGAGAGATACGGTATCGGTACGGTCCAGAGGTGCGTCTCGGTCATGCAGGATCGCACCGAGCGCGCGATCAGGGCCTGCATCAAGCAAATGAAGGATGGGACCTATTATGGTGAGTCCTCAACCGATGATGACGGTTATGAGCTGGACGTTCCGGTGACGGTTCGTTGCGAAGTTACCGTAAAGGGCGATGAGCTCACGATTGATTTTTCCAAGAGCGACAAGCAGCGGCGCGGATTCGTCAACTGCAGCTATCCGAGCACGTACAGCAATGCCGTGGCGGCGTCGATTCTTTTCTTCGACCCGGCGCTGGCGGAGTATCACAATGAGGGGACGATGCGCGCGATCCAGGTGATTGCGCCTGAGGGGTTGGTGGTGAACGCGAAGTATCCCGCGCCGATGGGCGGGGCGCCGGTCAGCATGGGAGGAAATATCCTCGAGGCGGTGATGATGGCTATGTCCGAGGCGGTGCCGGGTCGGGCGGCGGCTGGTTGGGGCCGGCGCTACGGGCAGTACATCTATGGAATAAACCCTCGCACAGAGGGTCTTTATGTTTTTCCCGGATACCACGCGGAGGGTGGCGCAGGCGCGGTGGCGGGGTACGACGGCTACCAGGGATCCGCATCGATTGGCACGTTAGGGGAGATTTCCCGGCCGAACACGGAAGACGTTGAGATCAGATATCCCTGGAAGGTCATCAGCCGGCAGTTTCGCATGGACTCATCCGGCGCAGGCAAATGGCGGGGTGGTCCGGGATTTCACTGGGAGGCGCTAAATCTTGGCGGTGAGGCGGGGATGCACACGGGCGCCGGTCAGGGCGAGACGACATTTAGTCACGGCGCGCTCGGGGGCAAACAATCGCCGCCCAATACCTGCTATATCCTCCGCAATCAGGAAAGGATTCGCGCCAAGGTCCATCGCCTGCATCAGCTTCGTGGTGGCGATCATGTGGTCAAGGACACGGGCGGGGGTGGCGGCATAGGGCGGCCGGAGGAACGGGATCCGCAGGCGGTGTGGGAGGATGTCTATATCAACGAGCTGGTGACGCTGGAGACAGCGCGGGAGATTTATAAGGTTGCGATTGACCCTGCGACCCGGCAGATTGATTGGAATCAGACCAAATCGCTGCGCGCCGCTGCGGGCCCGGAAAGAGAGGTGTGACTGTGGCTCAAGAGAAAAATGGCTATCAATTGACTGATCTGCGCGGCTGGATCCGCGCCGCTGGCGAGATGGGGGAGCTCCAGCTCGTTGAGGGCGCGGACTGGAATCTTGAGCTTGGCGCCATCTCGGAGCTAAACTGCCGGCTCAAGCCCACCCCCGCGCTGCTCTTCGATAAAATCAAAAACTACCCTGCCGGCTATCGTGTTTTGACTGGTTCCACTGCGAGTCGGCGGCGCCTGCTGCTGACGTTGCGAATGTCGACCGATCTCGACGAGCGCGCGCTTGCCGAGGCGCTGGCAGGAAAGCCGAATTACTGGGAGCAAGAGGCGGCCCGCTTCGCGCCTGAGTTCGTCAGCGATGGCCCGGTGCTCGAAAATATCATCAACTCAGACATCGATCTGGAGTCGTTTCCAGCGCCGTTCTGGCACAGCGAGGACGGCGGCCGGTTCATTGGAACCGGCTCGGCGATTGTCACTTCGGACCCTGAAAGCGGGTGGATCAACATTGGCGCCTATCGCATGATGACGCTTGGCGGAAGGAATGTTTCCTTAGCGATCACCAAAGGCAAGCATGGCCGCCAGCACTACGAGAAGTGGTGGAAGCGGGAGGGTCGTTGTCCGGTTTTAGCCTCCCTTGGTCATGACCCGCTTTTCTTGATCCTTGGAGGTCTGGAAGTTCCCACGGGTATCGGAGAGTACAACTACGGCGGTGCGATGGTTGGCGCGCCTATCCCAGTGATCCGCGAAGAGATCACCAGATTGCCAATGCCGGCTTTTGCCGAGATCGTGCTGGCTGGGTGGATCCGGCCTGGTCACGAGTCGAAGGAAGGCCCCTTCGGCGAGGCCACCGGTTACTATTCAGCGACGCCAGCTCCGGTGCCAGTGCTCGAGGTGGAGAGGGTTTATCACCGCAATGACCCGATCCTGCTGGGCGCGCCTACGGCGAAGCCCCCGCACGACTTCTCCTATATGAGGAGCGTTCTCAAGTCAGCGATGATTTTCGACGCTCTGGTTAAAGCCGGCATACCCGACGTGCGTGGGGTCTGGACTCCCGAATCGGCGGCCGGAAGAATGATTATCGTCGTCAGCATCAAGCAAGGCTACTGCGGCCACTCCCGCCAGGCGGGGTACATTGCCTCGCAGTGCCAGGCGGGAGCCTACCTAAACCGCTACGTCATCGTTGTGGACGAAGACATTGATCCCACGAACATGGACGAGGTCATGTGGGCGGTGGCGACCCGATCCGACCCGGCAACCGACATAGATATCATGCGCAAGGGCTGGAGCGGGCCGATCGATCCCCTGGTGCGGGACCGGCGCAATTCCTACAACTCGCGCGCGATTATCGACGCCTGCCGTCCGTTCGAATGGATCGACGAGTTCCCGCGGGTGGCGGAAGCGGACCCCGCATACTTACGAGAGATTCAAGCAAAATGGCCGGCAGTATTTGCAGGGCGTGCCGGGAATTCTCCCCCTTCGAGTGGGGGTGGTGACCAGTCTCGGCAGCAGCAACGGCAGCCCAGGGCGGGCAAGAATTCCATCATGGGATAAAGGATAAGGAGGTATGCAATGACGCGAGTGGCAATTGACGTCGGTGGGACCTTTACCGATTGCCTGGTCCTTGATAACAAGGGCCGTCTTAAACAGTTCAAGGCGCCGACTACGCCGGAGGACCCGAGCCAGGGCCTCATGGATTCTCTCGAAAAGGCGGCAAAGTCAGAGGGGAAAACCCTCGGTGAATTTATCGGCGAGTTGGAATTTATCATCCATGGCACGACCCTGGCGACCAACGCTTTGCTCACCGAACGCGGCGCCAAGGTTGGGATGCTCACAACCGATGGCTTTCGCGACGAGCTCGAAATCCGGCGCGGTTTTAAAAATATCCGCACTTCCATGTACAACCTCGGGGTTCCCCCTTACAAACCGCTGGTGCCCCGATATCTCAGGCTTCCCGTTCGAGAACGAACACTCTTTACCGGCGAGATCGAGACAGCGCTGGATCCTGCAAGCGTTGAAGCGGCGCTGGACAAGTTATCCTCTGAGAACGTCAAATCCATCGCCGTCTGCTTTTTGCATTCCTATATCAACCCGGAAAACGAGCGGCGGGCGGCGGAAATCTGCCGGCAGCGGTTCGATGGGAATGTCTATGTGACCACCTCGCACGAGATCTTGCCGGTGTGGGGAGAGTACGAACGATTCAGCACTACGGTGGTGAGCGCCTATATCGGACCGATTGTCGCCGATTATCTCATGGCCCTGGAAAAACGACTTGCCGGGCTCGGCTTCAAAGGAAGTCTTCTCATCGTGCGCGCCGACGGGCTGGTCCAATCCGCTTCCCACTCGCGTCGCCAGGCGGTCACGGTTATCAACTCCGGACCGGCGGCGGGTCCCACCGCGGCGCTCTTTTGGGGACGTTCCTCGCGTCACAACAACCTGATCTCGATCGATATGGGGGGCACCAGTCTGGACGTCTCTCTGATTCGGAAAGGTGAAATCCCCACGACCACCGAAAGCTGGGTGGGTGATGAGCGGGTGGCCATCAAGATGGTCGATATTCACTCGATCGGCGCCGGCGGCGGAAGTCTTGCTTGGATCGATTCACTCGGTCTGCTGCGCGTTGGGCCGCAGAGCGCGGGCGCGGTCCCGGGCCCGGCTTGTTACGGCCGGGGCGGCGATAGACCCACGGTAACGGACGCCGATGTGCTCCTCGGCTATGTCCCGACAGATTACTTTCTCGGCGGCGAGATTCCGTTGGACGCCGAGCGATCCCGGGAGGCGATCCGGCGCGTCTCCGGGCCTCTTAAGATGAGTGAGAGCGAGGCCGCCCGGTCGATTTTCCAAAGCGTCAACTCGCTGATGGCGGATCAAGTCATCGAGCTTTCCACCAAGCGCGGCTTGGATGTGCGTGACTTCGCCTTGCTTGTCGGTGGCGGCGCGGGCGCCGTCCATGGCGCCAATGTTGCCGAGTTGCTGCGCATCCCGCTCGTTGTCATTCCGAAGTACGCAGCCCTCTACAGCGCCTTCGGGATGTTTGCCATGGATATAGGGCGCGAGTACTCCCGGACCCACATCATGCGCGCCGACAAGATGGATTTAAAGATGATCGAAGGTCTTTATCGCGATCTCGCCAAGCAAGCGATTGCCGACTTCAAGGAAAGTCATTTCAAGACAGAGGATCTGGTCTTTACCCGAACAGCGCAGGTGCGCTACGCGGGACAGTTCCACGAGATTGAGGTCCCGCTTCCGAGCGTCCTCAAATCGCCCGGCGACCTCGAGGATGTGCTCAAGGCATTCCATGCCCGGCACAAAGAGCTCTACACTTTTCACTTGCCTTATCGGCAGGTCGAGTTCCTGACCTTTTGGCTCAAAGCCACGGCCGGTCGGGGGCTGCACCTGAAAATTATCCCGATCGCGCGGGGGAAGGCCAACCCTAAGGCGGCGCTGAAGCGCAAGAGGCGCTGTCTGTTCGGGAAAAATTGGGTTGAAACACCCTGCTACGATGGCGAACGGCTCCTCGCCGGCAATGTCATCGCCGGGCCGTCCATCATAGAAGAGAGGGCGACCACGGTAGTGGTCCCGCCCGGCTTCACCTGCGCCGTGGACGCTTCCGGGACCTACCTGTTGAAAAGGAGCTAGGACCATGGATCAAACGTTGATCGATAAGCTGACTCGGCCGCTACGGTCGCGCACGCCCGTGAAAGCCGCGAGGGAGGTAGATCCCCTAACCCTGTCGACCGTTTGGCACGGCCTGCAAAGGATCTGCCGGGAGATGCGCCGCGTCATTGAGCGCACCTCGCAGAGCTACCTGATCTCCCAGCTCAAAGACATCTCGGTCGGCATCTGGGACGGCGAGGGACACACCGTCGCCATTCCGGTCGGTCTCGCGACCCAATTTGTCGGGGGGAAGTTCTCGGTCCGTTACATTCTGAACGAGTACAGGAACAACGTTTATCCCGGCGATATTTTTTTAGCCAACGATCCCTACAACGGCTACTCCTGCCACCCCCCCGACTGGGGCTTTTTCCGCCCCATCTTCCACCAGGGAAAGGTGGCCTTCTGGACTCTGGCCCGCGCCCACGTGGAGGACACCGGCGCGGCCTTCCCCGGCGCCTACTTTTCCGATCCCTACGATATCCACTCCGAGGGCATTCTGATCCCCGGGGTAAAAGTGGTTGAGAAGGGCAAGGAGCAGCGCGATATCTTGAGGCTGATCTGGAACAATGTGCGGCTGGCCGAAGGGGTGAAAATTGACTGCTATGCGATGATTGCGGCCACTGAGGTGGCCCACAACCGGCTGACCGAACTGGTCGGCAGGTACGGTATCAAAACGGTGATGAACTGCATTGCAGTCATGCAGCAGCGCACCGAGCGCGCCGTGCGTGCCTGCATCAAGGAAATGAAGGATGGGACCTACTACGGGGAGTCCTCGACCGACGATGATGGCTACGAGTTGGACGTGCCGGTGACGGTGCGTTGCGAAGCCACGATCAAAGGAGATGAGCTGACGATCGATTTTTCCAAGAGTGACAAGCAGCGCCGGGGCTTCATCAACTCCAGCTACCCCAGCACCTACAGCATCGCGGTTGCCGGGGCGATCCTTTTTCTCGATCCGGCGTTGGCGGACTATCACAACGAGGGGACAATGCGGGCGCTTGATATTATCGCGCCTGAAGGGCTGGTAGTGAACGCGAAGTATCCCGCGCCGATGGGTGGGGCGCCGGTCAATGTGGGGCATAATATCATTGAGGCGGTGATGATGGCGATGTCGGAGGCGCTACCGGGCCGGGCAGCGGCTGGCTGGGGACGCCGCTATGGGCAGTACATCTACGGGACCAATCCCCGCACTGGAGGGCTCTACATCATGCCGGGGTATCATGCCGAGGGCGGTGCCGGCGCTGTGGCGGGTTACGATGGCTACCAGGGCGCTGCTTCTATAGGCACGCTCGGGGAAATCTCCCGGCCGAACACCGAGGATGTGGAGATTAAGTATCCCTGGAAGGTCATCAGCCGGGAGTTTCGCATGGACTCCTCCGGCGCCGGCAAGTGGCGCGGCGGACCGGGATTCCACTGGGAGGTGGTCAACCTGGGGGGCGAGGCGGGGATGCACACCGGCGCCGGCCAGGGCGAGACCACCTTCAGCCACGGCGCGCTCGGGGGCAAACCGACCCCACCCAACACGTGCCACATCCTGCGCAACGGAGAGAGAATTCAGGCTAAGGTCCATCGGCTCCACCAACTCAAGCCTGGCGATCATATCGTCAAGGACAGCGGTGGTGGGGGTGGCGTGGGACGACCCGAGGCGCGTGATCCCCAGGCCGTGTGGGACGATGTCTATATCAACGAGCTGGTGACGCTGGAGACAGCGCGGGAGATTTACCAAGTGGTGATTGATCCGGCCACGCGGCAAATCGATTGGGATCAGACAAGGTCGTTGCGCGCTGGCGCGACAGCAGCGCTGGGGAAGAATTAATTCGAATAGGAGGTGAACCATGAGGCGAATAAAATGTTTTGTAACCTGCTTGCTGGGATTAATAGCATTTTTGGGATCGGCGGACTGGGTTCAGGCCGCTGCTATAGATCAACTGGTGGCTTCGGCCAAGAAGGAAGGGACCATCGATTTTCTTGCTCCCTCCTCTTGGCCCCCAAAGGGAGTTGGTATCCTGGGCGAGGCCTTCAACAAAAAGTACGGAGTCAATATCAAGCTTCGTCACAACCCCTCGGAGGAGATGGCCCGAGACGTGGCGAAGATTATAACGCTTGCGGCCGCTGGAGCAGAGCCGGAATGGGACGTGATGGTGGTGACCGATGCCCATCACGCCACGTTGTGGCTTAAAAAGGCTCATCAGCCGTTTGACTATGCCAGTCTGGGCGTTGATCCCAAAGTGATCTACTATGATAAAGGTACCGTCTCCTTTGCCAACCAGTTGGTTCTCCCTGCCTACAACAAGAAGACCCTGCCGTCCCAGGATGTTCCCAAGAAATGGGAGGATCTCCTCGATCCCAAGTGGAAGGGTGGCAAGCTAGGCGTTTCCGTTGCGACCCATCACCTGAGCCGTCTTGCGGTTGGGCTATGGGGGGAAGAGAAGGGAACGAAGTACGTCAAAGCTCTGGCCGAGCAGAAGCCGATCCTGGGGTCGCTCGGAAACCTGTACACTCGTCTCCAGGTGGGCGAGGTGCAGGTTGTGGTTGCTCTGATCAGCGGGTTTATTTTTGAGGCAGAGAGGACGGGTGCGCCCGTGGTTTTTGCAGAAGCGGTCCAGCCGATGATCGCGCCAGCTTATCACGCGGGGGTACTCAAAGGGGCGCCCCACCGCAATGCGGGGCACCTCTTCGCAGTCTTTCTTACCACCCCTGAGGCGCAGGAGGTCCTGGAGAAGTACACCGGCTACGGCTCTGCCTTTGTCCGGGGAACCAATACCTACAAGCTCGTCCAGGGCAAAAAAGTATTGTACATGACCGCTGAGCAAGCTGAACCAGTGGACAGACTTGCAACAGAGTACGGCAAGATTCTTGGTTTCGGAAAATAAAGATTCCTACAGACGCCTCAAAGCTCTACGACTACAGCATCGTCAAAAAGATTTACGCCGAGCTCAAGGCAAGCGGTTGGCGCCCCAGTCCGTAGCGCGGAGGAAACGATCCAAGGTCGTTTTTCCGCCCTGCCTGGCGAGCCTGGAGCGTTCGCTCCGCCCGGGTGAATCATTCGCCGTTCACTACTATGAACTTGAGTTCGCGCTTTGAAGCCTTATGAGCTAAGGAGGAGCAGCATGACTGCTGTCACGCTAGTTGGTGTTTCCGTCCCGCGGGCGGAAGGCCCCGACAAGGTTACCGGTCGGGCCATCTACGCCGCCGACGTCAATCTCCCAGGTATTCTGTGGGGCAAAATCCTGCGCAGCCCACACCCCCATGCTCGCATCCGTCGCATCGACGCCTCCAGAGCGCGCAAAGTTCCGGGCGTAAGAGCCGTCATTACCGGCAAGGACATCCCAGGCCACTTCATGGGCAAACTTATCCGGGACATGCCCGTCCTCTGCTGGGAGGTGGTGCGCTTCGTGGGTGACAGGGTCGCAGCCGTGGCCGCCGATACACCAGACGCCGCGGAAGACGCCCTGGGCTTGATCGATGTAGAGTACGAGGAGCTGCCGGCGGTTTTCGACCCTCTGGAGGCGATGCAGCCCAACGCGCCCCGCATCCACGAGGACGTTGCCGGCTATGACGGTGCCCCCAAACAACGGCTGGCCTTGGATGTGCCCAACGGACTCACCCGCCAGGCCTGGCGCAAAGGGGATTTGGAGCAGGGCTTTCGGGAGGCGGATTTGGTCCTGGAGCATACCTTTCGCATCCCTGCTCGGCACCAGGGGTACATCGAGCCTCACGTTGGAACCGTTGCTATCGACAACGACGGCCGCATTCAGGTCTGGACGTCCACCAAGGCTCCCTTCGCTACCCGTAACCAGCTTGCCCAGGCTGTCGGCGTCCCACAAACGAGCATCCGGCTCAACGTAGTCAATGTAGGCGGGGAGTTCGGCGGTAAGGGCGACGCCCTTGACCTGCCCGTTGCCTACTTTTTGGCCCAGCAGTCGGGGCGGCCGGTGAAAATCGTGATGACCTATGCCGAGGAGTTGATGGCGGGTAACCCCGGCCATCCCACGGTGGTAACCGTGCGCAGTGGCGTGAAGCGAGACGGCCGCATCTTAGCCCGTTATCTGCGGGCGGTGCATGCCAGCGGCGCCTACGGCGCTCTCAAGGCCAACGCTTGTTTGCCCACGTGGCATTACGTCGGCGGACCATACCGAGTTGACAATGCGTGCTTCGAGTTCCTTCAAGTTTACACCAATACCGTTCCCGGCGGTTATTTTCGCGGGCCTGGAGCCCTTCAGACTTACTTCGCCTTGGAGTCGCACACCGATATCATCGCCCGGGAGTTAGGCATGGATCCCGCGGAGTTTCGGTTGAGAAACCTCATCGGCGAAGGGGAAGAGGACGCCGTAGGCCAGCGGTTGCGCAGCGTGCGCTTCCGCGAGGTCCTTCAGGCGGCCTTGGACGCTGCCCGCTGGGAGCGGCCCAAGCCCGGCCCTAATTACGGCCGCGGCGTTGCCCTTTTCGGACGCCACATCGGCGGCGGCCCCACTGGAATCATCCTTAGCACTGAGCCCGACGGCGCCTTCACGGTGATAAGCCCTACTTTCGACCAGGGCACGGGCACCCACACCATCTTACGACAGCTCGTGGCTGACGAGATGCGGGTGCCGATTGAGCAAGTCCGGGTGATGGTGGGTGATACCGACACCGCCCCTAACGACGGCGGCGCCCGGGCTAGCCGGGTGACCTACGTCGCGGGCCGAGTCATCGTTCAGGCATGTGGCCAGCTGCGGGAGCAACTCATTGCTCAAGCGGCTCGCATGTTGGAGTGCCGTCCCGAGGAGGCGGACTACGGCGACGGTAAATTCTGGCTCAGAGAAGACCTTAGCCAGCAAATCAGCTTGAGGAAAGTCGTCGCCCTGGCCAAGGATCCTCTCACGGTTACCGTCCAGGAGGATGTGCCCCAGCCCGATGATGTGACCTATATCTGTGCGCAGGTAGCCGAGGTGGAAGTCGACCCGGAGACGGGTGAGATGCAACTACATCGCTTCATCACCGCTCACGACGTGGGAACCGTCATAAATCCCATTACCCATCAAGGCCAGATTGACGGCGGCGTGATCATGGGCTTGGGCCAAGCCCTCATGGAGGAGCTGGTTATGGAGGGCGGCCAGGTCACCAATGCCAACCTCGGGAACTATAAGCTGCCCACGGCCGCTGACATCCCAGAGCTGGAGACAGTGCTGGTGCGCTCCAGCGGTGGAGTGGGGCCTTACGGAGCCAAGGCTATTGGCGAGCTGGCCAACAACAGTCCCCCTGCCGCCATTGCCAATGCCGTCGCCGATGCCGTGGGCGTCCGCCTATTCGAGCTGCCTATCACCGCCGAAAAAATCTATCACGCTCTAAAAGAAAAGAGCCGTTAGCGGAAGGAAAGATTCGCGTATGAGGAAGCAGCAGATGGCAAAACCGGCGACTTCGAAAACCAGCATCGACATGAACAAGTTCCGCCTCAGGACCTTTGTCGACAAGCTGATTGATATCGGTGAGGTCGAGGTCCACGACGAAGCGGTGCCGCTGTCCGAACTCAGCCGCATCATCGAGGCGACGCCTAAGGCGGTTCTATTTCGCAAGGTGGGGCCCGAGCAGGTTGAACTCGTGAGCAGCGTGGCCGGCGGCCGTCGTCGCGTTGCCGCCGCCTTCGGAGTTCCGGTCGACAGTGCCTGGAAGGAGTACCTGAAGCGTCTCGAATCGCCGCAGCCCGTGATCGAAGTGACCTCCGGCGATGCGCCGGTCCACGAGGTCGTGATTCAAGGCGACGACGTCGACCTGGCCAAGCTACCATTCCACCCACAGCACGAGCTCGACGGGAGCACCTATCTGTCATCGGGCATCGACTACACTATCGACCCCGAGACCGGGACCACGAACGTCGGCTGCCGGCGCTTGAGCCTGCGCAACCGTCGTGAGGCCGGCACCAACGTCACCGCGCCCTCGGACCTCAAACGCATCTACACCAAGGCCGTCGCCCGCGGCCAACGGTTGCCGGTGAGCTTTGCCGTCGGCTCGCATCCGCTGGACTTCATGGCGGCCAGCCTGCGCATACCGACGGATGAGGTCACCCTGGTCGCCACGTTGCGCGGCGAGCCTTTGCCGCTGGTGAAATGCGTGACCAACGACATCCGAGTCCCGGCCGACGTCGAGATGATCCTCGAAGGCTATCTCGACGAGCGCGGCCACTGCGAACCCGAGGGGCCCTACGGCGAGAACATGGGCTACTACGGGCCGATGCATCTAGACCCTGTGTTCCATGTCACCGCGATCACCATGCGGCGCGACGTGCTACATCAGTCCGTCTTGCACGGCTACGGGCGTGTCATGGATCGCACCGACGGGGCCAACATGAGCGCCCTGCGCACCGAGGCGATGGCCATGAAGGTGTTGCGCGGCGTTATCAAGGAGCCAGTCGCCGTGCATTCTCTCAGCAGTTCGGGCGGCAATCAGAACCTGCGCGTCGCCATTCGCCAGCACGCGCCAGGCGAGGCGCGCAAAGCCATCCTCGCCATTTTTAGCGCTTTCACGAACGTCAAGCACGTCTTCGTTGTCGACCACGATATCGACGTCTCCGACAACCGTCAGATGGACTGGGCGCTGTCGACTCGGTTCCAGGCCAACCGCGATTTCGTCCTTGTGGAGGGCACGCCAGGCATGCGCATGGACCCGTCCCTGGAAGGGCGCCTCATCGGCGCCAAGGCCGGTTTCGATTGCACGGTTCCCTTCGGACGCAAGGAGACGGTGGCGACCAAGGTGGCGGCGTCGGCGGTATTCGGCGGCCCGCGCCGCTTCCAGACGGTGCGCGAGGCTGTTGCGGCGGGACCGATCTGCTTCGTGGACATCATGCGCGGCCTCGGTAGCGAGGACGGGCGCGAAATCGCCCTCGAGCTCGACGCCCTGCGCCAGGAAGGCGTGCTGTGCCGCAACAGCGATGGCCAGTATTTCCTGGGCGCATCGAAGAAAGGCGTCACCACTGTCGTAGCCGAATGACAGATCCAGGCCCGCCTACAAGCTTGTTTTAACCAATGATTTCTTGGGTCGATTGATGTCGGATCGAGGCTAGACATTTGCGCCAGATTGGGGTAAGCACGGTTGCCATATGTATGAGGTGGAAATCGACCCCGAGACCAGACGCGGCGAGGTGCCGGCAACGCCTGACCGCGTCCGGCGCGGGATTCAGGCCGCGCATTCACCAAGCTAGTTCACGCTAGAAAGGAACCGCAATGAGCAACGAAATTCTCGTTCAACAGGACGGACCGATTCTGCGCGTCACCCTGAACCGGCCCGACGCAGGCAACGGCGTGTCGGACGACATGGCCGCGGAGCTCGCCGGCATCCTCGACCGCGCGGCCGATACCTCGCAGTTCGTGGTGTTGCGCGGCGCGGGGCCGGACTTCTGCGCCGGAAGGGCGCACAATCGAGGCGGCGCGCCGGAAGGGCCGCCTGAGGCGCTGGCGCTACGCCGGCGCAACGAAGTGGTCTTCAACTGCTACGGCGCGTTCCGGCGCTCGCCGATCCCAATAGTCGGCGTTGTCCAGGGGCGGGCCGTGGGCTTCGGCTGCGCACTCGCGGCGCTGTGCGACATTACCATCGCAAGCGACGCCGCGAAGTTCCAGTTGCCGGAGATGGGCCACAACATCATGCCGACCATGGCGATGTCGGCGCTGGTCGACCGCGTGCCGCGGAAGGCGCTGATGTACCTGGTCTACTCGACCGCTGTCATCGGCGCGGAGCGGGCGCTCAGCTTTGGCTTGGTGAGCGAGGTCGTGCCGGCTGCCGAGCTGGATGAAGCGGTGCAGGCCCTGTGCGCGGCGCTCGTCAAGGCGCCGCGGCCGGCCACGCTGGCGGTGAAGGAGTACACCCGGGTGGCGTTGTCAATGGACCTGCAAGGCGCGATCGACTTCGCGCGCAACCTGCACGCGACGATCAATTCCTCAAGCGAGATGCGCCGGTGAGGATCACGGCCGGCCGGCAGCATTGCGTCCACGCCGCAATCCGGTTTTAGGGCCGAAGCGCATCCCCCGGAAGCCTGCTTTAGAAATCTCCGAATAAATTTCGCCTTCAAGACGGAAAGGCAGGTATGAGCGAGATTCATTTCGTCGACACGACGCTGCGCGACGGGCAGCAGAGTCTCTGGGCCCTGGGGATGAGAACCGGGGCGATGCTTCCCATCGCGGCGAAAATGGATCAAGCGGGATTCGAGTCAATGGAGTTTTTCGTCTCCATCATGATCAAGAAATACGTTCGCGAGCACAAAGAAAATCCCTGGGTGTGGCTGCGGGAGGGGACAAAGCGTTTTCGCCGGACCCGGCTGCGCTACCACGGCGGCATGCGCGGCTCCGGCTCTTTTGAAAAGTTGCCGAGCGCCGCGGTGAGACTTCTTATCGAGCGCGCTGTTTCTCATGGCATAACCCTTACTCGGACGTCCGATTGCTGGAACGATTTTCAAACTTTCAAAAAGGAGCTGCAAGACCTCCGAGAAATAGGGATGGAGACGATCGTGAATCTGATCTATTCCGTCTCCCCGCGTCACACCGATGAGTATTATGCCGAAAAAGCCCGCGCGGCGGCGGCCATTCGGCCTTATCGGATCTGCTTCAAGGACGTGGGCGGCCTTCTCACACCGGAGCGCACCCGAACGCTCATTCCAATTATTCTTGAGAATGCCGGGGATGTCCCGGTTGAGTTTCATGCGCACTGCAACAACGGCTTGGCGCCCATATGCTATCTGGAGGCAGTTAAACTGGGCATCAGGACGCTGCACACCGCTATTCCCCCCCTCGCTAACGGCTCCTCTCAACCTTCCATTTTCAATGTGGCCAAAAACCTCCGCGCTCTGGGCTATACGCCTGTCATCAATGAAGAGGAGGTCAAACCCATCGAGGAACATTTCGCCGCCGTCGCCAAACGGGAAGGATTTCCCACAGGGAAACCTCTCGCATACGATCATTCCCAGTATCGGCACCAGGTGCCCGGAGGTATGATTTCCAATCTGCGCCATCAGCTCCGTCTTGTCGGGATGGAAAACAAAATGGAGGCGACACTGGAGGAAGCCGCTCGCGTCCGTGCGGAATTCGGTTACCCCATCATGGTAACCCCGCTTTCCCAATTTGTCGCCAGTCAGGCGGCCATCAATGTGATCGCTGGAGAACGGTACAAGGAGGTCACCGATCAGGTCCTCCAGTACGCGCTGGGACTATGGGGTAAGGAGGCGCCGGCCCTCATGGATCCCGACGTGAAGGACAGGATCTTGAGCCGGGGCCGCGCCAAGGAGTGGCAAGGTTGGGAGCCGCCTGAGCTGTCCCTTAAAGAGGTGCGGAGCCGGTTCGGCGGGCCTTCGATCTCCGATGAGGAACTATTGCTTCGGGTCTATGCGGGAGAGGAAGCCGTGAAGGCGATGCATGCCGCCGGTTCGCCCGGGGACTATCTAAGCGCAAAGCAGCCTCTGGTCCGTTTGATCGAGGAGCTGAGCAGAAAAAAAGATTGCAACTGGATCTCCATACGTAAGGCCGGCCTTTCGCTGACCCTCGGAAAGAGAACCGCTTCCGAGCGCCCCTAGGTACGAGCATCCGGGGTATGTGAAACTAATCTATCTGCCCAGGCCCTTGAAAAAGCCTTCCCTTTCCAGTTCGTCGATCAGCGTCTCGTCGACAAATTCCTCAGGGCGACGGCCTCTTATCTCAGGATTTTTCTCGGCGAAGAAGTCCAACGTATCCCTCATCCCCGCCATGTTGACTCGGGGCGGAAAAGAGAAGCGATGGGCAACATCGTCGTAAGTCGCATTAAGAATTTCCTGGTCCTCAACGCGCAGTCTCTTACCCATAACCTTGAGGCTCTTTTCACGGTCCGTCCTTAAAACATGCGCGGCCTCGGAATAGGCCTGGAGAAAGCGTTTGGCGATGGCGCGATTTTCACGGAGATAGTTGCGCCGCGTATAAGCCGTTGACTGGGAGAAATTGACCCGCATCTCTCCCATGTCTCCAAGAACTCGATAGCCGGCCTTTGTGGCCACCATGAGATGCGGCATCGACATAATCGTTGCATCGATATTTCCCGCAAGCAGAGCTGCCAGGCGCGTCGGCTGGTCTCCTAAGGGAATGACGTTAACCTCCTGGCGTTTGAGGCCCCACTCCCGGAAGGCTAACTGGTAGGCGAGATCATGGGAGCCTCCGAAGTTAAGGATCCCGAGTTTTTTCCCCCGCAGCTCTTTGGGAGACCTGATCTCAGGCCTGGAGACGAAGGAAAAAGGAAAGTGGTTGTAGGATGCGCCGATGATGACGACGTCCGAGCCCCGAGCGGAAACCAAAACCGGCGTTGTTGCGGAGCCGGTGGCGAATTGGGTGCTCCCGCTCAAGAGCGCAGCCACAGAGCGGGAACCACCCGTGATCATAATCAGGTCAACATCCAGCCCGTACTTGTCAAAGATTCTAAGGTCCTTGGCGACCCACGTGGTACTTTGAAATGCTCCCAACCCGCCAAAGTCCACCACAATCTTATCCGCGGCTCGCACGTCCCTGCAGAAGGCCGATAGAAGAGAGAGGAGCGCAAAAATTCCGATCAAATGATAGGAAGTTCCTTTGATGGTGAGCCGCCGAGAATTCAAGATCGCCTCCAAAAGCTCCCTGCCGCTCCACGTTCCAGAGCGCCAGGGAGCCGCCGAGAGAGCAGACTTCTCCCGGTATGCTATTTTGAGACGGAGGGTAGCCGATAAGGTGCCGCTATGTCAACTTCGGCGCAGGCATCCTAAAAATGAGAAATAATAAGCATCATACTAGACAAACTTCCGACAAGCCATTATTCTGGAAACGAACTTAGGGTGAAATTATGATGGGCCTAGCGGCCTTGTTTCTTGGTATCTTCCTGCTCGCTGGGTGCTCGGAGCGTGAGGAGCCGCAAAGGGTGAGGTTGTGGGCCCTTGCGCCTCCCGAGATCACCCAGGCCGAGGGAGACGGCCTGGCCCCGCTCCGCTTCGCTGTGGCCCTGACGATTTCCCCGCAAGTGGGATACCGACTCTACGGAGACTTGACCGAAGCAATGGGGCGGAAGTTCGGGCGTCCCGTGCACCTGCTCCTGCGAAGGACCTTCTCAGAAGTCAATGACCTTCTGCGAAGCCGCCAGGCCGAGGTGGCCCAACTCTGCAGCCGTGGCTTTCTTCAGGGCCGCGCAGATTTCGGCGTGACTGCCCTCGCCGTCCCGATTGTGAATGGGCGGAAGAGCCACCCTTCTTACGTCATCGTGTCGGCGGAAAGCGAGATCGGCACGCCGGCTGAGCTTAAGGGGAAATCATTTGCATTTGCCGATCCCCTCTGTGCGCCGGAGCCGTTTTCAGTGGGACGTGGACGCCAGAGGCCTGAAGCCTTCTTTGGGCGGAAACTCGCTATCACAAGTCACGACCGGGCGATCCGTGCCGTTGCCGAGGGGCTGGTGGGTGGCGCGCTGGTGGATGGTCTAGTCTACGCGCGCCTGGCCCTAACCGATCCAGGCCAGATTACGAAGACCAAGGTCATCGGGGAGACTGCACCCTACATGAATCCGCCGATCGTCGTTCACCCTGGCCTTGATCCCGTGTTGAGGGAGAATCTCAGGAGGGCATTCCTCGCCTTGCACACGGAGCAAGGGAGCCAAGCCGTTTTGACCAGGCTCGGAATCGACAGGTTTGTTGCTCCCGGAAGTGAACTCAGCCGTCTCTCCGCTTCCGGTGAAAGAGGTGGTCCGTGAACGTGAAGCAATTCCTCAGGCGGATCATCGCGTGGACGGTCGGGGTGAGCGTCAGAGTGAAGATCATGGGGATCGCGGTTGGGCTGCTTCTCCTGTTCGGTGTCGGCGTCGTTATTCAAGTCCAGCGGGTCACGCAAGCGACGCTTACCCGGGAGCTCGACGAGCGGGCTATATCCATCGCGAGGGACATGGCGGCGCGGGCCGCAGATCTTGTTCTGCTTGAGGACTTTATCTCGCTGAGGGACCTCGTTCTTGATATCCTGACGAGCAACAAGGATGTGCGCTACATCTTTGTCCTGGATGGGAGGGGCAACGTTCTGGCCCATACCTTTGGCCACTTTCTTCCTCCTGACCTCCAGCCCGCCAACTCCGGCGACCAATACCCCGGAGGATTCCGGATCCAAAGACTGGCAAGCGAAGAAGGCCTTCTCCGTGACGTGGCGGCACCCATCTTTGGGGGACGAGCCGGAGTGGTTCGGGTGGGGATGTCGCAGGAGCGGTTGGGGAGAATCCTGTCTGAGACCACCAAACAGCTCTTGCTCCTTATCGCCGCTGTCTCCCTAATTGGCGTGATCGCTGCGTATCTGCCTGCACGCATTCTGACGAAACCCCTCCTAGAGCTCAAGAACGTAGCCGAAGGGTTGGGTCGAGGGGATTTCAGAGCCAGGGCTCGCATAAGGTTCGGGGATGAGATCGGCCAGCTGACCACTAGCTTCAATGCGATGGCCGACAGCCTTGAAGCCTTCAGAAGAGATGTTACCCAGCGCAATGAAGAGTTAGCAACTCTCAACCTCGTCGCCGCCACGGTAAGCCAGTCCCTCGAACTTCAAAAGGTTCTTGAGGATGCCCTGGACAAAGTGCTGGAGATCATGCGCTTAAGCCACGGTGAGATCCTCCTCTTCGATGCCGAATCCGGGAGTATCGTTCCCCGCATCTACCGAGGCATCTCCTCTCAGTTTGCGCTGGAGATCCAAGCTTTCTCCGTAGGGGAGGGCATTCCGGGCCTGGTCGCGCAGCTTGAACAGCCCGTTCTCATCGAGGATGATCTTGCAGACGATCCTCGCCTTCTACGGAGGTCTCTAGTTGCAAGAGAGGGTCTGAGGTCCATGGTCTCCGTCCCGCTGAGATCCAAGAACAGGGTAGTCGGTGTCCTGGACCTCTTCAGCTCGAACGTGCTCTCGCTCACACCCGAGCAACTGCGACTGCTTGTGGCCATTGGTGACCAGATAGGGGTAGCGGTTGAGAACGCTCGGCTCCTGGAGGAATTAAAGGCTAAAGAGCAGATGCGACTCCACCTACTAGAAAAGGTCATCACCGCTCAGGAGGATGAGAGGAAGCGGGTGGCCCGGGAGCTTCACGATGAGACTGGCCAGTCCCTGACTTCCCTTATAGTAAGCCTGAAGGCGCTTGAATCGATGACTAACCTGCCAGAGTTGAGAGAAAAGGCCGCCGAACTCCGCGCTTTGGGTGGCGCGATACTCCGCGATGTGCACGACCTGGCCTTTCAGCTTCGCCCCAGCGTGTTAGATCATTTAGGTATGGTCGCGGCCATCCAAAGGTTAGTTGAAGATTATACTCAAAAGGTGGGCCTGCATATCGACCTCCAGGTCTTTGGCTTCGAGGAAAGGCGTCTGCCTCCGGCAACGGAGACGGCCCTTTATCGGCTCGTCCAGGAGGCCCTCACTAACGTTGCCAAGCACGCCGGGGCAAAAAATGTAAGCGTGATCTTAAAGAATGGGGGGACCTCGGTCCAGGCCGTTGTCGAAGACGACGGAAAGGGGTTCAACGTGGCGGAGGTGATGGGCTATGCGGCGAAGGATAAAAAACTGGGGCTTTTCGGCATGGAGGAGAGGGCCGCCCTTGTCGGAGGTAAATTGACGATCGAATCCACGCCGGGCAAGGGAACGACGGTCTTTGTTGAGGTCCCCTTGGAGCCATGAAGAAAATCAGAGTGTTAATCGTTGACGATCACGGCATCTTGCGGGCAGGACTGCGCACCTTTTTGAACCTCCAGCCTGACATGGAGGTCGTGGGCGAGGCGGCGGAAGGGCTGGAAGCCGTGGAGAAGGTTAAAAGGCTTGAGCCAGATGTGGTGCTCATGGACATCAGCTTGCCGGGCATGGAAGGCCTGGAGGTGGCAAAGAAGCTCAAGAAGACGCATCCCGATGTAAAGGTTCTCATCCTGACTATGCACGAGGATCGGCGCTACCTCTATTCGGCTTTGAAGGCGGGCGCCTCGGGCTACGTGGTGAAGAGGGCGGCTGATACGGAGCTGATCGATGCTATCCGAGCTGCTTACCGGGGCGATGTCTTCCTGCACCCCTCCATGGCCAAGATCGTCGCTGAGGACTACGTGGAGCAAGCGGGAATGGAGAGGGGATTGAGCGATCGGGAGCGGGAAGTCCTCAGGCTCATCGCCGAGGGCCGCACTTACAAAGAGATGGCGAAGCTCCTCGCTGTGAGCGTCAAAACCATCGAGACTTACAGAGAACGCATCAAGGAAAAACTAGGCCTTCATACCAGGGCAGAGCTGGTGCGCTATGCTCTCGAAAAGGGATTGGTCGGCCCAAGAAGGTAAGGGTGAAGAAGACCGTTTCTGCCATAGGTGTCGCGTTTCTCTTCCTGCTCTCAAGCCAGGGTGGTGAGGCCGGTCGGATCACCGGAAGGGTGAAAGGGAAGTGGATCGAGAAGTATCAGGTGGTCGTGTTCATCCAGGGCGTCCCGGGCAAAAGGGCGGAACTCCACGCCGAACGCCCGGTCATGCATCAGAAGGACAAAACCTTCATCCCCCGGCTCCTGCCAGTGGCCGTGGGGACCACAGTGGAATTCAAAAACAGCGACTCATTCAAACACAATATCTTCTCCCCTGACGGCGAGAGGTACAACCTCGGAACCTGGGTCGAAGAGAAGGGAAGAAGCTACACCTTCAAGAGGCCGGGCATCTACCGACAGCTCTGCAACATCCATCCTGATATGCTCGCCTACATCGTTGTCCTAGAGACCCCTTACTTTGCCCTGACGGATAACGACGGGAACTTCGAGATCGGGAGCATCCCCAACGGGAATTACCTCCTCAGGGTTTGGGGGGAAAAGCTCACGAAGGAACAGCTCACCAGGACCTTCGATGTCATCGTTGGCGAAGGGGCACCTGTCTCCATCGCGATCGACCTTATTCAGTAATGTTGCTCCTCGCTTTTCTCTTCCTCTTCTCTTTTCTAGGCGCCCCAGCAGAGCCTGCGTCTAAGAGCAGGGCGAAAATTGTCGTTCACTACGTGAGACAGGAGATCCCTTTGAATCCGGCAGTGAAGCTGTGGAGGAAGATTCCTCCTGCCCGGATACCGCTTAAGGCCCAGGATCTCGACCCCCCTTATGGTGGAGGATCCATTAAAGCCGTGACCATCAGGGCGATCCACAACGGGAGGGAGCTTGCCTTCCTTCTGGAATGGGTCGATCCAACTAAGGATGCGACCACGAATGGGCTTGATTCATTCAGAGATGCGGCGGCCTTGATGTTTCCCCTCGATCCAAAAAATCCGCCTGAGCCTATCATGGGCCACCGGTACATGGGCGAGAGAAGCGCCCTCGTCAACATCTGGCAGTTCAAGGCCGATTGGAACGAGGAGCGCCGGAGCTCTCCCGTCGAAGATCTTAATGCTGCGGGGCCGGGGACCCTTACCACTCAGGATCGACAGGATGTCTCGGGGAAGGGCGTACACGGTAGTGGCCGATGGAAGGTGATCTTTCTTAGATCCCTTAAGACCGATGACGAGGATGACGCCCAGTTCTGGCCGGGGCTTAAGACATGGGTGAACGTCGCCGTCTGGGACGGAAGCCATGGGGACATTGCAGGCCAAAAATCTGTTTCTGAAATCTGGCATCGTCTTGAGTTCGAGGCTGTCAGGATTTTCCCCGACAAAAAATAGGATTTCTCCCGCTAGCTGGAAACTTCCATCCGTGATTGAATAATTTTATCACCATTAAAGAGTCGGCATACGAACGTTAACAAGAGGCTACGAAAATGAGAACAAGTAACATTCTTCTGATCGCGCCGCTTTTCTTCTCTCTTCTTGGCCAAGAATTCGCCTCTACCGATGTCATCGCTTCAGGCAAGAGCGTCTACGAGCAGAGATGCGCCGTCTGCCACGGAATTGAGGGAAAGGGGGACGGCCCGGCCCAACAGTTCCTCTATCCCAAGCCGCGCGATCTGACAGCAGGCAAGTTCAAGATCCGATCCACGCCGTCGCTCCCCACCGATGACGACCTCCTGCGAATCATCAGCAACGGAATTCCCGGCACGGCCATGCCGGGCTGGGCCGCGCTTCCGATGAGGGAACGTAAGGATATCGTGGCCTACGTCAAGAGCCTCTCCCCGGTCTTCAGCCAGCAGCCAGAACCCAAGCCTGTCCGGATCCCGCCGACAGCCAAGGTAACCCCGGCCCTCCTAGAGCTGGGGAAAAAGTTCTACGTGGAAGCGGAATGCCTGAAATGCCACGGGGCCACGGGAAAGGGGGACGGGGAGGCGGCTGGCACCTTGAAGGACGAATGGGGCTATCCCATCCTTCCCTACGACTTCACCATCGCTGGACGGATGAAGGGGGGAAATACGGTCCGTGACGTGTACCGAACCCTGGTGACCGGGATCGGCGGGACGCCGATGCCCTCCTACGCCGACTCGCTTTCAGCGCAGGAGATGTGGGGGCTGGCATACTACGTCCAGTCGCTATCGAAACGGCCTACCGGACCCGCTCCGAAGGAGAACGCGACGATTACCTCAAAGTTCATCAAAGCAGCTCTATCGACCCTTGATCCGCTCAGTCCCATCTGGAAGAAGGCGCCAGGCGTTGACATTCTTCTTAGGCCCCTCTGGTTCAAAGAGGGCTATGTGGACCGGGTCAGGGTGAGATCCCTTCACAACGGAAAGGAGATCGCGTTTCTCCTTGAATGGGAGGATTCCACAAAGAACGCCGACATCGAAAAGCTCGAGCCGCCACGCTTGGTCTTGGCCCGGGCCTTGAAAAGGGATCATACGAAGAGCGCCGACATCCCAAGGCCCGAGGCCTTCGGGGACGCTATCGCCCTCCAATTCCCGGCGAAGGCCGATGGGCTTCCTCCCTTTCCTATGGGTGAGGCCGGGCAGGTGGTGAACATCTGGCAATGGAGGGTTGATCGGGAGGGGAATGGCCGAGGGTCCGTTGAGAACCTGGCGGCTGCAGGGTTCGGCACCCTAACTACTCAACTGTCCCAGGATGTGAAGGGGAAAGGGATCTGGAGCAAGGGCAAGTGGAGGGTTGTTTTTTCAAGGGTCATGACCGGTGGTGGGGAGGTGGTCGGGCTTGCTCCAGGAAAGGTCATGCCCGTCGCCTTCGCTGTATGGAACGGAGCAATCAACCAGCGCGACGGCGAGAAATCTGTCTCCACCTGGGCTTTTCTAAAGATCGAGAGACCCACACAATAAAGGAGAGCAAGGCCATGGAGCAAAGTAAAATTACGACGGAGCCCACTAGGAGAACCTTCTTGAAGAGCACAGGTCTCGGACTCTTGGCCCTGCTGGCTGATCCGAGCGCCGCGTTTTCCAAGATCCAAGTGGTAGAGGATCCCTTGCAAGAATACGAATACCGGGGGTGGGAGGACCTCTATCGAAAGGAGTGGACCTGGGACAGGGTCCAATATGTGACCCACAGCGTTGGCTGTGTCGGCAAATGTTCATGGAAGCTCTACTCCAAGAATGGGATTCCGTTAAGGGAGGAGATGACAGCAAGCTATCCCCTTTATGCCAAGCGTACCCCGGGCAAATACACCTATGAGATCATGGGAAAGCCGCGGGGCGAATACATACGATACGGTCCTGGCGGCAAGATCCCATCCTTTTCACCCAGGGGTTGCCAGAAGGGTTGCGTCTATTCAGACTGGATGAAGCAACCCGATTTCTTAAAGTATCCACTAAAGAGGGTCGGTGAAAGGGGCGAGAGGAAGTGGAAGAGGCTGACCTGGGAACAGGCATTTGATGAGATCGCCGAGAAGATCATTGAGATCGCATTGAAAGATCCGGGGGCCATGGTCACCACCTCCCGGCCCTTTTCTCAGTTATCCAAGGGAGGCTCAGAACGGTTCACAGGACTCCTCGGCGGCCAGCTCATCCCGGTCTCTGCCATGGTAGGCGATGCCTACCCTGGCGGCCATACGGCCCTCGTCGGAAGGATCGGTTCTACCCTGGATGACTGGTTTACGGCAGACCTCCTCATAGGATGGACGCAGAATTTTACCGCCATGAGGATACCCGATGCCCATTTTGCCCATGAGGCAAAATATAACGGCGCAAGGATTATTAATGTTGACCCTACCCACAATGTCACTTCCGCACAGGCAGCAGACCTCTATGTCCCCATCAGGATGGGGAGCGACTCCTATCTGGCAGCAGCCATCTGCAACACCATCATCAAGGAGAGGAAATACGATGCGGAGTTCATGAAGGAGCAGTCTGATCTCCCGTTCCTCGTGCGGCTCGATAACAAGAAGTTCCTCACCCAGAAGGATATGAAGCTTGGTGGAAAGGAGTTTCAGTACTATTTCTGGGACACGAAGACCAACCAGGCCGTTGAGGCGCCGGGCTGCCTGGACAGCCCCGGGGATAAAAAGACCCTGGATGTTGTCAAGCTTGGTCTCGACCCAGCCCTGGAGGGGAGGTTTACGGTAAGGCTCGCCGATGGCAAGGAGGTCGAGTGCACAACGGTCTTTGAGAAGGTCAAGGAGGGGCTGACAAAATACACGATAGACAGTGACCTTGTGAGAGAGGCGACAGGGCTTCACGCGTCGGTGATAAGGACAATGACCGACTGGATTTTGGAGTCAAAGTCCCTCCACATCACCAACGGCTACAACTGCCAGAAGCACTATGACGGGTATCAATCCGAGAGGTTGAAGATCCTCATCATGGTCCTCACAGGACAGCTAGGAGGCCCCGGCGCCTACCACCAGACCTACGAAGGGATGAAGCTCGAAGGTGGGCGGGAAGGGGGCGGCTTACACTACCCTAACCAGCCCGCCCGCCCCGAATTCGGAATAGACAAACCGATAAAGGGTGGGAAGCAGCCCTATAGCGTGGGTCTCGCCTATGAGGTTATCTATGGCGAGGGGTTGGAGCGGAGCAAGAAATATTTCGCCAACACTCCGCTAAGAGAGCAGACCGGGTTCAACGTGAATGACATGGAGGTGTTTCTGAAGGACGCCGTCCAGAAAAAGTATCTCCCAAGCATGAAGCCGCCGAGGGTCACCCTCTGGCACTCCTGTAACAACTACCGTAACAAGACCGGCCAGCAGTGGTTCAGGGAACGCTTCCTGCCGAAGGTGGAGCTGCTGATCGGGACGGACATCCGGATGACCTCCTCCATGCAGTCCTGCGACTATGTTCTTTCAGCGGCCACCGACTACGAGCGGTGGGATATCCGGGAGACTACCACCAACCCCTTCCTCACCCTCTTCGGGCAGGGCGTAAAGCCGATGTTCGATAGGAAGAGCGACTGGCAGATCTATGCTGGGCTGTGCAAGGCCATCCAGGAGAAGGCGAGGGCAAGGGGGATCAAGGGCATGCCCTTCGAGTACTGGAACGGGACGAAACAGGTCAGGCGGACCATAGACCTCCACACCATCTATGATGAGTATGTCCAGAACGGCGAGCTGGACACCGATGAGAAGGCGGTGGAGTGGCACAATCTGAAGTCCACAGGAATTGGTAAAGAGGGGCATGAAAGGCTTGTCAAGGACGGCTATGCAAAGTTTCGAGGCCCTGCCAAATACGGGAACTACGAGGACGATGCCCCTGCCAGGTCCTGCACATGGCAAGTCATAAATAAGAAACCGGGCGGGACCAATACCGGCAGGTTCCAGTTCTATGTGGACCATGAGTACCACATCAAGCTCGATCAGATGACGCCAAAGCCCCAGTATACGGACAAGTGGAGAGGGGGGCCGCAATCGCCCAGGAAGCCCGATGGAAGCCCGTACCCCTTCGTCATGAACTTCCCCCATACAAAATGGGGAATTCATTCAGCCTACAGGAATAACCGGTGGCTCATGAGGCTCCAGAGGGGGGATGTCTATTTATATCTCAATCCAAAGGTCATGGCGGAGAGAGGGATAAAAGACATGGACATGGTGCGGGTCTACAACCACATGGGCGAGTGGTATGCCAGGGCAAAGGAATGGCCGGGACTCCCGCCCTATATCGTCTTTAACGAGCATGGATGGGACCACTTCATGACAAAAAATTGGACCCACTACAACAACTTGAACTGCGAGTTCTTGAACCCCCTAGAGCTAGCAGGTGGTACTAGAGGCCACATAGTCTATACAGGAAACCACACCAACAACCGTATCTACTATGAAACAGGGGTGGATATAGAGAAGGTTGAGGGTTAGAAAGGGAGGAAGGGAAAATGTCAGAGTTTAAAGGAAGGCAACTCGTTGCAGTCTTTGACCTGAATAAATGCCTTGAATGCCACACCTGCACCGTGGCCTGTAAGCTTCTCTGGACCAACCGGAGCGGCCGGGAGTACATGTACTGGAACAACGTGGAGTCCATGCCGGGCCATGGCTACCCGAAGGGTTGGGGGTCCGGGACGAACCAGACTGCTGACGGAGCGGGAGAGGTCCTGGGCGGTGGCTTTGAAAATGTGGTCCTGGAGGAAGGAAGAACTGACGGCAAGGTGAAAAGCCGGGGGCCTGTCATCAAGGATGGAAAGATCCCAACCCTCGAAGACCATTATGGAATTCCCTGGGACTATAACTACGAGGTCGTCTTTGAGGAAGGGGCGTCTTTCGAGAAGCCCGGGGCAACGGGTTTGAGGCCCCACTGGCAGGGAAAGGAGGTCAGACCCAAATGGGGTCCAAACTGGGAGGAAGACCAGGGCGCTGGCGAGTTTCCCAATCACTGGGTCTTTTCCCTTCCCAGGATATGCAACCACTGCACACACCCTGCCTGCCTTCAGGCATGCCCCAGAAAGGCCATCTACAAGAGGCAGGAGGATGGCGTCGTCTTGGTTGACCAGGAGAGATGCAGGGGTTATCGCCACTGCGTCGCGGCCTGCCCTTATAAGAAGGTCTACTTTAACCCTACGATAGGGAAGTCTGAGAAATGCATCCTCTGCTATCCGAGGGTTGAAAAGGGTGTGCCTCCCGCATGCTTCTGGCAGTGCGTTGGGAGAATAAGGTTCCTAGGCTGGAAGGAAGATAAGGAGAGTGCTGTCCATAAATTGATCTACGTCTGGAAGGTCGCCCTGCCACTACACCCTGAGTACGGAACAGAGCCAAATGTGTTTTATGTTCCGCCCATAGGCTCCTTCAAGTTTGGATCCAATGGCGAGGTGACCAATGAGAGGAGAATACCGATAGAGTATCTGGGGCGCCTTTTGGGAGGAGTCGAGAATGTGAAACGAGCGCAGGATACGTTGATCGCTGAAAGGGAGAAGGTGAGAAAGGGCGAAAGGTCTGAGCTGTGCGAAATCCTGATCGGTTACGACAGCGAAGATCGGTTCCAGCTGAACGTGGCTGGTCGTCCATTCACGAGGCCCGAAGAGGTGCAGCCTGTGAAGGTGGAGTTCAGACGTCCATCAGAGGATGTTTAAATGGAAGCTGCCGACTCCCTTCCATCGGTAAGTCAGGTTTACCTCTTCCTTGGTAAATGCTTCTCCTATCCTACACAGGAGTTCTATCAGCTCACTCAGGATGAGGGTACAGGGGCAGAGGTAAGGGTTATGGTGGAGGCCTTACCCTTTGCTGTGAACTTCAAGGGCATCCCCACACCTGGCCTCCCGCAGGAGGAGTTTGAGAGTGAATACATAGGCACCTTCGATATCGCGTTTGGCCCGTCCCATCCGTGCCCTTTGCATGAATCGGACTATAGAGACGATGTGAGTTCAACGGAGATCACGGAAGAGCTCCTCCGTTTTTATGAGCACTTTCAGGTGAAATTGAGTGACAAGGAGAGGGACTACCCTGACCACCTGGTGGTTGAGCTGGAGTTCGTGGCCTATCTCGCAAAGAAGGAGGCCGATGCAGGGAAGCGGGGAAATGACCCTGCCCCATACTGCCGCGCCCAGGTAGACTTTCTAGAGAGACATCTGGATAAATGGGTTCCCAAACTTGATGAGAAAATCCAGAAGAGCATTAAGCAGTCCTTTTACCAAGGAGCCAGCTCCTTCCTGCGAGAATTTTTATCGAATCATCTTTCCTATCTTCGTAAGAATGTAAGTTACCCCGCCGGTACCGCAAAAAGCTGAGTTCCGAGAGATAACTCCTCATCTCACCAGCTTCGCCAGAATCCGCTTTCCGCCAACCATAAAAATCTGATCTAAACCATCAAAACATTATATTGGACAGCCGAAGTCGATCCCATTATGGTGTTTTTGTGGAGGTCAACATGAAGATCGGAATCGTTATCTATTCTAACGACCCTGAGACCGTGTGGAACGCTTTCCGGTTGAGCAACTTCGCTTTAAAGGAAGGCGATGAAGTAAAGGTGAATGATAGGAAATTCCTTTGAGGGTCAGCCGCCGAGAATTCAAGATCGCCTCCAAAAGCTCCCTGCCGCTCCACGTTCCAGAGCGCCAGGGAGCCGCCGAGAGAGCAGACTTCTCCCGGTATGCTATTTTGAGACGGAGGGTAGCCGATAAGG
>Ga0209211_10002284_pt1 | contig 33478 bp, 34 predicted proteins | sample RifGroA2_FD_183992 | JGI IMG/M metagenome (GOLD analysis project Ga0209211, IMG submission 183992) | Groundwater microbial communities from Rifle, Colorado, USA - Groundwater A2 (SPAdes) (version 2) | ecosystem: Environmental > Aquatic > Deep subsurface > Groundwater | place: Rifle, Colorado... | reverse complement strand
GTCCTCTGTCAGGCGCCAATCAACGAATGCCCATATGACACATCCCGTGAAAACCCCGAGCGCCGCGATAAGTCTCGATTGAAAGACGGTTAGGCACACGAGATATACTGCAAGCAAGAAACTTACACCCGGGACAATCCTTAAAAAGAGCACGCGAGATCACCTCCCTTAAACCAGCCATCTGGTTCTTGATGATAGGATGATGGATAGAAACCCCCACCACTACCATACACTGTAGTATGGTAGTTGACGCTATCGGCGCGTGTGGCCGCCTGGAACTGAACTGAAAAGAGCTTAGTCAGCAAAAAGCAATGCCGCGCCAATCGCTTGCGCCGCATCGCCCAGCTTACCTTTTACAATGGGTGTCTTTTTTGCGCCGGGGATGACAACGAAACGCCTGGTAACTTTCTTTACATTTTTAAAATGAAATGATGGAGAAAAAACGCCGCCCCCGCCGAGTACGAGAATTTCTGGATCTACCAAATTAATAATGCTCGCGATCCCCATTCCGATTACTCGACTGCGGTCGCCATATTGACGGAATGCTTTCTTAGCTCCTAATTCATCAAAAATACGTTCTCGTTTTTCGTCCATGACGATAAAACCCGCCTCCCCAGCCCCATCATGTGCTCCGTACACCATTTTTCCGTCAATAATGATCGAGCCGCCGATTCCTGTCCCAATCACAAGTCCGAAAATATTCTTATACCCGCGGACAGCCCCCCACTCTTTCTCCGCGCGCAGAAAACAGTGAGCGTCGTTATCAACCTTTACGGGTGCGTTAAAATGCCTCAAAAACTTTCGGATATCCCAAGGCCCTTTGAATGGCAAATTTTCTCCTCGTAAAAAAATACCTCGTTTTCGATCGACACTCCCCGCAATACCAACACCAATCCCAAGCAGTTTCTCTTTTGACTCTTTTAAAAGTTCCTCTATAAGTTCTATAATGACAGCTTCTCCATGCCTTGCGGTTATCCCGGTCTCTCTTTTTAGATAACGAACTTTATGTGGCTTGAGCCCATGAATCAAAACAGCTCTCGTATAAGTCCCTCCTATATCAATACCAATATAATGTTTTATCATTGATGTGCATTAAGAACCGATTCTGCAACATCCCAATACTCGGGATGCCCATTCTTGACTTTCATCCAATACCACCATTCTGCGCCCCAAAGGTAATACGTTTCAAATCCCGTGGCTTTGGCGTAATCAATCGTCTCGCGAAAATACTTCGGACTGAATATTTCAAGCTGCCACTCTACGGGCGTCTCATTCAAATGTTTCGGCGACCACGGCTCGCCCTGCAGCTCGATCACCAGAAACGGCTGGCTGGGGTTGGGGATAATCGAGCGCGTGACCTCTTCTTTCAGCCGGAAATAGTTAGGCGCAATTGGGTATTCCACTACGCCGAATATCGGGCCGATCAGCCGCGGGTACGCCTTGCGATACATGGTTGTTCCGAAAATATCGCCATACTTGGCCACAACCGCCCATAATCCGAACTCGCCTCCATCGGTGACCAAAATCGGGCGTGAACTATCCAATGAACGCACCAGCGCAATTTCTTTTTTAAGAAAATCCTTGCCGCGGCTACGGCACTCGCCGAACATCAGAAACGGCTCGTTTTCAACCTGCCACATTGTAATCGAAGAGTCATTCTTGTAATGCTCGACTACAACTTGCAGATATTTCCGCAATGCTGATTCCCGCTCTTCAGTTGAAAGACCTAAAGCCCATTCGGGCACATGACACTCTGGCCAGCGCGGCGTTTTCATTCCCATGACCAATATGACATCGGGCTTTATTAACAACCGCCGAACCCGCTCAAACTGCCAATCTAATTCGCTAAAATCGTAATTCTCCCGTGCGCGTTCAATCTCATTCCAATACGCGATCAGGCGAATCTTTTTCGGCTGCAGCTCCGTTAAAATCGCATCAAAGTTCTCCCGCCAATCCAAGCCAAGCTGCTCGCTGAAAATTTTGGAGAAGGTTACACCCCAACTAATCGGCCGGCTAACGTTTATCGGCGGCAAATTGCGGGCATATTCGCCGAGCGCCAGCCACCCGAGCCCGATTGTTATAAGCACCGCAGCCGCCAATTTCCCCAAAAGAATCTTCCCGTCGAACCGCTCACGAAGCAAAAACCAAGCCAGCAAAAATATAATGATGTATCTTAGATTCTGCGTCGCGTCAACCAGCGCCGGCTCCGAAAGAAATATGGCGCCGGAAATAAATAATGACCCTAACGAGGCATAGCCGCGGTTTGCGAAATAAAGCCAGCGACTGCGAGCCGCCGTATGCTCGGATTTTTCAAAAATGTCTCTACGGATGCGCCCGAAAAGAAGCAGTGCCAGCGCAAAAATTACCCCACCGATCTTGACCCAGAAAAATCCCGCGATAAACGTAGTTTCGTTGAATACAATTTTTGAAGTAACATGCGATATTGCCAGAAAGATACTGCTTAGAAGAATATAAATAAGCACCCGGGCGTTGAAATCTTTCTTCTCAATCAAAAACAGCAAAAAACCGGTAGCGATCAAAAAAATAAATCCCAGAAAATCAAATGCCACCAGCCGCGTGCTTAAGAAAATCCAGCTGAAAAGGAGGGTAAATACTGGCGAGAGAGAACCAATAAGCGGCAGGGTTTCCGAGGCCTCAATCTTTTCCAGCACCGCAAACAGAAAAAATGCGTAAACTATGAACGACGCTCCGGAAATAATCGCGACGGCAACCGCCCATAAAGGCACAGCTACTGAGCCAAGTGGCACCAAAAACACGGCAAATACGCCCAAGATCCCAAACCAAAAAGTGTAAGACCAAGCGTCGATCGAGCGCTTTTTTAAAAGCAGCTTATCGAATACTGCCGCGCTGCCGAGAATAATCTGCGCCGCAATAGCAATCGGCAGCCACGAAATCATAGTTCGATGGAATTCATAGCAATAATTTTTTTATACTCAAGCGCCGATGGCCTGATTTTACGCTCCAGCGTTTTGTAATTAACTTCAACTAAACCAAATCGCGGCCAATAACCCTCCTGCCATTCAAAATTATCCAAAAGAGACCAATAAAAATACCCGCGCACGTCCACGCCCTCATCGAGCGCCCTTCCCATACAAGCAATGTGGTCCCGGATATAGTCCGCTCGATAGCGATCCTTGGCGTCAGCTAGGCCATTTTCCGTAATATAAATCGGTTTATTATATCGCCCAAGTTCTTTCAAGACGCGATAAATGCCCTCGGGATAAATTTCCCAGCCGAAATCGCTCACCTTTTTGTTTTCGTTAAACTGAATCCACCAGTTTGATTTCGGGCTCAAACGAATCCGCGAATGGAAATAATGCTGCAAGCCGATAAAATCAGAAGATGCGGCGAACTCTTCAAAAAACAGATTATTGCGCCACCACTTCACCAAACGAAGCAGTAAAAGATTATGCGGCCACTGATTAAACGGTTCAAAATATACAACACTTTCCGTGAACCCGACCTCTGCTTCGGACGCGATGCGTTTAATTTCCTTATATGCCGCCTTGTGCGCTTTCAGTAATTTCCTTAGCACTAAATAGGAAAAGATAAAATTCCTGCGGTTTGGCGGGCGATCACCTAGAAAATAACCGTGGCGCGCATAAGTTTCCAATTCGTTTCCGGTAATCCAATAATGCACCTCTAACTTCAATTCGGAAACTACTTTAGAGACAAAACGGATAAAGTCTTTTTCGGCATCTTTATGCAGCCATCCCCCTTTTTGGGCAAACCAAATCGGCAACGTCCAGTGCCAGAGTGTCACGAATGGTTCCATCCCCCGCTCGCGTAATGCTTTTATGACTTCACGGTAATGCTCGATCTCCTTCTCATTAAATTTTCCTTCTTCTGGCTCAACCCGAGACCACTCGATGGAAAATCGATGGGCATTATGACCTAGAGACCGGGCGATATCGAAATCCTCGCGGAAGCGGTGGTAATGGTCAGCGGCCTTGCCTGAAATATATTCTTCGGGATTAAGCCCGCGCCTTTTTAAATCAGCAATGCGCTTCGGCGACTTTTCCCACTCCGTCCAATCATTGTGATTTCCACCTTCAACTTGGTGAGCGCTTGTCGCCGCCCCCCACAAAAATTTCTTAGGAAATTCAAATCTCATACTTACTTCGATACTACAGTGTATCTAAGTGGCTAATCATAATCATATACGCAAAAATTTCAAACGGCCGGAGCCCACCTGGGATGGTCGGTCCTTAAAAATCATCTGAATATTATTGATAATTTCTTTAACCTTTTTCTCACGCTCTAGTTTCTTGATAACCAGCCGAAATCCCCTTCCATCATTATGCAAGCGATCACTGATGGAGTTAATGGTAGTGTAACCCACCTTTAGCCATTTGCTGATCTCGGCATAGGAGTATCCGTTTTCTAAAAATAGCGCGATCAGCATGCGTTTCCCCAGCATGGCTTTTTCGGTAAAAGTAAGAAGGTCATTGAAAAACAGCGTCAACCCCTCGCGATCGCGCACCAATAAAGCGGCATCGACAATTCTACCGCCAAGTTCATCAATATGCTGGGACGAAAGCTTGTAGCGGGAAAGTCGTGGCATATCTCTATTTTATCATTTTTATCATTATTTCGATACACTGTAGTATCAAAATTAATACATTGGGTTATTTTTTGATGCACTACAGCATCTATGGTATCGAAGTAAGTGCCTTAGGTTACTTTCGATGGCTGCGGCGCCAAGCAGAGATTTTCTTATGGTCGCCGGAGATGAGAACTCCGGGCACGCGGAGTTTCTTGCCTTTATAAACAAGCATTTCCGGACGAGTGTAATGAGGATATTCCAACCCCGTTCCCCTGGACGCATCCTTTTCTTTTTTGAGTAACAAATTCCAGTGGGATTCTTCGGCAAGCGACTCGAGCCGAATCACGCCGGGAATCAAGCGGGAAACCGCGGAGATTACGACCATCGAAGCGACTTCCCCATCAGTTAAAACGTACGGACCGATAGAAACTTCTTCGGCCTTCAGCGCCAACTTCACGCGCTCATCAATGCCTTCGTATCGACCGGAAATTAAGATCAGCTGATCATGTTTTTTAGACCAATCATAAGCAAGCTTCTGATTAAATTGCTTGCCTTTGGCAGATAGTACGATAATTTTGCATTTTGATTTTTTAATTTTGAATTTTCTCAAAGCCGAGACGGCTTTGAGAATTGGCTCCGCCATCATTACCATCCCCGCCCCGCCGCCGTAGGGCTTGTCATCAACGTTTTTATGCTTGTCGTTGGAAAAATCGCGCGGGTTGTGAAAATGAACGTCAATTAGCTTCCGCGCCCGCGCGCGCTTCAGAATCGAAACATTTAAGTACGATTCAAAAGCCTCTGGAAAAATTGTGACGATATCGAAACGCATGGCTGTAATCCATTATGAACCAAAAACCGCCCCGAGCGTAACAAGAGGGGCGGTTCCGGATCGTTGGCTAGATTAAATGCTCCCTAGTTCATCCACGAGTTCGTCGAGATCGCGATTCTTTTCGTTCCGCACCTCGGCTCCTCGCTCGCGCATCGCGGCGGGATGGGTTGACCCCTCGGGCTCGGCAATCTTCAGATTGACGCGGGCGTTGTTCTTGATCCCCACGACGCGAAGCAGTGTCCGGATGGCTTTAGCGGTGGCGCCGCTCCGGCCAATGAGTTTCCCCATGTCCGGCTGCGCTACGTGGAGCGTCAAAAGCACTCCCATCTCGTCAACCTTCCGTTCAACTGTTACCGCCGAGGGATCGTCAACCAAGGCCTTCACGACGTACTCGAGAAATGCTTGATCTGATTCCATGCTGATATAACGGATTGGCAGTAGCTTCGACCTGTCAGAGCTACGGTAATATTTTCACTATAAGAAAAACTGGCCAAAAATCAATGGGGGACTATGCCGCCATCGGCACTTCAATTTTTTCAGCTTTTTCGGCGTCTTTTTGAGCGATGCTTGCTTTAACAACCAATCGAGTCCTTCCTTCTATAACCCTATGCTTCAAAAGGAGGTTATGCGCCGTATCCGAAAGTTTGGCCCCCTTAGACATCCAATATTGAATGCGCTCGGATTTCAGAATGGTGTGTTTAGTTTTGGGGTGATATGAACCGAGAATTTCAAGGCTGCCCGATTTTGGCTTCGAACGGCGCTCGGTCACAACCAAGCGGAATGCGGGATCATTTGTACGGCCTACGCGCTGAAAACGGATAACTAACATTTGACTAAGATTAAGGATTAAGAAGCAAGAATCACAAAAAAACTGACTATAAGAGACTAACGGAAATACGTAGGGAAGTCAAGAAAAATTGGGTAATGTACTACCAAGATAAAAAATCGGCTGCGGCGAGGACACCCCCCACCGCAGCCTCACTTCCCTCCCGGCCGAACTAAACTCCCGCTCGCTCTAGATCGCCTAGAGCGTCCAACTTGCCGATGAGCACTGCGAGCTTCTTCTGGTTGACGTCGAACCGCTGCTCGGCCTCGCGCTTCTCGCTCTCGTACTTCTTCTGGCACTGCAGCGAGAAGTCCGAGTCCCAGTAACGCCGGTGCTCGTCGCGGTTGTGCTGGGAGCGCTCCATGCTGTCGTTCCAGCTCTGGAGCAACTGCCGCTTGTGAGCGACCTCGAGAGTGACCACGTTCTGCTCGACCTGGAGCTCCATGAACTCCCTCAGCACCTCGGCTAGCGTAAGCTGGCTCATATATGAGCCTCCAATCTGGCCTATGGGCCAAAGTCTAGTTCTAATATAGAATAGCACCAAACACCGACCGTGTCAAGCTACCAACTCACGTACCTCTCCCCCTCCTCAAATTTAATTGAAATCAGTTTAGATACGCCGTCATCGCCCATGGTAACGCCGTAAAGAATCCCGGCGCGAAGCATAGTTTCGCGATTATGCGTGATGATGATGAGCTGGGCTTCTTTGGCAAGATCCGCCAGCGTATTGGCGTATTTTTTTGAGTTGGCTTCATCAAGCGCCGCATCTGTTTCATCCAGCACCAAAAAGGGCGGCGGATTCACCGAAACCATGGCGAATAAGAGAGCAATGGACGTCAGCGCCCGCTCTCCGCCGGAAAGCATGGAGAGCCCCCTGATGCGCTTTCGCGGAATATCCACGTCAATGTCGATGCCGTATTCGATTTCAGCAGCTTCCTCTTCGCCGATTTCTCCACCGGCGCCGCGCCGACCAATCTCGTGATACAAGAGCTTGGCCCTGCCGCCGCCGAAAATCAACTGGAAGTAATGATTGAATCCCTCGTTGATTTTCTTGAACCCGCGGTCGAAATCCTCCTCGATCTGCTTTTCCAGCGTCGCGATCAGTTCTTTCAAATCGGCGCCGGCTTTTTGTAGATCCTCCAGTTCTTTCGTCAGAAATTCGTGCCGCGCTTTAGTATCGTGATATTCTTTAATCACCGAGGTATCGATCCCGCCGATTTCTTCCAGCTTGCCGCGCAATCTCTCGATCTTCTTGAATAAATCTTGCGCCGCCAGCGGCATCTCGAGGTCGGCTTGACTTACCTCACGCACCTGCAGTTCCTTCAAACCGGCAAGCCCCAGCTCACGTCCAAATTCCTCTCTGCGCACCGCCAACTTCTCCCGCTCGAATGTCGCGCGCTCCAACTGCGAGCGAAGCCGCGCCCGCTTTTCTTCCGCCTCGCGAAGCTCCCGTTCGAGTTTTCTAAGATCGGACTCCGCCGTACGCCACCGGGATTCTTTCTCCTCTAAATTTATTTTCATGTTTTTTAACTCCTCGCTCGCCACTCGCAAACTATCCTCCAGACTCTTCGCCCGCGCCTCAAGCGCGGCAAGATCCTTCTTTGAGTCGGGATCGGGCAAGATCTCCACCTTTCCCTTGTCCAAATCGTTCAAGAGGCTCTCAAGAGACTTTGCAACTTCCGGAATCAGCGAAGCCGCTTGCGAGGCATTGCCGCCGCGCTCCCGCAACAGCGAGATCAGTGCCGAGATCTTTTCTTTGACGTAATTGGCATCCGTGATCCGGAAAAGGGGCCTCGCGAATTTTTCCCGCTCGGCCGCGGCTCGGCCTTCAACCCTTCCGAACTCCCTATCGATCTCACGGCGACGCTCTTCAAGCTCGAGGATCTTTTTCTCAATCAATGAAAGATCCTCGCGCCCTACCGCTCCCCGTTCCCGCTCAACGATCTCCCGCTCGATCGTTTTTACGCTGGACTCCACCGCTTCCAGTTCTTTTTCGAAAGGCCTTGCGTCTTTGGCAATCGCGGCCTCTTCTTTTTCAATCTCCGCCAGAATCTTGGCAAAATACGTTCGTTCGAGCCGTTCCAGTTCCGCCTCTAAAGTCCCGCGCGCCTCGGCCTTCTCGGCCTGGTTTTTTAAAAACTTAATATGCGGCGCGATCTCGCGGATCAGCGCCTCCGCCTGCGCCATATTATTCTCGGTTGATTGGAGTTTTCGCTCGGCTTCGGCTTTCTTCAATTGATAAACCTTAAGTCCCAGCGACTCTTCCAGAATTTCTTTGCGGTCGCGCGCGGATGACAAGAGCCACCGATCTACCTCGCCCTGGCCGATGATATTGTGCTTGGTTTCGCCAAGACCCAGCCGCGCGATCAACTCAACGATATCCTTGAGGCGCACCACCGAGTCATTAAGAAGATATTCGTTCGTTCCATCGCGGAAAATCTTCCTGCCGATGCGCACCTCCGGAAAATCCAGCGGGATGCGGCCATCGGCATTGTCAAAAACGAGTGTAACCGAGGCTTTGCCGAGCTTCGCCGCTTTGTCGGAACCGTTGAAAATCAAATCCTCTCCGCGCTTGCCGCGTAAAGACTTCATGGATTGCTCCCCCAATACCCAGCGGATGGCTTCCGCCACATTCGATTTGCCCGACCCGTTCGGTCCAACAATAGCGGAAACCGCAACGGGAAATCCCAGCGTCACGGTCTTAGCAAACGACTTAAACCCCGAAATTTCGAGTTTCGATAATTTCATCTTTGTATTCACGTGCCCCGTTCCCGCGGGGCCCAGTCCCAGAATATCACGGATTCGATGATCAGAGACAGCAAAAACGCCCCGAGCCCACTCGGGACGTCTTTACCGCGAACAATTTAGACCGCGAGCGACTTCGTTTCCATCACCGCCAGCTTCGACCCAACGAAGGGCGATTCGAAACTGCCGTCGATGGCGTTTAAGAGCTTCATCAGTATTCGCTCGAGCGCCTTAGTTTCCCAACCATCAAAGAGCCGTAAAATATCCTTGTCGCACTCCATATTTTCGCCGATGCGGAAGTAATACACCGCTGCCAGTTCCTGAACAACAGCCGTCATAAACCGGTCAATTGGACGGCCGGAGATCTGCAACCGGCGCAAAAAGGCGAATGCTTGATTGGCGTCTTTTCTTGCCAGTGCTCCAATGAAAGCAAAAATAAGCGAACCGGAAACGGGGATCTCGGCCGGAATGGGCTCTGCCTTGGGCACTGCGACGGGCGCTGCGGCTGGCACATTGAATTGATTACTGTGTGTTTCTTGCAAAATCTCTGAAGCAAGAACTGCTCCGGAGACTGGTTCGTAATTAATGACTGATTCTGGCTCGTTCAGATAGAAACCCAACCGGCCAAGAGGTATTTTAGGATAAGATTTTGCCAGCCAGCGCGTGATGAACCACGAGAGAATCGCGAGATTTGCGAAGAAAATCACCGCCTGGACATTATCACCAACGCCTGTGTAAGGGATCTGGCTTAAACTAATGTACGAAAGAGGCTGAATTTGCTTTGTGAGCGTGATAATCTGCGATGATCCACCGCCTCCTCCGCCTCCGCCTCCGCCGCCTCCTCCGCCTCCGCCTCCGCCGCCTCCTCCTCCGCCGCCAGTGGAAACCGTGAGCAATGCTTGGCAGGTAGTGGATGCGACCGCATCTGAAAATATTCCGGTGAACGTAGTGCTTACAATTGCCGTAACCGTTGTACTGCCATTCGGCCCCACCGCGCCAATGCCTTGATCAATAACCGCCGCTAGAGCATTTGAAGTCCATGAAAGCGTTGAGTTCGCTGAGGGCGCGATGGTTGAGGGATTAAGCGACATCGCGCAGACCAATGATGGCGGAGTCGCCGGAGGATTGTCGTTATTCGTAATCGTGCAGGTTTTATTTTCTCCGGCGGCAAGCGTTACTTGGCCGCTTGTGTTGCAAGAACCGCTGAAAGAAGCCGTGTAATTTGGCTGATTGGTCTCCGTGATGGTATAGGTTCCGGGTGTAAGCGTATTGACATTCCCGCTTGCCACAGGATTTCCGTTCACAAAAAGCGGAAAACTGGCGGCAGTCGAGGTACCGCTGTTGTCGTTGATTACCACTTTAATAACTGTAAGCGACGCGGATGTTATAACCGGAGGATTGTCGTTATTCGTAATCGTGCAGGTTTTATTTTCTCCGGCGGCAAGTGAAATGCCCCCCGAGGCATCGCAGCCGCCGCTAAACGATGCCGTATAACCCGCGGCATTGGTTTCGGAAATAGTGTAACTCCCCGCCGCAAAATTATTCGTTTGCCCGCTCGCAACCTGCGTCGCGCCGACAAAAAGCCCGAAATCCGACACCTGCCTTATGCCGCCGTTGTCATTGATTACGACCTTAATAACCGTGAGCGCTGCAGGTTGCGGCTGCGGGGATGCAATATCGTCATTAGTAATAGTGCAATTCTTATTCTCTCCGGCTGAAAGTGAGACGTTCCCGGAAGCGCCGCAGTCGCCGCTAAAAGATGCTCTGTAACCCGAAGTGCTGGTTTCGGAAACCGTATAAGCGCCGGGGGCAAAAGTGTTCGTTTGGCCATTGACAACCGGCGCCGCATTCACAAATAGAGGAAAATCAGCGGCCGTGCGCGTCCCGCCGTCGTTATTGATGACAACTTTAGCGACGCGCAACGTCGCGGGCTGTGCCTCTGTAATCGGCTGGTCCACAACCAAACTGGCCGGACATACGGCGCTTGTACCAAGACTATTGGTAAATATGCCGGTGCCTAGAAAGTTACCCGCGATCTGCGGAGTGAATGTCAGCGACCCGCTGGGAGCCACCGCGCCGATTCCGTTATCAATAAACCCGGAAGTTGCGCCCGTAGAAGCCCAGGAAATCGTCACACTCTCTCCAAGCACGATCCTGCTCGGCACTACCAAGAGCGTGCAGGTCGGTACCGGAATCCCCACATCGCCACCAATGTCGCCGCCGACACTACCGCCTGAATCACCACCGGACGAATCACCGCCATCCCCCCCCGCTGATTCGCTGGAACCCCCTCCAGCAGAATCAGATGGATCCCCGACAGCGGACGTTGAAGAATCGCCGCCGGCCGATGTTGAACTATCCCCGCCGGCAGATGTGGAACCGTCGCCGCCAGTGGAAGAGCCACTATCGCCGCCTGTGCTAGCGCCGTCCGCTCCACCGGAACTTCCTCCGGAATCCCCTCCCGCACCGCCGCCCGAATCACCCCCAGCGCTTCCCCCGGCGTCACCGCCGGAGCTGCCGCTATCGCCCCCCGCGCTCCCGCCGTCTCCTCCGCCGTCGCCCTCGGCGTACACATGCGAAAATATTCCATCAAATGAAAAGGGACGCCATACATCAAAAAGCCCAAACTGGCTTAGTGAAAAAGCGAATACCAAAAAGAGTGCGCCTAATATCGCCAAGATTTGCGCCGCATTGCGACTTTGCGCGCCGATAATTAAATTGTGCTGTTTTGATTCTTTCATAATTTCTATTGACCGCTTCAAACTTTCGCTATGTTCCAATATCCAGAACTGAACCACACCGAAAATGTGAACCCCGTTAGAAAAAAGATTCCGCGGAGGGCGCGAGCATTGCGCTCGCACCCTCCGACGGATACTTACCTGACCACGAAGTGAAAGTTGGTCACGCCGGGGCGACCAACTCGCTTGTAGAGCAGAGTCGGCGACTGGACGTCGCCGCCGCACCGCCCCGCCGTTGCGGGACCGCAGGTCTTCAATGAACCGGAGGCGGGGTAATGCATCCCCCGGTACGGCGCGTGTACCTCGATGGCGATCCTCTCGGTCGCCCACTCGGGCGCGGAATACGTAACCGTGCCATTCTTCTCTTCGCGCTTGACCGCGAAGGTCAGCCGACCCTCGCCATTCGCGACAACCGACTGGACTACCTGGTCGAGCGGAACCTCGACCATTGTCTGGTGACCCTTGTCGGCCGCTGACACCCAACCGCGCCCACGCTTGGCGGCATCAAGGCGAAGATCAAAGAACTCCGCCTTGAAGATCTCACTCCCCTCCGCGCGTGCGACCTTCCCGGAGGCCGCCGCCGCCAGAATCTGGCCGCCCAGATCCCGGCTCTGCTTACCCTGTACGCCGGAAATCAACTGTTCAAGGAGCTCGCGTCCCTCCGGTTTGCTTCGCGAGAGACTCCACACGTTGTAGATAAAGGTGTGGCTCGCCTCCGGCGGCCCGCCAGCGGCGAGCGCCTTTGCGATCTCACGCTTGGAGCTGTCGGGCAGCTCTACTGTCTTGGTCATGCTAAAACCCACCGCCCGAAAACAGAGATTGTTGCAGATAAGAGGGCGGAAGGTAATGACCTTCGAGCCGCCACCAAGGTCCACCTCGAAGAAGTGGCCCTCGAGCTCCTGCGGCTCGCCTTTGGCGGGTCGGAAGACAACGGATGACTTGACGGCGTTCTTCCCGAAGACCATCCAGTCGCACCGCTCGCCGGCCTTGAGTTTCCCCACCACGTAGACCGACGTATCGATCTCCTTGGTGAGTTGCTCCAAGAGCGGCTTGTGTCCCGCGAGATGCTCCTCGAGGTGCTCCTTCGCGAGGAAAGATCGCCCCTTGGCCTTCTCGAGGACCTCCGCCCTCTCCTCGGCGGAGAGGTTCGACGCCTCGACGGCCTGCTTCATGCGGCTGAAAGAGACATTGGCCTTCCTCATCATCTCGATGAGCTTGGCCTTTGCCTCCTTCGGCATCGGCTTCGCCTCGACGGCGAAGTCGATTGTGCCGATGTAGGGATCCCGCCCGGGATGCTCCCAGGCGTAATCCTTCGTCGCCCCGGCCGAGAACACCGGCCAGAACAACCAGAACGCCACAACCAGCCCCGTGAGAATTTGCATCGCGTTGCTCCTTCCTCCCCGTTCTTAGGGGATTGATTGATTTCACTTCGTTTTAAAGATCTCTTCCTCTCCGCACAATTACGAAGAAGTATCCGCGGCGGATGTTGCCACCCGCAGAGGATAACTCCTCATAAACTCCGCCTCAACCACATAACGATCCTCACGGCCCCCAAAAATCCGGCAAGTGGAGATCGTTAAAAGCTTTCTGGCGGTTGAAAGGTTGATGTTCGCGTCATCGGCTTTCTGGATAGTCATGCCGAGGACCCGATACCAGTATTCGCGGCCATCAGATTGCACCCTAATTACATCGCCCGCCTCAAGTTCTTTCAACCGATTGAAAACCTCGAAGTTCTTGTTGTAAACGACTTTCAGCCCGGTGCTGTGTCCGAAAAGGAAAACGCTGCCGACCTCTCCCAATTTCCCCGACCCGGGATAATATACCACGCCTTTTGTGAGAGCCGTATTTAAAATATTAAGATCGGCGCTCTCGGGAAAAACAATGTTTGCATCCACGTCGATATCGTCAATCAGAATTCGCGGCTCATCGGCGGGAACGCCATCAACCACCGGAGCGGCGCCAGTTTCCGCCGTTGCCTCGGCAGTACTGGCAACGATCGAGAGAGAACGCCCCCGATCATAGCGGAAAAACGAACTGACAGCGTCTCCGGCTTCAGCCACAGCTTCGGGCACAAACCCTAAAGCATAAAGTGCGCTAAAAAGCGCCATGAAACTTAAAAGCCAGCAAAGCATAAATATTTTCGAAGGACGTTTTCGCGGCCGCGATTGAAGAGGCCCGATTTTCTTTGGAGCTTCAGCAATCAATGCGTGGGGAGTTGGCGCTGATCCGCGCAGCAAGCACGGCTTTGGTTGCGGCATGCTATTTCAAGCTTATTTCTTAATTTTGGCGCTATATGAACGCATTCAAAAAGTAGCCATACATTTGCATAAAACGCATAAAAAGTCAATAGTTTTGGCGCACAGCCAGCCGTCTAAGCTATTGACAAATAAGAATAAACAAAATATAATGGGGCAATAAATTTATGGCTGACCAAGCCCGGATTATCAAACTTCTAATATTGATTTTTGCCGTTGTCGGACTTATCGCCGTTCTCGGTTTTGGCGTCTGGGGAATCGCTAAAATAGCTAAAACCCTTCCCTCTCCCGCTGGGGCTGTAAGCCGGCTGGCCTCTTTGATTTCGGGCATAACGCTCACGAAAGAACTCGTCGAATCGGCCTCGAACGTAACTGCCGACCCCAAGACGATCATATCTGGCGAGACGTTTACGCTTGAGTGGCGGGCGCCGAACAAAGGCACCGCGGGGATTTATGAGCTTGAGTATGATTGCCACGCCGAGCTGACGCTCGCGCTCCCCACCGGCGAAGAAATTCTATGCAATGCGCCGTTTAATCTTTGGTCTAAAGAAACGATGGGGCTCACAGCAATCTCAAAAAGCGAAGCACCGGCAGAGCTTTCGATTTCAATCAACTTCATCGCGCAGGGAACCAACGTGCCGGCGAAAGTCGGCAGCGCGAATATCATCGTTTCTCCGAAAGAAGACACGCCGAAAGCCGCCGGCGCCCCTCCTAAAGCAGCGGCGCTAACCGCCGGCAAAGAAAAAATAAGCGCTAGACTTGTGGATGGCATCGTGCCTTCGGTTGGCGGCGCGGCCAACCTCGCGATTCAGATAGCCGACGTTGGGATCATAAACGAAACTACCGGCGTTTTCACCCACGCGACTTCGGTAAGCGCCAACCAGCGCGCCGGTATAGTTTTTGATATTATGAATATCGGCGGCGTTCCCTCTTCGCAATGGAGATTCCGTGCCGCGCTTCCTGCCGCCGGCGGAGATTACCTTTCCGACGCCCAAGATCCGATTGGGGCGGGTACCAAGGTAAGATACACTATCGGCTTTAAAGATTTAACAAAAACCGGCGAGAATGCCGCCGCCATCACCATTGATCCGTCGCAACAAATTTCTGACGCCGACCGGGCGAATAACACAGCGACTACTACTATCGTTCGCAACTATTAATGAAAAACAGTCCCGCGTCTGACGCGGGACTGTTTTTGATTGTTCTAACTCCAATCCTTGGCCATCAGCGCCAGACGGGCCGCCTCTTCCTGCGCCGCCTGTTTGGATGGGCCCTCGCCCTCCGCCACCAGCTCATTTTTGAGATAAACGCCGATCACGAAATGCTTGTCATGATCCGGCCCCCATTCACGGATAACCTCATAAGTCGGGGTAATTCCCACTCGCTCCTGCGCCTCCTCCTGAAAAAGCGACTTGGGGTCCCGATGCAGATTCTGCTCAAGCACCTTCTCTAGGCGCGGCGAAACCGTGTTTAAGATAAATGCCTCTGCCGCTTCATATCCCTGATCAAGATAAATCGCCCCAATCAGCGCCTCGATGGCGTTGGCCAGAATAAACTGGCGGGCTCGCCCCACGTCCCGCGCCTCGCCGCGCGAAAGCAGAAGAAATTCATTCATCCCAATCTCAAGCGCCACATCCGAAAGCATTTTAGAGTTAACCAGCGCCGCGCGGAGCGTGGTGAGTTCCCCCTCCGGCTTTTCGGGGAATTTCTTATACAGCTCTTCCGTTATGGCAAGCTCCAACACCGCATCGCCCAAGAATTCCAGCCGCTCGTTATGTGAAATATCAAGCGCCGGATTTTCGTTTAGGTACGAACGGTGAACAAAGGCCTGGCGCAAAAGGTCTTTGTCTTTAAATGTGACTCCAACTTTATCCTCGAATTTTGAGAAATTGCTCATGCTTCATGGAAGCATGAATCAGGAATTATGAATCAAGGCAGCTCTCAATTCCTAATTCTTGATTCCTGGTTCTACTAACTCATTATCCCTCGCAGATTATGAACTATCCGCTTCGCTATCCGGTTTCTCTTTTTTCACGGTCTGCTTTTCATGCCGCGAGGGATGTTCCTTCCCCGGCTCGCCGATCTCGCGATACACAGTGCCCAAAACGCCGTTGATGAAGCGCCCCGACGAATCCCCGCCGAAACTCTTGGCGAGCTCGATGGCCTCGTTGATTGCCACTTTCGGCGGAACTTCTTCGCGATTCCCGAAAAGCAATTCATAAAGCCCAAGACGCAAAAGATTGCGGTCAATTGCGGTGATCATCTCAATCGGCCATTCCGGCGCGGCGCGCTCGATAATTGCGTCGATCTTGGTTAGGTTTTCTTTCACGCCGTTTACCAACCGCCAAATAAAATCCGTGTCCTCGAGCCCGGGACCGAATTCGGCGATATTGCGCTCGGCGATTGCTTTCAATTCGTTTGGGTCTTTCCCCTGGAAATCCCACTCGAATATGGATTGCATCGCGATGCTTCGTGAAAGGTGCCTGTTGGCCATAAGGTGCTAGATGACAGGTAATAGATACCCCAGCAAAAAGAGAAAACTTCCTGCTACCTATAACCTATCACCTATTTCCTATTTATGCGACAGCTCCTCGGCCTTCAACGGTTCGCCAGATTTAGTGGCCTCTTCTTCGTGAGCGTGCAGCTCTTTTTCCTTTTTTTTGCGCTCCTTTTTATCAAGCTTGGCCAGAACGTCTATCACTTGGCGCCCCCGATAATAGCCGCAATTGGCGCAAACCGTATGCGGCGTACCAGCCGTACCGCAATGGGAGCATGCGGGGAATACGCGTGTTTTTAAGGCGTGATGCGAACGGACCCGGTTCCGCTTGCCTTTCGTATGCTTCATCCGTACTACCATATCTACGAAATCTCCAATTACAAATTTCTAATTTCTAATGCCTATTACGTACTGGAATAGACTACCAGAACCTCTGTACTTTGACAACTCCTGAGTGCACCGGGCGGATTCGCTATGAATAAAATGTACTTGCAGAGTTTATGGCTCCTAAACGGCTGCGGCGGCGGGAGGAGATAGTAATCAGTTGGTACACAAAAAAACCGCGCCGGCAGTGGAATGCAAACAATATATATCATAATCCGCTATAACAGATTATAGGATATGTCGGCGCGAGCAGCTGTATTAAAACTCAAAGAGACTGACGAAGATAGCCAACGGCACTGTCCGGTGAATCAGCTAAGTAATACAACGACCGATAACTCTCATCGGCGACTTTTTCACGATACAAATGCTCAAAAAATGACCCAAGACCATCAAAAAAAGAGGCCCAATTTAAAATTACAATCGGCTGCGTTGATTTCCCGGCTTTCATCCTAATAATCTGTTCAGTAAATACATGAAAAAGCTCATCCAAAGTGCCGAATCCTCCCGGTAAAATTATGAATCCATCAGCACGCTGCTGCATCAATTTCTTCCGCTCATGAAGATCGGGGGCGAGAATTAACTCATCAGCCGCGCGGAATGCTAAACCGCGATCGATAAAATGTTGCGTAATCACGCCAATGGCTTGCCCGCGGGCTTCTTGAACGCCGCGCGCAACATCTCCCATCGATGCTATGTCACAACCGCCCCAGATAAGATCAAACCCCGCCTCTCCAATCAAGCGCCCCAGGAGACGAGCCGCCGCGCGATGTGTTTGATCCAGCGCGTCATTACTGGAGCAAAAAACGCAGATTTTCTTGCGCTCTGCCATAAAAACAAGAATAACCAATTTTATCTCTTTGACATGAGACTCCGTTTGTAGACATCCAGGTGCTCGAGCGCGATGCCGGTGCCGCGCGCGACACAGAGCGCGGCATCATCCGCCACGTGCGCCGGGATGCCGATCTCCTTTTGGATCAAGACATCGAGATTCCGCAGAAGCGACCCTCCGCCGGTCATTACAATTCCCCGATCCATGATGTCGGCCGCCAGTTCCGGGGGCGTGTCGTGCAAAACCGTTTTGACCGCGCGGATAATTTCCTGCAGTTCGCCCTCGATTGCCTCGGTTACTTCCGACGAGGTAATCGTGATGGTTTTGGGCAATCCCGAAAGAAGATCCCGTCCTTTTACCGACGCCTCCTCGTCCCCTGGGAGTCTTACCGCGCTCCCGATTTTAATCTTAAGATCCTCCGCTGTCCGGTCCCCAATTGCGAGATTGAAATTTTTCTTGATGTAGTCGGTGATTGCCTGGTCGATTTTATCGCCCGCCACCTTGACTGAAGTAGAGGCCACAATCCCGCCTAATGAGATTACCGCGACGTCCGTAGTACCGCCGCCGACATCAATCACTATATGCCCCGCAGCTTCATTGATCGGAATTCCAGCGCCGATGGCCGCCAAAACCGGCTCCTTCACAACATACGCCGCTTTTGCTCCGGCATGAACCGCCGCCTCGATTACGGCGCGCCGCTCGGTGGAAGTGACGCCTGCGGGCACGGAAATCATCACCTCCGGCCGAAAAATCCTGATCCATCCGCCGGCCTTGGTAATGAAATGCCTTAGCATGGCTTCCGTGACGCGATAATCCGCAATCACGCCGTCTCTTAGGGGCCGGTAGGCAATTATCGTATCGGGGGTGCGGCCGATCATGTCCCGCGCCTCGTTGCCAACCGCCAAAATGCGGTTGTCGTCAACCGACACCGCGACCACAGACGGCTCGTTCATCGTCACGCCCTTGCCCGGGACAAACACCAGCGTATTAGCCGTCCCTAAATCAATTCCGATTTTCCGTACAAACATGCAATCTAAATCCTAAATTCAAAATTCTAATACCTAAACAAATTCGAAATTCCAAAGCTTAAACTCAAAACGTTTGGTATTTGGGAAATTGGGATTTGAGATTTGTTTAGAATTTGGTGCTTGGGGTTTAGGATTTTATACGTTGAATCTCCGCTCCCAGCGCTCTTAGGCGCTCGTCAATTTTTTCGTATCCGCGATCGATATGGTGGATATCGGAGATTCGCGTCTCGCCTGCGGCCGTCAAGGCCGCAATGATAAGCGTCATGCCGGAGCGGATGTCGAGGCTTGAAATCTCGCGCCCCGAGAGCGGCGTCGGCCCGATAATCAGTGCCCGGTGCGGATCCAGAATCATGGCATTAGCCCCCATTTTTTGCAACTCATCAATATAGCGGAGCCTCCCCTCATAAAGCCATTCGTGAATCAGCGAAGTGCCCGCGGCTTGCGTCGCCAGGACCGCGAAAGGCGGCAGATGATCGGACCCCAGTTTCGGATAGAGACCCGATTGCAACCGGAATCCTTGGTAAGAACGCCTGGGTTTTGAGATCGAAAGAATATCTCCGGATAGACGAAATTCTACGCCCATTTTGGCAAGCTGCAAGAGCACCGCGTCCAGATATTCCGGTAGAACGCCGCGGATGGCGATCTCGGAACGGGTGGCGGCGGCGAGCGCCGCGAAGCTGGAAATTTCGAGCTCGTCGGGATTAAGACGGAACTCTGCGCCGCGCAGGGTCTCGACCCCTTCTATTGTAATTTCCGAGACGCCCGACCAGCGGATATTCGCGCCCATCCCCGCAAGCATCTTAATAAGTTCCTGAACATGCGGCTCGCAGGCCGCGAGGCGTATTACAGTCTTACCCGGCGCTAAAACCGCCGCGAGAATCGTGTTTTCCGTCGCGGTAACGCTGGTCTCTTCCAACGCGACGAGAGCGCCCCGAATATTTTTCCCGTCGAGTATGACCCGGCCATTATCTTCGATTGAAACGCCAAGCGCCAGAAGCGCCGACAAATGCGTCGTTAGGGGCCGCGCCCCGATTGCGTCGCCGCCCGGATAAGGAAGACTCGCGCCGCCAAGCCGCCCGATTAGCGCGCCGGAAAAAAGCAGCGACCCGCGGAGTTTGCGCGCCAAGGCATCGTCAAGCGCGAAGCTTGAGAGATTGGCCGCCCGAATCGTTAAACGCCGCTCTTGGCTCGCCCATTCTACTTGCGCGCCGAGCCCCTTCGCGATTTCTGCCATCAGGCGAACATCCAAAATGTCCGGCACATTTTCCAGCATCACCGGCTCTTTGGTCAAGAGTGCTGCGGCGATACAAGGCAACGCGGTATTTTTCGAACCGCTGACTGAAATCTCGCCGCGAAGTTCTCGCCCGCCTCTAATTATAAATATATCGCCCACCATAACGTGATATATCATAGCGTACGGCCAGGCTATCGAGCTAGGGACCACCCAGATGCCCCCCAGACAGAGGGACTGGAAACGCGGCACATTTCCCGCTATGGTATTTAGAGACGGTCGCAAAACCCCCTCTCCTACTGCAATCGCAGAATTTCGGCTGCGCCTTTGTCCGTCCTCGGCTCGCTCAAAATGCTGCAATTTCGTGACGAAGAAGGATTTTGCAACCATCTCTTAGTGAAATGCAAAAACAAACCCGCCGTGCGCTTTTTTATTTCCTTGTGCTTCTATTTTCTGCGGCAACGCCGTTTATAATTCTTTACGCCCTAGGCTATATCCCCGACATCGCCTCATGGCGATTTACCCCAACCGGAGGTTTATTTGTTAAAACCAACGAACCGGGGATCACGGTGAGCATCAACGGCCGTGTTGAAAGAGAAACTAACTTTCTAACGCGCGGGGCATTAGTTACCAACCTCCCCGCCGGAATGATTTCCGTTGAAGTCACGAAAGAAGGGTTCCTCCCCTGGAGAAAAAGCGTCGAGATAGAGAGGCAAGTCGTCCAGGAGTTCCCATTTATTCTTCTCGTCCCGGAGTCAATGAAGCCTTTGATCATCGCGGGGACGACCACCGCATCGAACACCGCCTCTGTACCGCGGGCGCTGATCCCCGATCCGGGAAACAAATACCTGCTTTGGGTTACCGAGTCCGGCAAAATTACGACTCTTAGCGTCATCGACAAGGCCTCCGGCAAAGATCTGCGTAACAGTATCTCACTTAAAGGAGACGAGCGATACGAAACGGCCGTTTGGAGTCCCGACGGGACGGCATTTTTTATAGTCGCCGCGGCCAAAAACGGCAAACGCTGGTATCTAGCGAGCGCGGCTGGCGGGGAATCGGAAAGGTTATTCGACCCGACCAAAACTCTTTCCCTCACTGCTTCAGCCACGTCAACGGCCCCCACCCTCCTTCGGTTACGATTGGAGGACATCAAAGATGTTGCGTGGGACCCAAGCGCCACGGGCGGTTTTTTGCTCCATGACGGAGAAAAGCTTTACCGCTGGGATCGCCGTGAGTTATTCGCGCGTCCGGTCGCGGACAGCGTGGCTGCTTTCGCGGTATTCCCCGACGAAGTCCTTTTCATCAATCGAAGCGGATTCTTTGGCCGCGCCGACCTTGACGGCTCAAACGCCGAAACTCTGGACCGCCCGGGATTTTTTATCAATGACGACCGCGCGCCGCAAATTACTAAAAACAAGAACGGCGTTATTGTCGTAAGCGACAGCAGCGGCGGGATATATACAGGCAAAAGAGAAGCCATGAAATTAGCTCCCGTCGCCGGAAATATCAGCCGCGTAAAATTTTCGCCGAATAAAGATTTGATCGGCTACACCGAAAACGGGAAATTGATGGTTCGATTCCTGGAGGATGAAAAGCGCCAACCCTTCCGGCCGCAAGATTCCAGCCACCGGATTCTTGACGCCATTGTTCCTATCAACGATTTTGTTTGGTTTGATCGGGAATCGGCGCATATTGTTTTCACGACGAAAAATGGAGTTTTCATCGCTGAAACTGACAATCGTTTCGATGCCAACGCTACCACCTTGAAAACCGGCCAGTTCCTCATCGCTGAAGACCCGAGCGACCCTAACAGTTTCTACCTCACCGAGGGCAAAACCATCGAGCGCGTTACGATCGACTAACTTCTGGGAAGTTTGGAGCGAGAAAAACTACTCAAATTATCAGGCTATCGGTTTGTATCCTATAAAATGCTGTAGCAAGTTATAAGATATTTCCGCTACATATTTTGCACTACCATACTACAGTGTATGATAGCACGAGGAAAATATCGAGATAGTCCCCGCTAAAATTTTGCGAATTGCGTAACTTCATACGATAGCAAAATAAGAAAAAGCCTCCACCAAGTGCGGCCAATACGGCGCACTTGGTGGAGGGTGCATCTGAAGAACCGACTACTCGGGCTCGCCGAGGAGCCACCCCTGATACTGGTGCCAGAAGGTGTCTTTCGTCCTGTCCGGCTGCCGCCAGATACGCTCACGGCCAATGAAAGACCGGAAGCTCTGATCGAACGGCGGCATAAGCGGCCAGTTCATGTAGACAAGCCCATTCTCCTTGTCCTCGGCGAACTCGCCAGGACCGCGGCCGCCGTTCCACTCGCCCTTGGTGTAGGCGGCGAGAAGCGCTTGCTTAAGGAACGCGAGCACCTCGGGATCGTCATCCTTGCACCAGCCGCAGTACTGCATGAGCCAAATCGGATGCGAGAGGTCTTCGGCGGAAGCGATCACCGTCGAGCCTCCGCTCCACTCGCCGTTCGTATGGTACTCGTCCACGTATACGAGACCAGAGAGCTCCCCCTCTCCATGATGCGTGAGTTGCTTGACCCACGGCCGATCCGGCGGACGTTCCGCTTTCTTCCCAGCGGCATACGTCGCGAGCGCGGCTTGGAAGAAGAACTTCTGTAGTCGTGAGATCTTGCAAGTTGGCATGACGCGTGTCCTCCTATCTCAAGTTGATGAGTATCGCCGGAATCGACGGGGATTTCTCGCGATCAATCTCGATGGCGCCCTCGGGGTTATGCAAGATGTACTTGCTCAAAACCTTGACCCCTCGCTCGGTTGGATAGATAACGCCCATGAGGGTGGAGCCATTCCAGATCTCGACGACCTGGGCGCCCGGCCGGATGTCATGGGCGGACATCTTTAACTCCAGCATTGAGATTTCTCCTTTGAATTGTATGGGAACTAGGAGCGCCCCCTCCTCCATTCCGCCAGTCGGAATTTTGGATGGATAAACACTTGCGCTCTTCTGACCAATCTTGTTTCCAAAATTATTCGGAAGAACACTCATTCCCGCCAGCAAGCATTGACTTCATACTGCTGGCAGGAATGAGTTTGTATCTTACAACTGACTGACCGCGAGCCGGCCGATAAGACCCACTAAAGAGCCTCGATGTTCTCGAGACACCCGAGTAGCACAAGCTCGAACTGGGCCCGGCTGTAACTGGCAAAGTTTGGCCCGATGGTGATATCGTAAGTCTCCTTTTCCCAGCCCTCACCTCTCATAGCCCAGAAAAGACTCATACTATCAAAAAACCCGAATTGGACCACGCCAGCCTGGTCGAGCGCGAGAACAGTTCTTAGCAGAAAGGGCCAGGTCTCTGGTACGTTCTTGTTGAATGTGAGCCGGAGTTTCTGACCCGGTTCAACCCCCGCAAGGGCGCGATCCAACTGTTCTTTAGTGATCATCGGCTTCTCCTTGCCCCACAAGAGGTTAACTTGCCGTTCTCATCTGCCGCAAACCACTAAAAATCCTTCTAATAAGTACCACGAAACAAAGAAAAACGCAAGGTCTCCACACATACATATCAAATAGACCGCTCGATGCGGTTTATTTGATATCTGCCCCTAAGCGAAGTGTTATTTTTTGAGACCATCGCGGAGCCAAGTAAATTATCAGAGCGCAATGCGCTACCTTAAGCAAATCCCCCAAGCGAAGAACCTCTCTCTCAAAACGCTCGAGTGAGCAAAAAGCATGGTCTTTGCGAAGCAAAGTTTTTGCGAACTCGGCAAGTTTCAAAAATCGGCTGGGATTTTTGAAACGTTTTTGAAGAGAGGTTCGAGCTATCGTTTCTGCCACTGCGGCGCCCTGCGGGCTTTTTTCAAACCGAACTTTTTGCGCTCAACCGCTCGCGGGTCGCGGGTGAGAAACCCGGCGCGCTTAAGTCTTTTGCGAAACTCCGGATTAAAAACCGTGAGCGCCCTTGAGATTCCGAGCCTGGCCGCCTCCGCTTGAGCGTGCACTCCGCCGCCTTTTACCTTAATGGAAACGCGAAACCTCCCCTCGGACTTCATCTTTCGCAACGGGTCATCAACGATCCTTTGCAGTTCCATAGTTGGGAAGTACGCCTCATATGGACGATCGTTTACAATCATTGCCATATCTCCCTTGGTGTAGAGCCGCACACGCGCCACCGCAGTTTTCCGGCGCCCCACCGCTTCAAAGTATCGATCGGATTTGGGTATATCAAAACTAAAGGCCTCACCGGCAACTTCTTGCGGCTCGGCCACCGGGGCCACCGGCTCAAGCATTTGCGTTTTTGCCTGCGGCTCTACTTTTTTGGCCCTTGCCGGCTTTGGTGTTTCCTTCTTTTTCTCTTCTTTCTTTTTCGCTGGCATATTATGGAATTATTCCGCCTCGCCGCGATACATCTTTAAATTCTTCATGCGCACGACACGGAGTTTATTCTTCGGCAGCATCCCGGACACTGCGTGTTCCAGAACCTTGCGCGAGTCTTTGGCGAATAAATCAGCGTAGCGCGTTTCCTTCAATCCGCCGTGGAATCCGGTGTGATGGCGGTACAATTTTTGATCGGGTTTCTTGCCAGTTACGCGAATGCCGTCGACATTTGTTACGGTGACTTTCGTATCACCGGGCTTGGCATAATCAAAAGCGGCGCTGCCTTTCCCCATCAGCAGTTTAGCGATTTCTGTCGCCAAGCGCCCCAATACTTTATCTGATGCGTCAATCTTAACTTCTGTCATACCATTGGTAACCACCAATCTTTACGAATATAGATGCTAAATCGACACGAAAACGTTTTCGTATCGGTTCGTGAAATTCTTCGTACCAATTCGTGGTTCATACTACACGAATTCTATTATCGCCATTCTGGCGGCATCCGACTTACGCACGCCCGTTTTCATAATCCGTGTGTAACCGCCTTCGCGCTCGCTGTATTTGGACGCAAGGTCAGTTATCAAAATTTTTGCAATTTTCGGCGAGGTTCTTGCGATAATCTGACGGCGCTTGGCGAGGGACGCTTCCGCGCCACCGAGTCTAGCAGACTTGGCCTTCGTGATCAACTCTTCCGCCATCGGACGGATTTCTTTGGCGCGCGCTTCTGTAGTCGTAATGCGTTTTTTCAAGACTAACGCCGAAATCAGGCTTTTTAGGAAAGCCCGGCGCTCGTCTCTTTTTCTGCCGAATATCCGGCCGCGTCTATTGTGCTGCATAATCGCTGCTTCTCAAAATCAAAATTTAAAAATCAAAATGCAAAATGACAAATTAAAATTAGAAATGTTATAATCTATCGCCAAGCGATACCTTAATTTTTAACTTTGATTTTTGCATTTTAAATTCTACTTTTTCAGTGATAACCCCACGCTGGCGAGATATTCTTTAATCTCCTCAATGCCATTCTCGCCCAGTCCTTCGAGTCCCATCAACTTTGCTTCGGTTTTTTTCGCCAGCGCCCCGACCGTCTTTATGCCGCCGTCAGCGAGGAGAGACGCTGTTCGCGCCGATAAGCCCGAGTCGGCAATTTTTACCTTGGCCGGATCAATCGCTTTCTTAGTCGGCACATCGGTTTCTCCGCTCGTTTCGGCTTCCGGCTCGCCTTCAGCCTTCGCTCCGGAAGGCTTAATCGCTCCGAATTGGCCCACGAGAATTTCCGCGGCTCTCGCCAGCGCCTCGCGCGGCGCGATGCTCCCGTCGGTAGTAATATGCAAGCGCAGGCGGTTGTAATCCGTCCGGTCCCCAACACGCATATTCTCGACTTCGTAATTTACATGCCGCACCGGTGAGAAAGCCGCATCAAGCGCGATCACCCCAATCTCCACCTTATCTTTCGAGCGCTGCTCCACCGGCTGATACCCAAGCCCCCGCGAGACTTCGAGCTCCATCTCAAGCGTCGTCTTTTTTTCCGTAATCGTCGCGATGTGAAGATCCGGAGATACCACCTCGAGCTGTGACGGCATTTTCAGATCCTTAGCTCTTACCTCCCGCTCGCCCTTAGCTGAGAGAACCGCGGTGTAAGGTCCCTGCCCATGAACGCGAAAACGCAGCTTCTTCAAATTGAGGATGATTTCGACCACGTCCTCAAGCACTCCATCAATCGTCGTAAATTCATGCCCCACGCCCGAGATTTTAACCGACGTCACCGCGGCTCCCTCAAGCGACGACAGAAGCACTCTGCGCAGGCTGTTGCCGATAGTGAGCCCATATCCGGGGTAAAGCCCCTCTATTTCATAAACGCCCTGATTTTCTTTTTCAAGAATAATCTTAGGCTCCGATACTGTTGGGATCATAGCTTAGTCCGCATTTTTCGCGCGCAAACGTTTTGTGGCGGTCCACGACGCTTCAATGAGAACTTGTACGCGTTATTAATAAATAATTAAGCGGCTCAAAAACTACTTCGAATAATACTCGACAACCAGACGCAGGTTCCGCTCCGAGCGCAACTCGTCCTCTTTGGGAAGCGCGCGGACAGTGACTCGCCGATCTTCTCTTGCAAGATCGAGCCAGGCCGGCGGCTCGTGCTTTTTTATGCGATTCGCCAGATCCGCAAAAAGCGGCGATTCCAAAGAGGCGGGGCGAATCGCAACCGCGTTGCCGGCGCGAACGCGATAAGATGGGATCGTCACCCGCCTGCCGTTCACCAAAATATGTCCGTGAGAAACGAGGTGCCTGGCAATGCCGCGCGAAATTGCAAGCCCCGAGCGGTACACCACGTTATCCAGGCGGCGCTCCAGAAGCTGCATCAGCGCCTCTGAGGTTTTGCCCGGCATCTCTTTGGCCTCGCCGAAAATTTTACGCAGGCCGGTATCGGTCAGACCGTAAGTGTAGCGCACCTTCTGTTTTTCGCGCATTTCCGTGCCGTACTCCGAACCTGGGCGGCGGCGCTTCTTGCCGTGCATGCCCGGCGGCGTGCCGCGCCGGATGGCGCCGCATTTTGCGCCAAGGCAGCGCTCTCCTTTCATGAGCATGCGCTCCCCGTAACGGCGGCAGATTTTGCACTTAGCTTTAATGCGCGGCATAATCCTGAAAATGCAAATTTGAAATATCAAAATGAAAAGTTAAGGTATCCCTGCGGGATGATTTCTTATTCACGACTAATTTTACATTTTGCATTTTGCATTGTCATTTTTAACTTTGCCTGCCCGTCCGAATCCGCCAGCCGGCAGAGTAGGCGGGATTTTTTAATTTTGAATTAAACGCGGCGCACCTTTTTCGGCCTCGGTCCGTTATGCGGCACCGGCGTAATATCCTTGATCATCATGATGTTAAGGCCATGGTTGGCAAGGGCCCTTATGGCCGAATCTCGACCCGACCCTATCCCCTTCACCAAAACAGCCACATCTTCAAGCCCGGCTTTTTTGACTTTCTCCACAACTGTTTCTGCCACCCTAGCCGCCGCAAAAGGCGTGGCTTTTTTTGCGCCCTTAAATCCCAAAGCTCCGGCTGAAGACCATGCCAAGACATTACCCTTGTCGTCACTGATTGAAATCATGGTGTTGTTGTATGTTGCCTGCACATGCGCCACCCCGCGCACAACATGCCGGCCGCCCCCTGGCCCGGCTTGCTTCATCTGCGAGACCTTTTCCTCGAGCGCTTCGCGCTCTTTCAAGACCTCCTCGCCCTCTTTTTTCGCTACGCGTTTTTTGCCCATAATTTCCTAAAAGCACCAAACTCCAAGCGCCAATTCCCAAACAATTTCTAATGACCAAAATCCTAAGTTCAAAACGTTTGGAATTTAAGATTTAGAATTTGGGATTTGTTTGAGATTTGGAATTTGTAACTTGGGATTTCCGACTATGTCGGTGATGCCGCCGGCTTCCTTCCCGACCCCATGGTCTTTCGAACGTTGCCGCGCCGCGTCCTGGAATTAGTCTTGGTGCGCTGGCCCCTAACCGGCAGACCACGCATATGCCGGAGGCCGCGATACGTCCCGATATCCTTCAGGCGCTTTACGTTCATCATAATTTCTCGCCGCAGATCGCCCTCAATTTTATAATTCTTCTCGAGTATTTCGCGAAGCCGGTTGATTTCATCCTGTGCCAGCTTATCCGAGCGCGTGTCGGGATTTACCTTGGCTGCCGCCAGAATCTCCCGGGAGGTACTGGGACCAATGCCGTAAACGTAAGCCAGCGCGATCTCAATGCGCTTTTTGTCCGGGATAGTAATGCCTGCGATGCGAGCCATAACGTTAATTCAAAATGCAAAAATTAAAATGAAAAATTAAGTTGCTGCCTGCAGCAGCTCCCAAAATTTTTATTTTTAAACTTTGCACTTTGCATTTATTTTATCCTTGCCTCTGTTTATGCTTCGGGTTCGAGCAGAGAACAAAGACCCGACCTTTGCGTCGGACCGTTTTGCATTTGCTGCAAATTTTCTTTACCGATGCGCGTACTTTCATATTTTAATTCTTGCGAGCGAAAATTGCTTTTCTGGGAACCTGCCTACCGGCAGGCAGGCGCTCGCCCGAGGAGTTTGCATGGTTTCTCCGCCCGCGGGCGGAGAAAAACTCCGAGGGCGGCGAGTACAAAATCCACGCCGGGGATTTTGTACGCTTCCCAAAAAGCAATTGAGCACCTACTTCATCCTCAATACAATCCTCCCCTTGGTAGCGTCATACGGGGAAAACTCCACACGCACACGATCCCCGGGCAGAACCCGGATATGGTGCACCCGCATCTTCCCGCCTAAATGGGCAAGGATCCCTTGCCCATCATCAAGCGTCACCCGAAAAAGCGTGGAAGGCAGCGCTTCAGTTACCACTCCTTCCTTTATAATCTTTTCACCTGCCATTCAACGGTCCAAAAAACTAAAAAGCAATAGAGCCATGGTAGCAGAACGGCGAAAAACAGTCAATAAACCAGTCCTCCGACGGCTATTAAGTTAGGAGGAGGGAAATGGCTCAATATTTACGCGCACTTTTCCTGTGTCGCGCGGCGCCCGCCACAGCCAAACCGGGAAAAGCTTCATTTTATAAGCCTCAATACCTGCAATTTTTTGGAGGATCTTAGTGATTTCTTCGGGCGTCTTGCCGGTAATGTTCTTCTGAATGAGCTCCGCGTCGAGCCTCGCGCCAAGCGCCGCGCTCCCTCCTAAAACATAAGAAAGCTGCCGCTTCGAAACATCGAGCGACACGGACTTGCGCTCAAACGAGCTTTTGGCCGGAATGAAGACGCGCGGCGTGGTAGTCGAAAAAATTACCGCGACCAGATCTCCCTCGTCAGATTCGCGAAACACCAGCGCCGAAACTTTGCCCGACACCTTGACGCTGAATTTATCTCCCGGGGTTTTCGGCTGTGGCGCTTCCACGCTTAAGATCGCCACCTCCCGAGCCCCTTCAATCACGCGGAAACCCTGCGGAATTTTGGTTTTCAGGCTTTCGCGAAGCGCGCTAAACGTCTCGGCTGTCGCCTGCTCGACAGCTTTCTTGATATCCGATTCGGTGGCAACCGCCGCATCACCCTCGAAGCCGCCGCTAAACGCTTCGGCGGACTTCGCCGTAAACCCCTTGAACTTCGGCGTTCCCTGAAATCCGGGAACGACAAAATCCGACGGGCCGATGTTGTAAGCCGCTCCCGGCTCGGCGGCTATAACACCAGCCACGATTGTGCTTGGCGTAATTGTTCCGTTTTCGACTTTCGCGCCCGGAACCGTCATTGCTTTCTCCAGTCGGAAAATTTTCCCGTCCTTGGCTGCGAATCTGGTGTTAACGACCAAAACCTGCGGCTGGGAACTATAGGAGTTTGAAATCACGATTGTCCCGCGGGCGCGCTGGCTTACATATTGCCTCCCCGAGGCGGCATTCTCAAATGTCTTAATCTCGGAAAATTCAATCATCTCGCCGGGAATAACCCCGCGGGTTGGATCGAGGGCCGGCGCGTCAGCCAAGACGCGGATGGCAAGCGGCGGCAAAGTTGAGGTCTCGGCCAGAGGACGGATGTTGATAACGGCTCTTGCTAAAACAGTGGAAAGCAAAAAGGCGGCCCCAATCAGCCCCCCGGCGATGCCTCCCCCCCATATCCAAACGCGCTTATAGGCATTTGAGGAACTCGGTTTCCAAGAGTGTATAGCAAACCCAGGTTCATCGGACTGGCGCTCTCTTGCAGGAGCCGACGGAGCCACGGGCTTTTTGGAGAAAAACTCCGCGACGGACCGATCGATTTTCTCAATCTCGCGCCTTTCTCCTGACGAAATATCGGCCGCGGCCGTTTCAGGCGCGGGCAAAACAGCCGGTTTCGGCCCCACCGCCGGTTTTTTAAGAATCGGCGGCGGCTGAATTCCCCGGCGCTGGCCGCCCTTCGGCGGAATAATGTCGGAGATCGGCTTACTCCGCGCCGGAACCCCCGTGGAACCTAAGGAGCGATCAGAAGCCTTGTCGTATGAATTGGCCATGCGTAATTGAAAAACTTAATGCCGCTCTTAATACCGGGTAGCAGAAACTCGACAAATATAACTTTAATTTAAAATGATGCTCTGCAATGTGTCTATACAACTCTACTGCATGCAACAACATTAATCCTCCCAACCAGCTATTCCAGTCGAGTTTTCCCTGACTACCAGGCATGCTCTTGCTGTATCATACGAGAAACCAGCGAAAAAATCACCTCATCGCCGCCGCTGGCAAACGGCCAGCTTTGCAAAAACGGCTTCGCCCCCTCTTCGCGAGGCAAGAGCCAAACTCGGCTTCTCTGCCCCGATGAAAAAAGTTCAAGCCAATCAGAATCAGAAAACGCATCTGCCAGAATCGGCAAACGCGCCCCGCCGCCCATGAGACAAATTTCCGGCGCGATCACTCCTGTTTCGGCCTGGGTTGTAAGCAGTGTTCCCCATTCATGCTTCCAAAACTCGATTACGCGCGAAGCGGCAGTATGCGCCAGCTTCGCCGCGGCCTCATCCAGCGCGGCTTGCGACCACTGGCGCTTCAGCGTTTCGGCATCCCCAAAAGAAACCGCGAATGCTTTGGCAATGGCTCTGGTCACGTCGTTCCCGCCGAAGGGAAATGACCAGCAATCATTGAACACGCCGTTACTAAAAAGCAGAAGCGTTGAATCCTCCGCGCCAATATCCGCGGCGATGCCGGAAAAATCGCTATGGGTCCGGAACCCGATATAATCCCGAATCGCAGCCGCCTCCGGCAGTATTCTGAAATTGGTCTTAGGAAACTTCTGGGAAAGCGTCTCCACCGCCTCCGCAAACTCATCGGGCCACGCGGAAACAAGCGCTGCAATCGTAAGCTCTTTACCGCTTCTCCGCATCTTGCCCTTCACCGTGTATCCGTCAATGCTGAAATGCTCCGGCTCTGCCGGAATCAGGTCATAAGCCCTTGGCGGCGCTCCTTCGGGAAGTAATCTCTCGCCGGCTTCAGCTTCAAGTTTTTTCCAAAGCTCCGCGAGCTCGCCGGACGACACCGTAGTTTCTGGGTTCGGCCGAATAAAGCGGAAATTATGCACATCCATCAAGAGGGCACTATCAGGGACAGAAACAAGCACCCTCTCGATCCGCCGCCCGAGATGTTTCGCTGTGTTATTGAGAAATGCTTCGAGTGCTACGAGCGCACGCGTGAAGTTATTGAATTTATCCGAAAACTCCGGAAACGCGAAAATTTGATGATCAAGGCGCGAAAATTCGCGCTTCTCGCTGTTATAAGAAAATGCCAGCATTTTAACCGCCGCCCGGCTAATGTCGCAGGCTACTGCGTCTCGCGCCCCCGATTTAAAAAATCCAAACATAGTAAAATCCTCTATAAGTATAACGCCAGGCGAGATCGGCCGCGAATTGAATCACAAAAGCGTCTCGCAAGAGTAGCCGATCATTCAACCTCGCACTCGATCCAGCTAGCCTCATTCTAAAGAAATCGTCGCCCGAATGCGGCGGACTCCCGCCGAAGATGATTCCTCTTTCTCAATCTTAAAGCGCCCAATCTCGCCGGTCCTCAAAATATGCGGCCCGCCGCAAAGCTCCTTTGAAAAAACCTCGTCCGCATCCCCAATCGTATAAACTTTCACGCGCTCGGGATAGTGCCCCTTATAAAAGAAGAAAGCGCCCGATGTTTTAGCCCCCTCAAGCCGCAATTCATCAACAGAAACGGTAAAATTTTTGCTTACGGCATAGTTGACTAAATCTTCAATTTTTTTGATCTCTTCCGGTGTAAGTTTGCGCGGGAAAAGAAAATCGAAGCGCGTGCGCTCGGGTGTAATATCCGAACCGCGCTGGTCAACTGTATCGCCCAAGACCTTATGCAGAGCCGCGTTTAACAAGTGGGTCGCCGTATGCAAGCGCGTGACAATCTTCAGCTCTTCCTCGTTCCCAGCCTTCAACTCTCCGGTATCTAATAGAAGCCCGTGCCCGCCGAATTTTTTCTCCACTCCCGCACGGGAAATTTCTTGATGCTTTTTGAACTCTTGATCAAACGATTCACGCGTCAGGTGCGCCGCGCGTCCACCTCCCACCTCCTTGATAATTTCAAATGGGAGCCCGAAAGTCTCATAGAGCCGGAAGGCTGATTCAGCGTTGATTAGATCATTTTTCTCGAGTTCCTTTAACCCTACCACCAGAGTTTTTGTAAATTTATCACGTTCCTGCTCGATTTCTCCTTGAATTTTTGTAGCTTCCTTTATTAATTCGGGGTAGAGCTCTCCATATTCATGAATAATATCGTGGATAATAGCTCCAAAAACATGATTCTGAATCGCGTGCATTTTCTCATATACAAAGATGCGACGAAGAAGCCGACGGAGAATATACCCAGCCTCTTTATTAGACGGCCGGACTCCATCACTTAATAAAAATACGGAACCGCGAAGATGATCGACAATAATGCGCTTATGACGCTCTGAAACGTTTTGAGGAAGCAATTCCAGTAAGGGAGCAAATAGGTCCGTCTCAAAAATATTTTTCTTCCTTTGCACAACCATTACGAGCCGCTCAAAACCGCGCCCATTATCAATTGCCCTTTGCGTTAATGGTTCATATAAGCCTTTTTTTGTCTTGTTGTATTGCACAAAGACGTCATTCCCAATCTCGACGAACCTGCCGCAATCGCAGTTTGGGTGACATGTTGGGCCAAATGCTGGGTCATGCGGAATCCCATGATCATAGAACATTTCAGCATCCGGGCCAGCGGGACCTGGCCCCGCCTCCCACCAATTTTTCTCACGACCATAGAGGAAAATTCGTTCTCCTATGTCCGCCGTCATGTCAGCTTTTTTAAACTGTTCCTGCCATAATTGAATCGCTTCATCGTCTCGCGGCACTTCGTCATCGCCTTTGAAGGCAGTAACAAATAGTTTTTTCGGATCTAGTCCCAGTCCCTCAGGGGACGTTATAAATTCGAAACTGAGGGGAATAGCTCGCTCTTTAAAGTAACCGCCAAAAGAAAAATTCCCCAGCATCTCAAAAAACGTGTTGTGCGAGGTACCACCAACCTCATCAATATCAGTAGTACGAAAACTTTTTTGTATTGAAAATACGTTTTTACTGCCAAAGTCTTTTATGGGATCTGCCGCGCCGGTAAGATACGGCTTGAACTGCTGCATCCCCGCGGTTGTCAACAAAACCGACGGATCGTCGGGAATCA
>Ga0209211_10002283_pt1 | contig 33486 bp, 22 predicted proteins | sample RifGroA2_FD_183992 | JGI IMG/M metagenome (GOLD analysis project Ga0209211, IMG submission 183992) | Groundwater microbial communities from Rifle, Colorado, USA - Groundwater A2 (SPAdes) (version 2) | ecosystem: Environmental > Aquatic > Deep subsurface > Groundwater | place: Rifle, Colorado... | reverse complement strand
AACAAGAACTACTTGAGCAATAACATTTTCTTAGTAGAAGTATAATCGTTTGCGCGTAATTGGTAAACGTACATACCACTTGCAAGTGATGAGGCATCGAATTGAACCGTGTATTTGCCCATTTCTTTATTTTCATTTACAAGTGTTTTTACTTCATTACCAAGTATGTCGTAAATCTTGAGTGTTACCAATCCTTCTTTTGGCAATTGATAAGTTATTGTCGTTATAGGATTAAAAGGATTTGGAAAAGCATTACTCAAATCATAATCTATAGGAAGTTGGTCTGCATCAGCAAGCATTATCTGTTTTAGACTTGCCTGATTACCACCAAGATTAATACCTGCAAATAAAGTAAGATCTTCTTTAGGATAAGCTGTTACCATACGTGAATAATATTCGTTTGCCTTTGTATAGTCTTGTTCAATTTCTGAATAATGTATAGTCAGATCATAAAGGGCAGATAATTCGTTACTTGAATTAGGATATGTATCAACCAGCTCTTTATTGTAAGTGATCATTGCACGTGTATCGTGCGCTAGCGCTGCTTCTCTTGCAAGGAGTCTTAGAGCGTAAGGTCTAAGCGAATCGCTCTTTGCTCTTTTGCTAAATTTCGTGAGAAGGTTATTTAACCAATTATTCGCCGTATCTATTTCCGCTTCCTTGCTTTTTATATATTTTTCATTACGTGCAACCTCACAAAAAGCGATTAGGGCAAGAGGAGAATATTTGTGATCGAATTCCCCGTCTACGAGTGAGAGCAAAGCTTCCTTTGCTTTCTTAAAATATCCCGTACGGCCATTACTTATTGCCTCCTCATATTTATAAGCGTTACCACCTTGCATTGAAGAAGTGTTTCTCTTAACTGCCACTGACGCAGTTTGACCGGAACGAGACGCACTTAAAGGTGAACATGAATTCGGATTGGGGTCGGATGTTAAAGGGGCGCTTGTGGTAATCCAGGAAGTGCCATCTGCATAAACGTTTGGTTGCCAACCCCAATAGTTATAGTTTGCTGATATCCCCGAATTATTTCTTGCTTCCATATCGGGTAAGTCGCTCCCAAATATACTATTATAAGCTCCGCCAGCGCTACCCGCATCAACAGTAGAAGCGTTGTCGGCTTTGAAAAGCGGAGTAGATGAATAAGTAATAGCATTATAACCCATACCTCCATAAGCATGGAAAATCGGGAAAGCGGAGTTGATAACAACACCGTAGCTGTTGGTGCATATAATGTTGTGAGAAAGCCATGGGCTGGCATTATTTAGCACCATTGCATAACCATTACCATGCAGCTCATTATTATCCCAAGAAGGATTACCGGTAATACTAGTTGCATTTATACCATAATTTGTATTGTTAAGAATTGAGTTTCCTGTAATAGTAATAGCGACAGAATTGGCGTTAATACCTGTTCCATTGTTTGAGATGGTACATGATGATACGTTTATTGTAGAGCTACTAATACTGCTAATTCCATAAAGTGAATTGTTCGTTATCGTATTATTAGAAATAGTTACGTTTGAATTATTGGTGTATATACCGCATACGGCATCTCTAATTGTTGAATTTTGAATGGTGCCGCTGCTGCCACTATAAAAACTGAGACTATTCCAATAACCCGCAGTACCGTTACCTTGAAAAGTAGTGCCACTAGCGTTAAGACTTCCGTAAACAGAAATCTTTTTGGCAGAACTAAACGTTACTGTTGCACTGGAATTTAAAAATAAAGCAACACCTGTTGGAACCGATAAATTAGTGGTTACATTCTGTGCTATGTTTACAGTAACTGTTTGACCAGAAACGGCAGCGCTTAACGCCGCTTGCATTGTTGGATAAATACCCTTATATGTACTTCCGGTTAAAAGCACAGCACCGTTTATTGTTGCACCGCCTTGAACTGTTATCGTCCCGCCGGTCGAAGTAATCGAATAACCGTTAATATTTAAATTTGTACTTGCTTCGATACGTAAAGCATAACCAGAAGGAACAGTTATATTCCCGGTCAAACTTATATCTCTTCGCCAAGATTCGTTTCTTGTCAATGTTCCAGAAAGTGTAAATGGTCTAAATAAGGCCACATTATTTCTTGTTTCATTAAGTTGTCTAGTGTTATTTTCATAATTGGAAGTTCCCCGAGGAACTGAATTGTAAGTTTGATCGGGATTAGACCAAAAATTCAGTCGAGTGTAATAACTGAATGTTGTGTCATAAGCCATGATGGTTCTCCATGCACCAGGTTTATATCTGAACCCATGATTATATGTTCCATTTGGATCATTAATCCGGTTATGCCGCGCACCCTGTAAATGACCAATTTCGTGAGCAAATGAATAATAACCGGTAGCACAATCATAATGGACAGCACAAAAAGCCTGACTTTCAGAAGCTTGAATATAATATGCTATACCACAGTAGTCGATGTTGTTGATAATTAAAACACAAACATCGGCGCTATATGTATTTCTATAACTATGAACTTCATCCATATTTCCGTCCGTGGTTGATTGAAAAGCATTTACAATCTGGTCGTATGTTTTTCCAGATTCGCTATAACTCACTTGATATGAATAAGCAAGGTTCAATCTTATATTGATATTACTGGCTTCATATGAAGCATTCGCTTCGCTAATTGCGGTTTGGATTAACCCATTAATATTACCGCTTGCATTTGCGGCTGATGGTGTATAAGCAACCAACACATCTACATATTCAATTGTCTCTGTCGTTGTTTTGTATAACAAACTTGATTCTTTATTAAAATGTGAATCTTTCTTATTAAGTTGGTCTTCATTAAACTCACAATCTTCTGGCGGTAATTTCTTTTCATCAAATTCAATTATTGCATGGAATCCATCTCCCAACGGTTCAATCTTATATTTCTTACTATTGTAATAAATGGAACCGGTTATATCATTATTTTGCTTAACTATCACTGCATAATTATTATTTGAGTCCCTACCGTACCAAGTAATATCACTTGTTTTTCTTATGTCTATCTTTTCTTTTGCCATTTCCAGATTGTCATCAAACAAGGGAATTGCTATTTGCTCATTTTTTGTTAAATCACCATCAATGAGCTTGAGAACCTTAACATTTTTCGTTGAAACTCTCGTTTTGATATGATCTAATAAACCAACTTGAACGTTTGAAAGATTGGATTCACGATTTGCATTCTCAAACAAATTTGCTTTAATCCCTTGTGCAATAGTATTTGTAGTAATGAAAACAATTAAAAGAAATAGTACCGAAATCAAAGCAATGAAATTTTTTTTTCTTTGTTCCATGATGTTTTCCTTTATATTAAATTAAGATTTAATGTTCAATTAACCTTGTTTTGTTACACAGTAAAAAGGTCATTTAACGAAATGTTCGTATTCGATCAAAATGCTTTCAATTGACCAAGATCGATTGTCGTAACTGGTACCTTTTTCAACCTGACATACAAGACCTCTATTTGGTACATAGTAACTATAATAATCGTAGTAACTAACAACATCCTCTGACTGGCGGACGCGAGTTAGAATTACATAACAACTTTCAGCAGTAAAAAATGGAGTGACTAACTTTTCATTATCAGCTACACATTCACTCAAGATTGTTGGTTCTACCTTAAAAGAAGATTCATAATAAGTAAACTGTCCTTCCCATTTTTCTCCTTTCTTTAAGGGATAAGGAAATTTTAATCCTTTAGAAATCAGTGTGTCTGTATCATCATAACCACCCATTTCAAATATACCTTCTTGTCCTATCCAGTATAGCCAATGCAAATTATCTGTTTGTTCATAACTCAAAGAGTTATTGTTGTATGCATTCACATTATAGTAGTAATTCCCATAATGAACGGTTAGGCTATTGGCAATTTTTCTCTTTGTTGAATCGCGAATAATCAGTGATGTATCGCTAAAGCTAATTCCAAAAGAATTAAAATCTTTATATGACCACATTGAGTCATTTTCGTGGTGCCTGATTTTGTTATAAGCATAAAATTTGTATTTCCAATAGGAACCAACCTTTCCAGGCATTAGTAGATTTTCAGATAATGCTAAAGTATCAGGACAATCTGCTTGAGGGGGGAGGACATTTTGATTTTCCGGATCATTTGTGCAAGAGTGGAACAAAGCAAAAAGGGAAACGATAAAAATTGATGTGAGTTTTTTCATGTCAGATTAACGGTTAAGTCTAAAAAAGAAAAAGGGGTAAAAAGATGAATAAAAAAAGGAATCAGTTTAATTGGTTTTCCTAATCTCATTCTCTTTCCTAATTTTTTATTCGTTAACATAAAAGCAAGTAGATTTAATTTTTGTATGTTAAAAACACTAAAAAAAGATAACAGTTAAGGTTGTTACGTACAATAATTTTTTCACTGCCACAATAAAAGCAAATAAACTGTTAAAGATAGTAGGGAAATCCCTAAAAAGTTGTAGGGATATCCCTAATAATGTGTAGGGATTTCCCTACTGGTAGGTAACCCCTATCAGTTTTTGTTCCATTTTCGCACTTTTTCAGTTTTACGCTCTTTTTGTTAATCTTTCCCATCTTTTCCCCGATTCAGTTATTATTCAGATTTTGCTTTACAAATCAGCAGTTCAACCATTAACAAATTATCATTTTTTGCTTCGCGCTGTTGTTCTCCTACTCCGCCAGAGGCGGATCGCATTATAAAAATCACCTCCACTTCATTTCATTGATATGTAATAAAAAAATAGTTAGTCCATAAACACATCGGTTTTGAGATTTTTTCTTTTGAGAAATTTCAACTGCTGCTTAACTACTTTCTTCGCGCTCTTGGGAATAGATATGAAGGAGTTTTCTTGTCGATCGACAAATTTAAAACTTTTTGAGTCCTACTTATTACTATTTGGTGAAATAATTTTTCCCTTATTGATAAGCAATCCTTGAATAGTAAGGTACTGTTACCGTAATAAAACTAATATTCGCAAGAAAAGAAAAACCAGATTGATTCAGTAATTTTTAATTTTTCCCATTCGATAGGATATCGTAACCGTTTTTATTCGCAAGTAGGTATCCATTATGATATTGTGGATGATTCAACAACGATTGATGCAGTGAGGAATTGAGATTTGATCGAATGTTCATATAAAAAAATCCCTCATCTCTGAGGGATTTTTAAGTTTATTAGAAACTAATTTCTAACTACCAAGAACTACTTGAGCAGCAACATTTTCTTAGTTGCAGTATAATCATTTACCCGCAACTGGTAAACGTACATACCGCTTGCAAGTGATGAAGCATCGAAATGGACACTGTATCTGCCCATTTCTTTTTGCTCGTTTACGAGAGTTTTTACTTCGTTGCCAAGCATATCATATATTTTTAATGTTACACTTCCGCTATTTGGCAACTGGTAAGTGATGGTTGTTGCCGGGTTAAACGGATTGGGATAGTTTTGATCGAGAGCATAGTCTGTAAGTACCGGTAAATCGCTTTGAGATATATTGGGTGATGCTAAATTTTGCCGATTATTTGCATCAAGATTACCTAATAAATACTCACTCTCAGATACTAATTCATCATCCGGATATTTTGTGGCTAATTCAGCAAATTTGGCTGATGCATTTTTGTAATCATTCAAATATGTCAGATATACATAACCCGCATTGAAGAGGGAATGTTTCTCAACATCTTTGTTGGTTTTATATGTTTCAGCAAGTTTATTAAAATTAGTTACCGCTTCTTCAAATCGTTTATCTTGTATTAAATATTGGTTCTTTAATTCAAGACTCACAACATCAAATTCATTGTTCTTATTTGCTTTGGTTTTTATCGTGTTATCAAGATAAGCAACAGCGCCTTCTTTACCGGATAATTTGTAGCATTCATCTATTCTTACCAACGCCATTGCGGATTTTGAATCGGTAGAATTTGCATTTATATAGCTATCGTACATAGCTATTGCTTCAGCAAATTTTCCGTCCAATTGTAGATTATACGCTTTTTCTAAATCTGATTTTACGGAATTTATCGTGGATGAATTAGAAATACCGTTTGGTCCTCTGACCATGCCTTGTTCAGGATCAGGATTCGGGTCTGTTGGAAGTGCATTCGTATAATCAATAGTTGATTGATAAGGATAAAATTCATTTACATTTGGAGGATCAGCTCCCCACCAATTTAATTGCGCCGTTACCGTACAATTATAATAAGCGCTCAGTTCGGTTCCCGTATTATTGCAAATACTATTGTAGCCTCCGTAAGGAGAACTACCTAAATATAAATTACTCATGTAAGAAGCTGAGATACCATTACCGGTGTTGTTTTTTATTTTATTATTCCCTCTTCCCCAATAATAACCATACGCATTCCATGGGACAAGTTTGGCAGAACTATAGTAGGAAAAGTTTAATCCGTTAGCTGAATGTCCGGTTATGGTATTGCCATAGAGATATGGGCTTGATTGATAAGTGCTTATTCCATAATAAGTATTGTTACTTATTGTATTGCTATATATCTTCGGAGAAGCAGAGTAAAGTGAAATTCCTCTTGAAGTATTGTTTTGAATGGTGTTATAAGAAATTTCGTTAGATAGTGTTCCAACATTAGAAACATAGATACCTGTAGCATTATTTGAAATAGTGCTATGCCTTATCATTGGAAGTGTAGAACTACAGGTAATACCAGTTGTTGCATGTGAAATATTGCAGTAGTCAATGCTTCCGCTTGAGCCGGAGTTAAAAACTATTCCTCCCCAAGAACCGCTGGTTCCGCTTCTATCAAAGGTAATATTGTTTGTGCTGGTGCCTTGGGCAAAAAGTGTATTATTTGCCGTTACATAAACACCTGAAGATAACATTATCTTGCTACCTTGCATGATACTTAAATTTGCTGAAGATGAAAGGGTAATATTGCCCAGAACATTAATATTGCCAAACCAGGCTTCATTACTCGTAAAAGTACCACCCGTAACGGAAGTGTACGGAATATAATTATGCTTAGCTATCGTTATATAAAGTGGTCGTACTGAAGTATTAAAGGTAAAACTACTAACATTATCCTCACGTTGCCAATAAGTTGCACCATTATCACCACTAGAAACACATATCATTGAACCGGAAACACCTGCGTTAATAGATAGGCTGGAACCATTATCTGTAATTTGAACATTAGAATATAGTTGCAAAGTATTGGTCCATAATTCTAATGCAGGATCACCAAGCCAAAGGTACATTTTTGCGTTTGCTATACCGGCTTGGCCATAGTTAATAATAATATATTCAGCGGCTGCATTTGAAATATTTCCTATATTATGAATAGCTGTATTAAAAGCCGTCTCGAATAATTTTTTATCGTAGGCGTGATTCGCATCTGTATATGAAGGTTCAGTTGCACCGAGAAATGCGGTTGCGCCATAATTCGTTTTTGTAAAAGCTTCAGCAAGACAATCACTGCTGTAATCTAATGAGGCATTGTCGCAAGCAATCGAAAATGTCACAGGGAGTTTCCTTCCGTTATTTAAACCATTTGCATCAGAAGTTGTATAACTTTCATTATTTACATTCCAATTCCACCATTCAAATTCTGACCCATGTCCTCTATAATTTATTATCCCCATGCCTGAATTGATGTAAGAACTGGTTTGGGCATTTGTTGCTTCGTTTCCACCAACACTGGTGCTTGCACCATATGCTTTAGTAAAAACGGGATTGTCGCTGTAAGAAAAAGTTCTGATTTCCTCACTACAACCCTGATATTTCCAAGGAGCATTTTCTTTGTGCGCTACCAATAACGCACTCCTAACCCAACTATCATTGGGTGGCATGGTTTCATAATTAATCTCTTTTCTTATCATATTTTCTACTTCAGTTGCTGATAAAGCGGAAAATCTTCCCACTGCAATTTCTGGATATAAATCACCTCCTGTCAAAAGTGAAAACCAATAATCACCTGGACCGGTGCTTGACCAACATACTTGGCTTATATCACCTACTAAAAGCACGTATTGAATATTATAATTAGTATATTCGCTAATAATATAGTTTTTTAGTGATGTTTCATTGTTACCTATATCATTAATAGAAACTACTTTTGATAAAAGTCCTTTCCGGGTTTTCCATTGAGCAAACGGTTTTATCGTATTTAAATAATCAGCCGCTGTAATTATCAAATAATCATAGTCAGTTGTGGTGTTTATGGAATTAGTTTTTCTCAAAGTGTGTGGTAAATAATCATAATTTATTATTTTATCTCTGTATCTTGTATCCCATTCCTTGTTTATTGGTTTTGGGGTAATTAATGCTTTACTAATTACATCATCAAAAGTTACTTTAACAACCAGTTTAGTATAAACTTTTAATGTTTTTGTTTTAGGATTATACTTAATCGGGAAAACATTCATTCCCGAAACTCTTATATCTCGCCAAACACCTGGTTTATCTATCTCAATAGTATTTATTGGAAATAATTCATCCTGATTATAAAAAGCTTCGTCTATTACAAAGCTTTCCGTTTCATTTTCATGAATAGGCTTTTGAAATGGACTTATATTATAGCCTGTAAATGTAATTATCGATGAATCAACAATTTCAACATTATATGTTTTGAAATCCGGAACCCCAATAAGTTCTCTAATAACCGGCAATTGGGGTTTACCTATTTCTAAGGTTGAGTAATAATCAGGAATGCTTATATTCTGATAAGTTTTATTCATCTTTTCCGATTCTTTGCGCTCCATACCTGGCAAAGATATCTCAAGAAGCATGCTAAAATTATCTGTACTAAGGATTTTTACAGAAGGCTTTTTTTGAACCGCCGATTTATCAAAAGCAATCCATTGTGAAAAAAGTAATTGTGATGATAAATAGAAAAGTATAAAAACAATTGAAATCTGCTTTTTCATTTTATTCTCCTTTAAAAGAAATTTTGTAATAGAATCAATTTTTGTTACTTTAATAGTGCAAATAAAAAAGGCGTACTTGTCCTCCTAAAAGGGCAAACCTTGAACTAATTTGTTTGTATTTACACCGTCGAAGTGTCATCAGCACAACGACGGTGTTTTTATTTCTTTAACATATCATCACCTACTTTCCAATAAATAGTATTTTTTTTAGCACTAACCCAAGACTTTTGAACAATTATTTGAGAAGAATCATTTTCCTACTTTGTTCAAATACACCGGTACGTAATTGGTATAAATAGACCCCTGTGCCGACACTTACCCCATTTTTGTCTTTTCCATCCCATTTCACTTTATAACAACCTTTTTCTTTTTCTTCATTTAAAAGAGTCTCTATTTCATTCCCAAGCAGATCAAATATTTTGAGTGAGACCATATCTTGTTTCAGTAATTGAAATTCAATTTCTGTGCTTGGGTTGAACGGATTTGGGTAGTTTTGTGAAAGCTCGAATGTTAGAGGGATTTTAGTCTTCGTTTCAATTACATCCGTGAGTTGCCCTTTATTGTTTGTTTTTACTATACAAAGGTCTTGATATTTATCCCATTCTATTTCAACCCGTTTGAACCCCGTAATTAAATAACCACCATCCACTGTTTCTGTTACATCATTACCTCTAAAGCGCTTTTCATCACCATTTTCTACTAAATCACGACCAATGGTGTTACTCCACTCAACATTATAATCTCTATCAAGTTTAAGAAGATAAATATCTGAGTCAAAATTATCATAAGTGGTTTCACCGACGATAATAAAACCACTATCAGATGTCGGTTTACAAGAGTATGCATAATCCCCCCATGAACCATTATTTATTTTTTTAGTCCAGATTGTGTCACCATTGGAATCGGTTTTTAACAACCAGATATGAATTTCAAGTCCCAGCTCACCATCTACGGTATATTGCCCTGTTATAAAGTAACCACCATTTTTTGTTTCGGAAACAGAAAAAGCGCCGTCAAAGTATTTACCACCATATGTTTTTGTCCATAAGGTATCTCCTTTGTAATCGGTTTTTAAAAGCCAGATATCTGATCCCCTTGGTGCCGGGAACTCCGTAAAACCCGTAATAATATATCCACCATCAGTGGTCTGTTGTACATAACGCCCTTCATCCTGATTTGGATTACCATAACTCTTCAGCCAAAGAGTCTCGCCTTGTGAATCAATTTTAAGGAGAAAAAGATCCGACCCATCATTTCCTCCTGTACCAGTGATAATGTAGCCCCCATCACTTGTTCTTTTTATGCAGTTCCCTATCCCCAACGGATAGGTTTTTGCCCAAAGAAGAAGTCCTTGTTCATCTAGATTTAATAACCAAAGTTTGGTTTGAGAAAAGTTATAAGCCGAAATGATATATCCTCCAGTACCATTTTTTTCTATCGCATAAGCGGATTCCCATGTACTTGAATCGCCATATGTTTGGGTCCATATTGTATCCCCAAACTCACTTGTCCTTATTAAATATACATCGCCGTAATAATGGTTCGGAGGGCCTTCCGAATATCGATTATATTCCCCTGCAACTATATATTCGCCGACTTCCGTTTGTATTAAAGCCAGTCCCTGGTCAGTACGTCCTTCGGCAGGATTTCCGAACGTCTTAAAAAATGTTGTTTGACAAATTGAAAGGGTTGAAAAGAAAAAGAAGATGTGAATTAACGAGTAGAAAGTATGTTTTTTCATTTTAATCTCTCAATTAAAATTAAAATAGAATGAGGTGGAAAAGTACAGAGGGATAGTAACAAGTATAAAGTTACTATTTGAGAATAAAAAGGTAAAGAGAATTTATTTTGAACAGTTCTAAAAAAGGTTATCATATAACCCCTATATATTTAGTAGTAAATTAAGAGTATTGAGTTAGTTTAACACAAGAACTTAAGCACAAAGAACTAAATGATAGGAACATAAAGAATATTTTACTTTTTCTATTTTTATTTTATGAAAATATAATGAGATATGCAAGTGGTCACTAAAATATTTTTAACTTTTTTTAGGGTAAAAAATCTTGGAGTTTAAAAAGTATGGTGATAAGTAAATTTGTTAACATCAAGAGATTTGTTACCGTTTATTCCTTCAGAATTAAAACATTACAAGTGTCGAATTGTATGTAATAATATTGTTTGAAAAATGACTTTTCTTAGTCTCCATTTTAATCCTTTCATAAAGTATTTAGCTAAATAGAAATACTGCTTCGCGCTTTTGTTCTCCTACTCCGCCAGAGGCGGATCGCATTATAAAAATCAATTCCACTTCACTTCATTGATATGTAATAAAAAAAGAGTCTGTCCATAAACACATCAGTTTTGAGACTTTTTCTCTGCAGAGAAATTTCAACTGCTGCTTATCTACTTTCTTCGCGCTATGGGTAATAGAGCTGAAGGGGGTTTCTTTTTAGGTCAAAATATTTTTTTAAGCATACTTAAAACTTAGTTCCGTTCATTCGTAAACATGATGATCTTTTCAAGGGGGGTTTTTAATCACATCACTTTCGATCAAGTCTGACGCCTTCAAATACTACGAACTCTTTTTGTGGGAGAAAAGCAAATTTTCCATCAACTGCACGTTCGTAAACACAATAAAATATACCAACCGCTAATCGCTTCTCCGGCATTTTTTATCGCATTTACTTCACGATGTAAAATCAAGACAGTCCCTACAAAAAGAGTTCTATATTTATTGGCTGACTTGAAAAAATCGAAAGTGAAATCGCAGTAAACCCTCAATCGCTTCGAAAAGATTTATTTGTTCATGTTTACGGTACATTGAACGCAACAAGACATAAAGTTTTAAGATAAAAATATCTTCACTTTGACCTGAAAACCTCCCTCATTTTTCTCTATTCCGAAATTTACAATAGCAAAAGCGAATCAGCGATAAGCGAACGGCAACGCAGTTGAAATTTTATTCCTCTTTGAAAAATGTAATTACTCAAAACCGTGGATCTCTTTTCGGGTAACATCTGAATCTCAAATACAAACAATCACTAATCGCATTAACTCAGTAATTCTAAATACAAGGAACAACAATGAAAAAGTCACTTAAAAACCAATCAAAAAAAAGTCAAAAACTAACTTCAAAGACTAAAACATTAAACAACAATACTCTTGAAATCAACAGAGTCCCTCTTTTTGATTTCATCAAAAATCAACTTGGAGGAATTGAGTTAACACCTGAACAAATGAAAGAACTTGAACCGGAACGCCCGGTGATCAATTACTCGATGTTCCCGATAAACCCGGATGAAGATTATGAATACGAACTTTAATCTGGAGGATGTTTCAGTCTTAAACGAATCATGGCTTCATGGTAAATACAAACATGGGGAAATCAATACATGGCTTCCCTTTCTATGCTATGAACAAGGTGATTTCTGCTACTATTCTCAAGGGGATGAAGCTGAACAAGACATTAAGCAAATCCATGAAATATGGCTTAATGGCTTAGAACTAACCGCTGAACAAGCATTTGAACAATATTTTTCTAATTTTTAACGAAAGGCAAATACAATGACTAATCCTAAATCTGTAAAAACAATCTCATGGAAATTCAGAGACCTTCAAGAAAGTTATCCCGAACTTGTTAACTGCCAAATGAAGATCACTTCACCTCAAGATGTTTTCGTTCAATTCTCTTTTCTTTTTAAGAATGAAGTGAAAGAGAAGTTCGTAGTCTTTTGGCTCAACTCTCGAAACATAGTGATCGGGTTTGAGGTAGTCTCTGAGGGAACGCTTGATGCTTCTGTAGTACATCCAAGAGAGGTCTTCAGAGGAGCAATCGTTGCAACCTGCAGAAATATCATCATCGCTCATAATCATCCTTCGGGAAACCTTGAACCGAGCAACGAAGATATTTCAATCACTAAGAAATTGGTGGAATCGGGGAAGATCATCGAGATCAATGTCTTCGACCATATCATTTTTACAAATTCGGGTTATACCTCATTCGTTGAAAAACGATTGATATAATCGCAAATAAATTAAGCCGGAAGTTTTATCACTTTCGGTTTAATTTCAATCACCTTCATTTAACTACAAATCTAACTTCAATTAATTACTAAGGAACAACATCATGAACTACTCAGAATTTTCAGCACAAATTTCAAATAAGATCATTTCAATTTTAGAGACCGGAAATCTTTCCTGGAGACAATCTTGGAAGGTTGCTTTGCCTCATAATTTTGTCAGTAAGCGCCGATACAGCGGTATGAACCTCTTTAGCTTGTTCGGGACAATGATCGACAACAACTTTACGAATCCGGGATTTTTAACCTTTTTACAAGCTTCTCAAAAGGGGTTGAAGATCAATAAGGGTAGCAAAGGAAGTCAAGTCATCTTTTGGAAAACGGATCAAGTTTCGGAAGTAAATGTCAATACTGAAGAAATTGAATCCAGAAGACGGATGATAGCGAAGTTCTATTATGTTTTCAATATCTCTCAAACGGATTATGTGGGTGAACCAGAAGTGCAAATCCATGAAGACGCTCAGTCTTTACTTGATTCGATCATCCTTGAAAAAAATATCGTTACTTCATTCCATCCGATAAAAGCTTCATACCGTCCAAGTCTGCATGATGTTATTATGCCGGATATGAAACAGTTCAGTTCACCGGAGGAATTTTATTCAACGTTCTTCCATGAACTCATTCATTGGAGCGGAAAGGAAATGAATAGAGAACTTAACGCGGATAATAAAACCATTGCTTATGCAAAGGAAGAACTTATCGCAGAGTTCGGATCAAGTTTTCTTTGCGCTCTTTGCGGAATTGAGAATACGTTCGAGAATTCGGCAGCGTACATCCAGGACTGGATCGAGTACGGGAAACTTGATAAGACGTTCATTCCCGGGGCAATTACCTCAGCTTCTAAAGCAGTTGAGTTCTTAACGAAAGCTTATTTCGATGCTAAAGAACTCAAAGAAGCTGCTTAAATCTTTAATCACATTTACGCTTCCCTCTTGATGGAGGGAAGCTTTATTATCAATAAGGATAACACAATGAAACGGCATGAATATGGAATTCTTGTTCAAATAAAAGCAAAATTTGATTCTACATGCACAGAGACCGGAAACGCGATTAAAAAAGGTGATCCGATCCTTTGGGCTAAAGGCACAAAGCAAGTTTACTGCATGGATTCTAAGGAAGCTCAAAGCTTCTTTGAAGCCAAATTTGATGAAGAAATACTTTCCCCATCTCAAAAATATTATTAAAAGGATCACTGTATCATGGAAAAGAAAATAATTTGGTGCGTAACTGATAAAGTAGATAATCTCCTTTTTAGATCAGTAAACAAATTCAAGGCATATATCTTTTATAAAAATCATGGTGGTTCAGATTCCGGTTTATCTTTTTTCTCTGATACCATTTATATAAAACAATATTCACTATTATTTTTAAGGAATTTAGTATGAACACATTTAATGTCAATACATTTTTCCCGACACCAAGAAACGTAATTAGAAAAATGTTATCGAAATTTAATTCAACTGATCTCAGTTCAATGACAATTCTTGAACCGAGCGCCGGTAAGGGTGATATTTTGGATTACATCAAAGAACTTTATGAGTATAACCGGCACGATAAACCGGATATGTACGCTATTGAACAAGATGCAAACTTAAAATTCATTTTATCGGGGAAAAATTACAAGGTAATTGCAGATGATTTTTTGAGTTATTCAGGCGATTATCTTTTTGATCTCATAGTAATGAATCCCCCGTTTAACACCGGAGCGAAACATCTTTTGAAAGCTTGGGATGTAATGAACGAAGGGCATATTGTTTGCCTCCTCAATGCTGAAACGATCAATAATCCTTACACTGAAGAAAGAAAACTTCTAAAAACAATTTTAGATGATAATAAAGCTGAACTTGAATTTTTAGGGAATTGTTTTTCTGCTTCAGAGAGATCCACAGAAGCCGAAGTCGTGATGATAACCGTTCATAAAAAAGCGGAACGGAAACGATTGGATTTCACTTTTAACGCGGTTAATTCGGAAGATAAATTTCATATCAATGAATCAACGCTTAAAAGCCAGATTGCAACAAATGATGTTATCGGGAATATGATCATTCAATACGGAAATCTTAAAGAGTATTTTGTGAAGCATTTGGAAGCGGAGGAAGGATTGAATTTCTTTTCTTCCGGATTATTTGATCAGTACACTAAGATAAAAGATTTGACGAAATCCGATGAGAAATCGAAAAAGCAGAGGTTCAATTCTTTTTGTGATAATACCAAATTAGCAATATGGCAGCATGTAATTGATCAGATCGGAATGAGCCGTTACATGACGCATCAAGTCCGTGAGAATTTCGCCTTGTTCATTAAACAGCAAGGAGCAATGGATTTCACGAAGGAAAATGTTTTTTCCATGATAAAAACGTTGATCATAAATAAAGATACAATTTTGGAAAATGCAATATCAGATGTGTTCGATATTTTCACCAAGTACCATAAAGAGAATCGCTGTCATGTTGAGGGATGGAAAACAAATGATGCATGGAAAGTTAATCGCAGAATTATTCTTCCCTGGTATGTTGACAAATCTTGGGATAGAAATTACCGTGAAAATTATCATCGCGACAGTGAGTATTCCGACATTGACCGGGTAATGTGCTATATAACCGGAAAGAATTTTGAAAGGATCACCTCGATAAAAGATGAGATCAGAAGAACAAGGATCGGAGATTCATCACTTCATTATGCTGAATTCTTTTCAATGCGATGTTACAAAAAAGGGACATTACATCTGGAATTCAGAGATGAAGGTTTATGGCATGAATTCAATATGCGGGCGTGTGCGAATAAGAAATGGCTACCGGAAACGGAAGAAAAAGAATGGAAAGCTAAAAAGGAAACCGCTTCGCCGAAAGAATCACAACCGGAAACTTTGTTTTTTGGTACTTGATTTCAATTTCAACAGGATAGTAAAAACAAACTCTATTAAGCAAGGTTTAGCGGAGTTCTCAGAGCTTACTTGCTTAGCTATCCTTTAAATTTCGAAATTGATTAACAAGAAAAAGTTTGAAAGATTAGAGAAATAAAAAAATGCTTGACTTTGAATTAAATGTCATTTAATTTTACACCATTGATTCATTATGCTTACCCCCCATAGTGAATCTTCCCACGCCCGGTAGCCCTCCACCGGGCATTTTTTTATCCTTTAGTTTTGAAAATATTGTTGATTACCATTTGGTAATCTGTTAAAACATTTTAAGCTGTACGTGAAAAGAATACGAAGCCAGGCAAAAACTCCTCATTGCAAAAACCACGGACAACACCGCTATCGCAGGCCATCATCAAGTCATTCCTTGCAAACTCAAACATGCCAATTCTTAATTTTTTCATCGTCCCAAAACCTCAACGTGTCACAGTCCGTCTTCCTTATGTTCTTCTACCCTTTTCCCTTCCCATTTTTCAATTAATTATTTTTTACTGTTACTTTATTCCCTAAATTAATCTATAAATTAAAAGAATTATTAATTATTGCGACTGTGGTAACAATACTTTTATAAACTATTCTTTTCAAGTTTCGGATAATTTATTTTATGCATGAATTCAAATCCAACGAAAGAACTTTCCAAGGGGATTCCTAATGTCTCGTGTCCTCATCAATCAGTACTATAACAACCTCGACCGCGCAATTCAGTTTGGCAAATCTACTAACGAGCAAAGCGTGCGTAATCATTTTTGGAGTTTACTCAATGAGTATGCAAGAAAACAAAACTATGAGGTTATCGCGGAAGTTTACTGTAATGGTACAAAAGGTAAAAAAGTTTATCCAGATGGAATTGTTAAAAACTTATTTGGTCTTGATATAGGACTTTGGGAAAGTAAAGATGAAAAAGATACCATTGATGATGAGATTGATGCAAAGTTAAAAAAGGGTTATCCTTTTACAAATATTCTTTTCGAAGACACTAACACCGCCGTCCTCTTCCAGCGCGGTGAAGAAGTTAATCGTGTTTCAGTACGCGATGCTGAGAAACTTCACGCCATCATAACCACATTTATTTCTTTTAAAAGTGAACCTATAATAAAATTTGAAGATGCGCTGGAAAAATTCAAAGCAGATATTCCCATAATTGTGGAAACGCTGCGCAAAAGGATTGATGAAACACGTGTTATTAACCAAAAGTTTATTGAAGCGAACTCAGTTTTCCTTGAGCTTTGCAAAGCGGAAATTAATCCCGAGATAACCGAAGCCGACATCCGCGAAATGATGATCCAGCACATTTTAACGAGCGATATTTTTAACAAGATATTTGACGACCCGGAATTTCACCGTCATAATAATATCGCCCGTGAACTTGGAAAACTGATCGAAATACTCTTTACTTTTTCTGAGTTAAAAAACTTGATGGGGAACATTGAGCATTATTACGATGCTATTAACGCTGCCGCTTCCGGTATTACAGACCATCACGAAAAACAAAAATTCTTAAAAGTACTATACGAGAATTTTTATAAAGTTTATAACCCCAAAGCTGCTGATAGACTCGGTGTTGTTTATACTCCCCAAGAAATTGTTCAATTCATGATTGAAAGCACTGACTATCTTCTCCATAAACATTTTGGAAAAACGCTTGCGGATAAAAATGTAGAAATTTTAGATCCCGCGACAGGTACCGGAACTTTTATCACTTCCATTATCGATCATATTCCAAAACAAAATTTGATTTATAAATACAATAACGAGATATACGCGAACGAAGTGGCTATACTGCCCTACTACATCGCCAACTTAAATGTAGAATTTACGTTTAAGCAGAAGATGGGTTATTACGAAGAATTTAAAAACCTTTGCTTCGTTGATACACTTGATAACACGGACGCAAACCAATATGCCGGGCAGCAGCACGGACTTTTTGGTCTAACATCCGAAAACAGCGAGCGCATTAAACGGCAGAATAGTAAAAAGATTTCCGTAATTATCGGCAACCCGCCGTATAATGCAAACCAAGCGAACGAAAATGATAACAATAAGAACCGTGAGTATCCGGCAATTGATAAAAGAATAAGACAGACCTATGCTGGAGAATCAAACGCTACAAACAAAGCAAATTTATATGATATGTATACACGGTTTTTACGTTGGGCTACAGATAGAATTGATCAGAATGGAGTCTTGGCTTTTGTTTCCAATAGTTCATTTATTGATTCCAAAGCCTACGATGGTTTTAGAAAAATAATTGCCGATGAGTTTAATGAAATCTGGGTTGTAAACTTAAAAGGGAATGCGCGTACAAGCGGAGAAAGAAGACGGGCTGAGGGTGGAAATATTTTTTCCGACCAGATTCGAGTAGGTATAGCTATTTATTTTTTAATTAGAAAAGAAACCAAAGAACGGTTTAAAGTTTTTTATAATGAAATTGGTGATTATGTAAAGGCAGAAGAAAAGAAAGAATATCTAAGACTTAAAAATGTGTCTAAGATTGATTTTGATTTATTGTTGCCAGATGAAAACAATAATTGGATAAATCTTTCCGACAATAATTTTGATGATTTGTTAACTATTGCTGATAAAGAAGTTAAAAATGGTAATAGTAAAAGTGCAATGTTTGAACTTTATTCATTAGGAGTAAATACAAATCGCGATGAGTGGGTTTATGATTTCAGTAAAATGAATCTTATTGCCAAGATGAATTACTTTTGCGATATTTATAACAATTTAATTGCAACGCAAAGTAAAACTTATCCATCTAAAATTAAATGGAGTTCAAGTTTAAAAAATCACTTTGCAAGAGGAATAAAAGCAAAATATATTAGCGACTACAACAAAGAAACCTTATTTCGTCCCTTCATAAAAATGAATCACTATACCGAAAAGATTTTGAATCATCGGCTAACTGATATTCATTACCAAACGTTCGGGCATTCATTAGACAAGAATAATAATTTAATTTGTTTTAATGTTAATGGAAAAGGTTTTTATACTTTAGCATCAAAATATATTGTTGATTTGCACTTTACTGGTGATTGTCAATATCTAGCATTATATCGTTATAATGAAACCGGCGAGCGGATAGAAAACATAACCGATTGGGGACTTGAGCAATTCCGCGCCAATTACAAAGACAAAAAAATAAGTAAAGAAGATATTTTCAATTACACTTACGCAGTTCTTCACAATCCCGCATACTGCAAAAAATACGAGTTAAATTTAAAGAGAGAATTTCCACGCATTCCATTTTATACAGATTTTGGGAAGTGGGCAAAATGGGGTAAGAAGCTAATGAACTTGCACATCAACTACGAAACCGCAAAACCCTTTGCTTTAAAACTGCACGAGCACAAAGTAAAAGCAGAGGCAAAGAAACAAAGAGAATTTTTCCCGAGAGTGGAAGAACCGGAATCGATGTATGCATTACAACCCAAGATAAAAGTAAAACTAAAAGCCGATAAAGAAAAAGGGATAATAGAACTTGATGAACTAACCTTTTTGTCCAGCATACCCAAGGAAGCTTGGGAATATAAACTTGGCAACCGCTCCGCTTTAGAGTGGATACTCGACCAATACAAAGAAAAGAAACCAACTGATCCCACAATAGCGGAGAAGTTCAATACTTACCGCTTTGCAGACTATAAAGAGCAAGTTATCGATCTGCTTAAAAAAGTCTGCACAGTAAGTGTTGAGACCATGAAAATTGTGAAAGAGATGGAGAAGGTTTATTAATTAATAAAGGGTACAAAAACATGTCAAATGATCAGGGCGCTACAGCTTCCTACCGTGGATATCGTCTGCAAGCACTTTATTCACTAACAAGAATATTTGAAGAAAACAACGATGATTCTGCTGTCTTTCATTTAGAGGGAAACGAAGATCTTGACATTGAAATAAATGGTCAACTTGTTGAATCAATTCAGGTCAAATCCACTGGTAATTTTTCACTTTCAGATTTAACTCCTCAAAAAAAAGATTCATTTTTTCATCGTGTAATGAAATTACTTCAGATGCCAACCATACCTCAAATCAAAATTGTAAATTTCGGTTCATTTGGTAAAGAAATGCGCCTTGCATTTGCAGGCGATGAGAATCATCGCTCTACTATTAGCAAGAAACTTCAGGAAAAAGGATTTGGACAAAAGGAAATAGCTGATTTTTTTAAATACATAAAAATCATAGGAGTAAATGAAGATGAACTGAAATTACAAATAGAAACTAAACTCCGTGAATTAGTTATTGATCCAGAGGGAGCTTTTGATATTCTTAACAACTGGCTATTTAGAGGTTCTGAGAAGAAGGCAAAAATTACAAGGTTAAACTTAATTGAAAGAGTTAATAGTATAGCTCGGTTTTTGAATGAAAGAAATAGTTACCTTAAAGAATTCTATACTACAATAAGACCTCTTGAATCTGATTTCCCAGATGAAGACAAATTAATAAAACTTAAAAAAGAATTTTATGAAGGAGTATCTGCAAAATATGAACATATTCTTGCAGACCTGGATTTTTATAGGGAGGAGAAAATTGATCAAATAAGACGATTATTTGAAGTCTCTAATTGCGTTGTTATTCATGCAGCATCTGGTCAAGGTAAAACCGCTTTGGCTTATCGGTATCTTCACAATACTTATCCCTCTAATACTAGGTTTCTTGTTCAAGGTATTGATAATAAACAAACTGCATTATCCATTGCTGCGGCATTAAGTGGATATACTAAGAATTTACAAACTCCAATGGCATTATTAATTGATGTCTCATCCACCGATACAGAATGGCACTATTTAGCAAGAGAGTTAGCACTAAACCAATATTTACATATTCTTATTTGCATTCGGGAAGAGGATTACCGCCGGACAATAATTCCAAGTAATTTTGAATATAAGACGATTGATTTGTTCTTTAATGAAGAAGAAGCTAGGGTAATATATAATCGATTCTTAGAACAAAGAAGACCCTTAGAGCATTTATCTTTTGAAGAAGCTTGGAATAAATTCAATAGTGGTGGACCATTGTTAGAATTTGTTTATTTATTAACCAACAGCGAAACACTCCAAAAAAGGTTGTGTGAACAGTTGAAACGAATTAATAGCGAAGTAAGGGGAAATATTAGGCTTGGGGATGAAATTAATATCCTTAGAATTGTCGCTTTAGCATCAGCTTATGGCGCAAGGATCAGATTATCTGAAATTCTAAAACTAATTCCTTTACCCGCACCTTATCTAACTTTACAAACAATGGAAGAGGAATATTTATTAATAACAACTCCTGATAATAAATATTTAACTGGTCTGCACCCGATCCGTTCTAAAATTATTTTTGAGATTCTTTCACAACCTGCTATTTCACCATGGATTGAAACATTCCGTTTAGCAATTAAATTAATCCCGGAAGATGATTTGGAATCATTCATCATGTTGGCTTTTATAGATCGGGAAAATGAGTCAAAGGAAATTGTGGATATTATTTTGACTCTTGAACTAACAACATCGATCGGGATTGTTGGAATTTTACGATGTTTAATCTGGATAGGCGTCAAAGAATATTTAATTGAAAATCGGGAGATTATCGATTCAATTAGATCTCTTTGGGGAGAATCATGGTATTTAATAATGGATTTAAATTTTGCTGGTGAAGAAATAAAAGGTATAACCGGTTGGTGGAATGAATTTGATAATATTCCAGATTCTAAAAAAAGGGAAACAGCAAATATTCTTAAAATACAAACTTCCAATGATCGAGCATTTATTTTCGCAAAACCATGGTTGTCATACCAAAAAAGTCCGCTCAATAAACCGGCAAATTCCCGTGATTGGTTATTCGTAGCCGAAATCCTTTATTGGGTTTATAGATTTGATCTCCCCCAAAAGGTGAATAGTTTATTGTCTGAAGATGTTTTGTCAACCGAAACAAATAATGTCCCGTTAAGAGAATTATCTGAATTTTCTTTGTCTCTTTATTTATCAAATACTGAAAGATATGAATACTGGTTCAACAAGAATAAAAATGAAATTGAAGAACGGCTTGCGAAGGAATTAGGAATTATATCTATTATTAAAGAGAATGATTTAATAACAATTCATTTTTTAACCTACCCGGCTGCAGAAACTGGGACAAATCCCTATGACAACTTGTCTCTACATGAGAGAACTATAGAAAGGATTCAAATTTTAAGAAATTTTTATCCGCAGTACGACAAATATGCCTCAAAGGGTTATGGCCATCAATTAAATTTTCTTGGGATTGATAATGATGAGACAATTAAAACAGGAATACCATATAAATCTTTAGCTCCACAGTGGGCAATTAGATTCAACAGTATTGCAATTGGACTTGAAAACTATCGACATAGATTAAATACTTGGGATGAATACATAAATAAAATTCTTGAATTACGCAGGGGTAACATAAAATGTTTAGGCGAGCTTACAAAGGCAATCAATAGATACTTCCAAAACGAAAAACCGTTTAACTTCTTTGGAATGGATGTGTTCACATCCGGTCAATGGGATAAATGTATACAAGCAAATAGAGATATACCGTTGCTTCCTAAAATTGCGGTTGATAAATGGGGAATTTCTCATCCTGAGGATAAAGGATTAAACGAAAATGAAGAATTGAAAAAATTGAAAGAATTAAACGAAAATGAAGAATTGAAAAAATCAAAAGAAAATAAAGAATTATATACCTCAATTCTTGAAAGGTTATATCATCTTTTTATTAGAGTGCAAAGTGATTTACATATTTTTTTATATCAATTTATGAAAAATTCTTATGATGTTATCCTTACAAACAGAAAATGTGGAAAGTTACCTTCTAATTCTCCACAGAAGAAACAAGCGCTATATGATTTAAAAAACAACAACATAGATACTCGAACTAATAATTTAACAATTGTGCAGCTTTCGAGAATAAAAGAGGACTTAGTAAAATATCAATCACATTTTCATGAATTATTTGATAATACTATCGATAGGGAAAGTGTTATTGGTCTTGATAATGCAGAAAAGGATATAATTAATCATCTTTCTATTCTTTGGTACTATTTTGTTAATTACCCCAGATTGCAATTTAGTGACCCTAAGAAGCAAATACCTAAGGAAATAAGTTCGGCTGTTTTAAAATTAAAATATAAATATGAAATGGGTATGAGAGAGCTTAGTAATAAACAAATGACAGCTACTAATTTAAATATTAATGTACCTTGGGATAATTCTTCAGCAATATGGATCAAAATAAATATTGATGATGCATTAGATTTCTATACTACCCTCGAACAGGCAATTCTAGTATTTCGCAGGTCTCTAGGCAAAATAGACGCTTCTGATATTTATTACAAGTTAATAGAAGAATATTATGGATACACTGTATTTGTAATAACTGTTAAAGGAAAATTGATTAACAAATTATTTTGGCCATTATTAACAACTTATACCTTATTGACAGATGACCCCATAGAAAATAAACCCTTGGCATTTATTTCTAAGGAGTTATCACAAGAATTACAATTATCCACGGGCTTAGATATTTGGGATAATGATAATGTAAATCTGGCCAATGAAATTTCTGGTATTGTTACAAAATTATCTTTAATGCTCCACCTCATTGGCGCCCTTAAAGACATACCTGATCTGACAAGTTCTGGATTTGAAAAATTAAAAGAATTTATGAATTGTCGATCTAAAGAATTAAGCGATTTAATTCAATTATTTGTAGATAAAAGTTCAAACGTATTTAATATGTTCAACAAAATACCTGCCAGTGAAAAAGAAAAACACCCTAATTTGTTAACTGCAATTACTTTGTTAACTGATGTTTATAAGAAAGTTTTCCCTTCAGATGACTTTGAAAATCAAGAAGATCTAAACCTGGATTCTATAGCTCAGTATGCGGAGAGAGTTCAAAATGCGGTTAATTCTTTCGAGATAATAAGACTTAATTTAATCGCCGATGCGTTAGAATATTTTTAATGCCCTTATCTTTCATCTCCTTTGAATATAACACAGACCAAGTAATTGACCTTCACAAAAAAGTCTGTAGAGAGTTATGAGACGATGAAAATTGTGAAAGAGATGTGAAAAGCACAATCATAAATAAATTTTATATGATTTACCCTTATTATTGTGGTATAACGACGCTGTGCCTAAGCCGAAGCCCAGAGCACCAATGCTGCATTTATTAAATATTATTTTATTTAGAACAAACTTTTATTTTCATACTACGCTGAACAACAAAGTTGAAACAGAACGAAAAATAATATAATTGCACAAATGCCTAATGCGAATTCGCTTTCGGCTTGAGGCACTTGTTATATTTCATTTTTTACTATTTCTGGTCTTAAATCTATTGCTATCGAATATATAGTGTGATCACTTATCACTTGAAGTTTTTTAAAGTGTTTCCCAAAATCTCTTGATCGTGAATCAAATACTACTAAATAACCGAGTTTAGTTGATTTATTTGTTTGATAGTGAATAATTTGACTCTCCCCAGAAAGAGCATAATTTGAACTATACCCATTACCACACATCTTCAATTCAACAACAATTTTTAGCCCCCCAGGTAATAATATATAAAGATCTATAAACCCCACACCAGCTCTTGTCTCTTGAAGGATTTCAATTTTATCTTTCCTGTATTTCCCATTTAAGAAATTGATTAGTAGTTGTTTTGATAATTCCTCAGGATTCTTTGTCCATTTGTATTTTCCAGATTCATTGTCTCTATCCCAGAAATGCATTCTAGAATCTGAACTAATTGATATAGAAAATTCTTCTAAAGCATCATAAAATTGTGTTGCCGATATACTGAATTCAGGTAATCTATTTTCTTTTTCAAGATTATATATTTCCTCGTCTTTCATGTTTTCTAAACAAGAGGAAATATAGTTTTCAATATTGTCAACCGATGATCTCGATTTTTTGAAATACTTTAATGCTAAACAATATTTTTCGTTTTCATAAAGAGCTCTTGCATATGCAAAACAAGTTCCAGGAAGTTCACCTACAAAGTTTATTCTTTCTTTGATAAAATCTTCGGCTTCTTTCCATCGTTTATTCTTAAATAACATGGCGGCGCAATTTTGTGCTGAGGGCTGATAGAAATTATTGTTTTGTAAAGATTTCTTATAATATAAAAACGCTTCTTCAATCATGCCTTCATTGCTATATTTTTCGGCAATTGCAAAGTAGATTATATCGAGTATTTGATTATTTGATTGCTTTTCTACAAAGATTCTTGCTTCATCAAGAAATCCTAAAGCTTCTTCATTACTTAGATTAGTATTTGCTGATTGATACAATAAAGAAGCTAACAGAATTGAACTATCTCCAGAATCAATAATTTTTGACATAAGTTGTTCACTTATAGTATGGGATTCTGATACTATTTGGTTAAACTCTTGTCTAAGTAGAAAATTATCATCATTTATTATTTTAGATAGATTTTCAGATTCAGTTTTAAAGACGCTAGCTTTATCACTCATATCACAAGAAATTGATATCTGTTCAGCCAAAGATAAACTTGCGTGTAATTCAATTTCATTACCAATTAGTCCACGTCTAAATTCACAAGCTTCCTCTATGCTCGTAAGAGCAACATGGCTATTACCTAATTCATGCAAATATATTGCCTTTTTATGCTTCAAAGAGGCTATTAATTCCTTATCAATAAGTTTATTTGATTCATAGAGCGAAATACACTTATCAATTAAATCAAGTGCCGCTTTTGAATCGTATTTAGATTTTATATCTGATATTTTAAGATAGTTTTTAACGGCTTCCGCTTTATTTCCAACTTCCAAATGTTTATCTGCTGCTTTTTCTGCGTAATTTATCTTATCTTCTTCAGTTTCTGATATAATGGACAATCCTTGGTAAGCCCAAGCAATAGAACCAGAATCACTGTCATTTGATGATAATATTTTTTTATAAATTAATGAGGCTTTGTTATAATTACCTTTTAAAGAAGATATATTAGCTTTTTCAAGAAATAAATTTTGAATTAGAAGAGGCTCTAAATCATTCTTATATTCGTCGAGAATATCTTCAATAATTTTTTCACTATTTTCTCTTTTGTTTAAGCGTGATGAATAATAGACTAAATGAATCAAGTAGTCTTTTCGTGATAATTTATCGAGTTTTGAGACATCCATGCCTTTCAGTTTTTCAAGAACATCTTCATTAATAGACATCTGTAACAAAGCTCTATTTTTTTCAAATATTTCATAAGCCAATTGAAACTCTTTTTCGGCCATTTTCTCGTCAAATAATTTTAACCAATCTGTAGAAATATTCTCAATTGATTTAGCTAGTAGTTCATAAATTCTTCTAGCAAGGTTTTTATCAGTTGATTCATCACTTTCAGAGGTACCAATCATTTTTTTACTCATAATATCCATATGAAATGAAACTTTATTTGTTTTTTCATTTTCCATAAAATATATCTAGTGTTTAATTTTGAATGAAATATAACGACGTGTTATGTTAAAATCCAACACTGCCGTATTAATTATTTATAGATTTTCCATCTCGTTTTACGTTTGTAAAACAAGTTATTAATTATCAAAAATCTCCACACCCAAAGTGACGAAATTCTTATCCTCTAAAATCGGATATCCTGTTAAAGGCTGTCCATCCAGCATGTTCGTTTTCATTTTAAAAAGTAGAACATTTTATTCTGGGAATAAATCATTTCTATGACTTAATAGGTATTCAGTATATCCTTGAAGTTCATTATCAAAGTAATACGGTACACATATTACTTTTTTACTCTCTCCACAATAAATAAAACTATCAGCAATTTTATTTTCAATATAGCTACTAGCTTCTATTAAATCATAAGAAGGAGGGAAGTCTGATGGAAGTCTAGCAAGAATGAGATCAAATTCTAACCCAATTGTTTGACCCATTTCTAGTGCATTCAAAACTGGTTTAGCTTTTATATGTACGCGATTGTAACTAGCTTCTGTAAGAAGAATAAATCTAATGTTGTGTGATCTTTCTTTCAATAATCTCAAAGCTGGTATTACATATGAATTAACTGAATTATCTAAAAAAGTTCCACCTACTTCAAATAATAAATTATTAGGTTTACCAAGATTTGTCCAATTTTCATATATCTTTTTTGCAAAATATTTTGAAACATGCGGACAAAACATTAGATGTTCTTTGCTCTCCCCGTATTTGTCAAAAAATTCTAACATAAATGGACTATTGAGAATTAAATGATTGCCACCGAACTCTATATGATTGTGGAATTTTCTATATACAACAAAATCATGATCAGTCCTTGATGGATATCTTCCATCAAAATTTGTGTTTAAAAACCCATCAAATTTAAGAATAGAGAAGTTATGCTCTAATAAGAGCCCAAGCCTTGCGGTTAACTCCGCTTTGCCAATATCCGAACGGTCGAAACCTAAGATTACGTGTATTTGGGCTCCTTCAAAATTTATCGAATCCAATTCTTTGTCAAGGATATTGGAAGCATCTTTTACTCCAAGCATTTTAGCATGTTTATTCATTTTGTTAATTTATCCTAAAAATATTTTATTTAATTATAGTATAGAATATAGAATTTGTATCCATTAGGTTTGTGCGATTAGAACCACTGAATAGTCCAGTCATATTTTTAAAATAGTCCGATTCAATTGCCTCTTGATAACACTTGAACCTTTTTCCAAATAAAACATAGTCCAAAATATTCTCTTTATTATCACTAATTGCTATTACAAGCCTTTTTTCAACTCCTCTTTCCTTTGCGATAAATTCTTCGATTTCGGTTAATGATAAGTTCGACAACTTATCGGGAAATTCTAACTTCTCTATATCAACCGAGTTTAATTGTTCAACATAGTCAATCATTGTTTTAACCCAATAAAAGCCATCATTGATTGCAGTGTCTGAAGAGTCCTTGAGTATAGCCATAAATTTATCATCATCTAAATCAACGAACTCAGATGCTTTTATATATTGGTCAAAGCTTAAATATTTTTTTTCTAATAAAAAACTTGCAAGTCGAATAAAAATCAATGTAATAAATCTTCTGGTCTTTTCACCATATACTGAGTTAAGAGAATATATGGAGCGATAAAGTTCTCTAATAGATTCAATAAGATTTTCAATACTAGAATTGTTATCAAAATCAACCAAAGTTCGAAAGTACCGAAGATCAAAACTATTCGAGTATCTACCAGAATAATGTGAATCTCGTATCGCGTAATCAATATCACCAGCTAAGCTCAATAAATTCAAATCTGGAAATATCTTTAATGATGGGAGTTTTTCTTTTAGCCAATTATAACTAGAATTATCTTTGTTTAGGATAAATTGTTTTTCAACTTTGCTAAATTTTATAATTTGAGAAATATATGTATCGAATAATTGTTCAGCGAAATATTTTTTAGTGTATCCCATTTTTTTTGCAAATAGCCAATGTGTGCTATGCGAAAATGGGAATACACCTATTTCACTTATCAAGGACGCGATTATGTATCGTTGTTTTTGTTGTACATCTACTAAATTGAATTGATCAAATAAGTTTATTAGCACCCAAGTTTTTCCAATTGTATGTTCAAAACGAGTATGAACAGCGCCAGTATAAACTGATGGTGTGAAGCCGAGTTGCTTAATATTTCTCAATCTTGTTAAAGGTGGCAGTTCTAAAAATGAATTACACATATCTGGTAAATCAATTGAACCATAAACAGAATCTTCATAGATCATTTTATTTTTCTTATAATGTTAATTTGCCTTCATTTATCATATCTCTAAAACTTTTTATTATTTCACTTTTGTGCTCTATACTAATATCTGGATCCAAAAATAATTCAGTTCTATATTGATTCTTAATATCTTCAATTAAAAAATTACTAAGTCCGCTTATTTCTTCTAGTAAATCACCGTGTATTGTACCGGTAACAATAGGCTTAGGTGTATTAAACTTTTGAAGATAAACTGCGATTTGGATTGGAGAAACATTGTTAACCCGATTTGCAAGCTCATTTTCAATTTTTCGGCGAAGATTAAAAGCCTCAATTTCATTTTTGAGTGAAAGAATAATTTTCTTAGTATTGTAATGTATATGATTCCAAGTAATTTGAATAGATGAAGTATAACAATCACCAAGGCGAATTTTTCTCATAACCTTTTTTACATCATAATTGGGACAGTCTTCTAATAAACTAAGTGCTTGGTAATCAAAGAGACCGAATATCTCCCAAATTATAGGGAAATATTCTTTAAGGGATTTGCTGTCTTTAACATCTATTTCTAATTCCATAATATTTTTGCAACGTTTTCCAAATTCACAGTCGTAAGTTTGTGCAGCAATATTAACAGCTTTTTCATACATGGCTGTCAAACCCATATGTTTTGATTCATAAACAATTCGTCTATAATTGTTTTTCCTTAGTATTAGAATTTCTTCTGCATAATGAACACCTTTATCAGTCAACTCAAATCTTGGAAAACCAAGTTTAGTCGAAAGTTTCCATATTTCATCAAAATTTACAGTATGATTCATATTTAAAGTTCGTTGCCCACTATAATGAGAATCTCTATAAAGATAATCAATCCTATCAAGGTCAACGTCAGAAGAAACAAGTTCACCAGCACATTGAATAAGAGGATCGTCACTCTTTGCGGATTTTGTAATAAGTTGACAAATCATATCGGATGTGATATTATACTTTTTTTCAAAAGGTTGTAGTTCTTTCCTTAAATAATTGGAAATAATTGCTGAACCAATTTCTTCATGCGTTATTTTGGACCCAATGCCATGCAAAACATTTTCCGTCATATGAGAAAATGGTCCGTGTCCGATGTCATGGCATAAGGTACCTAATTTTAGGAGAGTAATTAGACGAGATTTATTAAACTCATCTAAACCAGTCGCTTTTTCAACAACGTTTTTCATTAAAGTAGAAAGATGGAATGTACCTAGACTGTGTTCATATCTTGTATGGTTACCACCCGGGAAAGACAAATAACATAGTCCAAGCTGACGCAAATGTCTCAATCGTCTAAAATATATAGAATCAACGATTGGGTAGAATAGTTGTTCAATAATTATTTGACCATATAACGGATCATAAAAGTATCTTATCATAATTGGTTTCTTTATTAATTCAGCATATTTGATTTAATCCATTCACAGATTTCATTTGATGGAATGAGATTATCATCATTATAAAAGCATTTCAAAGGTACATTATATTTTCTGGAAATTAAATCTGCTTGTATTCTATTTTCTTTTTGTTGAGAAATAATTTGAGATTCATTTTCTTCAGAACGGTTTCTTTTGATATCTAATTGCCTTCTTGATATTATTTGGTTAGGATTTGCATATATAACAACAAGACTTGCCATATTAAAACGCCAATAAATTTCCAATGAAGGGATATTAATTTTTTTATTTTGAATAGTTGTCAAGTGATTTTCCAGAACAATAAAGGATCTCTCAGTATTATGGATAAATTGTTGTTCTAACATTTTTCGAATCTGCTTTATAATATTTAATCTATCGGTGGATGAAAGAGTTTCAATTGCATCTTTTTCCTTAGTATCCATTATTTGTAACATAAAATCAGCATAATCCATATGCAAAACTCCAAGTTCCTTAGATATAATTGATGCTATTGTAGATTTTCCAACACCCTTAATACCAGTAATCATTATAGTTTTCATATTAGTTTTTCTTAGAAATGAATTGAACGTCCCCCGTCTATTATAATACTTGTTCCAGTTACCCATGCGGACTCATTTGATGCTAAAAATAAAACTGCACCAACATGATCTTGAGGTGTCCCTACTCTTCCTAATGGGATAGAACTTGTTTTCTTTTCCCAATTATTCTTATCGTTTATTCTTAAATCCTCATTTAAATCAGTCTCTGTAAGTCCAGGTTGGATACAATTTACTCGTATCCCATAACGACCCAATGCAAGAGATGCGCTTTTAGTCAGTGTTACAAGTCCAGCTTTTGAACTTCCATAATGGGGTAAATAGTTGGAACCTTTTTCGGAACTGATCGAACCGATATTTATAATAGAACCTTTAATATTTTTTTTAATCATATCTTTAGCTACATCTCTAGTTAATATGAAGGGAGCAAAAAGATTAATTTCAAAAACCCTTCTAAACTCAGCATCTGTTACTTCCATAAATATATTCCTTGTCAGAATGCCAGCATTATTAATCAGAACATCGATATGATCAAATTTATTCAGAACCCTTTCAATTAGTTTTTTTGTTTCGTTTGCTTTACACAAGTCGACTCTCAATTTATTAGAATAGTTGCCGAACTGACTGATTATTGAAACCGTCTCTGTTGCTTCATTCTTACTATTACAATAACTTATTACAACATCAGCACCTTCTTTTGCACAAGCAATCGCAATAGCACGACCAATTCCCCGACTTCCGCCAGTAATGAAGATTTTCTTACCTTTTAGTCGTTCAGAAATCATATCCATAATTCTTTTATAAATATTACTCTATCAATTACTTTATCTTATGATAGATTTAAATCAGTTACAGAAATAAAAAACATAGAAAATTCTAATGCTACATTCATTGTGCAATCGAAGCACATAACGGCATTGTTTTTAAGCTGCCGCCCAACACAGCAATGCAACTTTGAAAAACAATACCGACAATTATTTATTAATTCATTTTGTAAACTACATATAAAGAGCAACTAACTTTTACAACGCAACTTTATAACAACTCAAATGCCTAACATTTAAAGCGGACGGCTTGAAGAACGGGTTATTAGCTGACATGCTTCAATAATTTTGCAATGATATCGTCTAATTTATTTGAGTAACGTGAAAGTATCTCTTTCGGGATTATCTCCCCTTTATGGACTGCCAAGTTTCTTACTTGAATTGCTTCTTCAAGAATTAGTAAATCCGCTTTGTCAATCACACCAACTATTAACAACTGTTCGATAATTTCTCGAATAGAATATTTATTAAAGTCTTTTTTGAATTGCATAAGAGTATTTTTACTCATCATTTCAATTTTAGACCATTTCACTAGAAATTCTGATAACTCTTGCATGGACTTGAGTTTTTCTATGCTAGCACTCATCTTCTCTCTTCTTACTACCAGCAAAGCCCAAGAAGTAACTGAAAGCGTTAAACCTACGCCAGCAATAGTCAAAGCCATGATTTGTTTTTGTGAAAGTTGTATGTCAAGTGAAACCAAAATAAAATATACTATACTGAAAAACGCAGCCATTAATCCAAATAGCGAATATAATTTCAATACTGATTCAAATCTTTTCTTATTTGATTGCATTTTTTCCATTTCCCATAGGTTTTCATCATATCTGAGTTTTTCTTCTAAATAATCTCTTTCCATTGTAATCACTCCTTTATAGTGGCTATTGTAACTGTAAGAATTGCAGCGGTTATAACGGCAATAAATAAAAACATATAACCGCTATCTTGAAGTTTAGTTTTATCATACAATACACCAACCAGTAATGACAAGACTGCTGCTAAAACACGCAACCCCTTAATGAGAAGATTTTTTTTTGGTTGAGCCAATCCTCTTCGGATTAGAATTATAGCATCATTGACCATGCTACTTGTAATTTCTGGATCATCACCAGATGTATTTCTAGAAGATTCAAGTCTATTTGATTCTTCGATAAGATCATTTACAAACTCTTTGCTTGCTTCTTCTAGTTTAGATTTGGCTTTTTCATTAAAACCCTTGAGATCATCATCAGGAACTATTATTTCCATTTAATCACCATATTATTTATAAGATATTAAGCTTATAGCTATTAATTCTCCCGCACTGAATTATATGTCTACCTACCTGCGTGGAGTTGCACATATGTATTCCATTTATTTCGTTTTTCGTCCATAATCACAATATTTTAAAATAGGGTTTGCCGGATATCTTTCCATCCGTATTTTTACCTAACAACCTCTTTAAACTCAAGGTTCGTCAAAAAATATTTAAATAAATCTAAGTAGAATTCATTTATTCGTTTTGTCTTTGCATGTAATAAGTAAGGGAAAGGTAACATATCATTTACCCCGCTTGGTAATTTTTCGGTATGTAAAACTATTTCAGAAATAAAGCAACCTCATCCATCAATAATTATTATTGGTAAAACTAAATCATTTTTCCCATTCCCCCAAGAAAAAAATAAAAAAAGTTTTAATAACAACTATTGCGCCAACCTTCTCTTTTCCCCCTTCACTAGTCTATCGGTTTACTTATTTCCATTTTCCGTTGAATGTATTCATCAACTTGCATCGTTCGATTAAAGTGCAGTTATTTCTTTCCCAAATAGACATAAACTTTCAAACAAATTTTCCGGTTGTACATTTCTCCATTTGTCTTTACAGATAAAGAGTATTGTTTCTTCAAAAGCAATTGACAAAACTTTTGCAATTTGGAGGGAAGGTATGGGGGGAAGCATAAACAATTGATTATGAGATGAGAAACTAAAAAAGCCTTATAAGTTGTTATCTTATAAGGCTTTAATATTGTCGGGGCGGTGTGATTCGAACACACGACCTCCTGCTCCCAAAGCAGGCGCGATGAACCGGGCTACGCTACGCCCCGAGTTATTTCAAGAAATAAAGAACTTGACATAGAAATGAC